>Ga0123389_120742_pt1 | contig 19230 bp, 23 predicted proteins | sample T0HHNH4metaT_FD_89917 | JGI IMG/M metagenome (GOLD analysis project Ga0123389, IMG submission 89917) | Methane-oxidizing artificial microbial communities from Washington, USA to study methane cycling - T0-HHNH4 metaT (Metagenome... | ecosystem: Engineered > Modeled > Simulated communities...
ATACATCGCTGCCAGTACCTGTTACAAAAAATTGTTGCGTAACCCATGAGTTACTCGCGCCGCCTGTACCAGTAATCTCAGCCAATAATGTGCCATTCCAAAAGACTGCAATGCCATTAGTGGTAGAAGGCTGATTAATACGCGGTGAATAATCGAACAAAAGTTCGTATAGTGAGCCAGCCGAAGTGGTAATCACTTGCGCCATTGCGCTGTTGTTATGGGAATCTAATTCAACAAAGTTAACGCCATTAGAGGCAACACCTTCTACGTTGTTACGAATTTCAATACCAGCTCCGTTGGTTGTTGACCAGCCATTAATACTGCTATAAACACTCCATGTGCCGTTAGTCTGGTTTGTGTCTTCAAAAGAGCCATTTTGTATTAGATTAGCATTAGCTATAGTCGCTGCTGACAATAAAACCGCAAAGGTAAATAGTTTTTTCATGATGTATCTCGTTAATCATATGCAAATATCTTATAACGGATAGTCTACTAATTACTAATTAGCCACAATAGCCCGATTGGGCCGTAGTCAGGGTGTTTGGCTTCGAGCTTAGTCGAAATTTGGATTGAAATATTCGCGGCTACTTTTAATCTGCATAATTCTATCGACTAACAGATTAAGCGCGCTTTCATCTTTGATAATATTGAGTTTTTCATTATTTACAATCAATACAGGAGATGTATCGTAAGTGTGAAAAAACTCACTGTAAGCATCCGCTAAGCGCTCAATATATTCCAGTGGGATTTCTTGTTCGTAACTAATGTTGCGTTCTTCAATGCGCTCGGCGAGTTCTTCAATCGGTGTTTGCAGATAAATCACTAAATCTGGTTTGGGTGATTTTAATTGTAAGTGTGTATAAATTTGGTGATACAGCGCATATTCTTCGTCATCCAAATTCAGTCGTGCGAATAGCGGGTCCTTTTCTAAAAAGAAATCGGCGACAGTTGGCGCTGAAAATAAATCGCGCTGCGTCATATCCGCGATTTGGCGTGAACGTTGAAACAAGAAAAACAATTGTGTGGGTAACGCATAGCGTTGTGCATCTTGATAAAAACGTGGCAAAAATGGATTTGATTCAGCCTTTTCGCTTAGCAATTGCACCGAAAACTTGTCTGCCAATAATTTAGCCAGCGTGGTTTTTCCGCTGCCAATTGGGCCTTCAATCACGATATAGGGATATTTATTGAATATGCTCATTGTGAACCATCTAATTTCTGAATGCCTTGATTTAAATACTTTTGCGCTAATTTTACAACATTGCCGTGATTTGGAATGGATAAATCTGGCGCAATTTCTGCCAAAGGTAATAATACAAAGCCACGCAAATGCATGCGAGGGTGCGGCAGCGTGAGTTTTTGTGACAGCACTTCAATATTGTCATAGCACAATAAATCACAATCTAAAACGCGCGGAGCGTTGGCAAATGGGCGCTCGCGACCCGCTTGATTTTCAATTGCCAATAGCGCATCCATCAGCTCAATTGGACTTAAAGTGGTGCGAATTTCGGCTGTGGCATTAATGAAATCTGGCTGATTTTCATAACCGACGGGTTCGCTTTGATAGAGACTAGAAGTCTGAATTAAGCTGGATTGAGTTAATTGGCTTAATGCAATAAAAGCCTGTTTAATTTGCAAAATAGGGTTTTGTAAGTTGCTACCCAACGCAATGTAAGCGGTATGTTGCTGTGCTTTATTTGTCTGTATTTCTTGCATCAATGAATAGAATCCAGCACGACTTTATCAGTAGAAGTGGTTTTTTTACGGCTGCGTTTGCGGCGTTTTTTAGGGCTGGTATCTGGCAATAACATCGCGGTACGTTCTTCTGAATTCGCATCGGCAAATGCAGTCCACCAAGTGCCGAGTTCTGCATCAATTTCACCAGAATCGCAACGCAACAGTAAAAAGTCATAGCCGGCACGATAGCGCGGATGCTCTAAAATGCCAAAAGGCCGTTTACCTGCGCGCTGTTCAAAACGCGGTTGCAAGCCCCAGATTTCTTTCATGGTCGCGGTATGGCGATTATGAATGGCCAATTTTTCGGCTTGCGTTGCAATCACTTCATTCATCGCCATATGCAGGGCAGGGATAAAACTTTCACCTTTGTCTTGATACGATTGCCAAGCGGTTAATACCTCATGCCACAGTAAACAGGCGAATAAGAAGCTAGGGTTAGCTGATTTGCCTATCGAAATACGGTCATCGGTATTTTTAAGCGCCAACATCACGAATTTTTCGCCTAGTGGTTGTTCCAGCACGACATCCAACATGGGCAATAAGCCATGATGTAAATGTTGTGCACGCAAGGCATTGACACTTTCAATGGCGTGGCCAGATAAAAAGAGTTTTAGCATTTCATCAAACAAGCGGCTTGGTGGAACGTCTTGCAATAAATTAGCATTTTTAGCGATAGGTGCTTGGGTCGCAGCATCGATTTTTAAGCCAAGTTTTGCAGATAATCGCACTGCACGCAGCATACGCACAGGGTCTTCTTGATAGCGTGTAAGCGGATCACCAATCATGCGCAATACATTGGTTTTGATATCCGCCACGCCATTGTGAAAATCTAGCACTTCTTGATTGGCCGGGTTGTAATACAGTGCATTAGCCGTAAAGTCGCGTCGCGCAGCATCATTTTCTAAACTGCCAAAAATATTGTCGCGCAGAATACGCCCACTATCGTTGGTTTTTGCATCGCCATCTGCTTGGTGATTGCCACGGAAAGTCGATACCTCAATCGTTTCTTGTCCCCACAATACATGCACTAAACGAAAACGTCGGCCGATAATGCGCGAGCGGCGGAATACGCGATTAACTTCCTCTGGTGTGGCATTGGTGGCGATATCGAAATCTTTTGGCTTAACATTCAGTAGCAAGTCACGCACGGCGCCGCCGACAATAAACGCTTCAAATCCAGCTTTCTGTAAACCATCACAGGTTTTTAGTGCTGCTTGGGTGATTAAGTCTTTATTGATTTTGTGCGTCTTAGCCGTGATTTTTTTTGCCATGCTGGTGTCGATGCTGTCAGCTTGGTTAATGGCTAATACAGCCTTCGTTTTTTTGCTAAAAACTTTTTGCAGGAATCTTTTAATCATATTGATCTATTTCTTAAACTCATTTTTCCACAACACATCTGGCACGCCTGCTTCTTTATTTAATATGCGGCACAGCACAAATAATAAATCCGATAATCGATTGATATATTGCAGAGAAATATCGGTAATTTTTTCTTGTGCATTTAACGTCGTCATTTGGCGCTCGGCGCGTCTGCAAACCGTTCTGGCCAAATGGCAGTAGGCCGCAGCACGGCTACCGCCTGGTAAAATGAACTCTTTTAATGGGTTAAGAGTGTCGTTCCATTCGTCGAGCGCATTTTCTAAGGCGCTTACCCGTTCCGGTTTGATGAGGTCATAACCTGGCATGCAAATCTCGCCACCCATATCAAATAAATCATGCTGAACACGCGTTAAACAAACTTTGATCTTGTCCGACACTGGCTCTGTTAATAGTAAGCCAATCACTGAATTCAACTCATCTACATCGCCCATCGCCACCACACGCAAGCTATCTTTCGCAACGCGTGTGCCATCACCCAAGCCTGTGGTGCCCGCATCGCCAGTGCGCGTGTAAATTTTGCTAAGCCTATTTGCCATTTAAAATCCTATATAATTCAAGCATTATAAATCATCCAAACCTATTTCGATGACTTCACTTTCATTGAATGCGCTTTCCGCCAACAACAGTAAAAACCCAATCGGCGTGTTTGATTCTGGCGTTGGTGGCATCTCGGTTTTAAAGCATATTCACACGTTATTGCCGCATGAAGATTTGCTTTATGTGGCCGATAGCAAATACGCACCTTATGGCAGCAGAACGCCTGTAGAAATCACCGCACGTTGCTTTGAAATCGCCGATTATCTAATCTCCAAAAATGCCAAAGCTTTAGTGGTTGCCTGCAACACGGCCACGGCGGCGGCGATTGACGCGATGCGCGCAAAATATGATTTGCCAATTATTGGGATGGAACCCGCCGTGAAACCTGCTGCTGCTGCCACCCAAAACGGCATTATTGGTGTATTGGCAACAGTGGGTACACTCAAAAGTGCGCAATTTGCAGCGTTGCTCGAAAGCTATGGCCGTAATGTAGAAGTGGTGACGCAAGCCTGTGTCGGGTTGGTTGAGTGTGTTGAGCGGGGTGAATTAAGTAATCAAAGCACGCTTGAACTAATTCAGCAATATTGCAAACCGTTGTTGGATGAAGGCGCAGATACCATTGTTTTGGGTTGCACACATTACCCGTTTGTGCGGCCGCTGATTGAGCGGGTGGTTGGATCAAACGTTACCTTGATTGATACAGGCGCAGCAGTGGCAAAGCATTTGCAAAAACGTTTGTCAGCGCTCAATTTGCTGGTTGAGCCCAAACATTCAAATCAGCTTTCCAGTCTAATTTTTTGGACTAATAGCGAAGCAGCAAATCCTCAACAGATTATCAAACAATTATGGGGTAAAACTGCACCGGTAAACTTCTTGTAATCGTCATATTATTTAGTTACTGAATAACTTAGAATTGCTCTGTGCGTTATCGCACAGAGTTGCTTTTTATTACACGCCACAATGCTCGCAAGAAGGCTTAGCAGAGGATTGCTACTCACTTCTAATTTATTTTACTTTTATGATTGCTCGTACTTTTTTTGGAGGTTTACCATGATTAAAAAAACATTTACGTCCTTATTTGCTATTTTGTTTTTAGCTGGCACAATGGCTGCGATTTCTGGCTGTAATACTGTAGAAGGTGCGGGTAAAGATATTGAAAAAGGTGGTGCAGCTATCAAAAATAAAGCAAGCGAAGAAAAAAATAACTAAATTGTCGTGTTGCTTGTAGCTTACTGCTTGCAACTTTGACTTGTTATAAAAAGTGATTAGTTAATTAATCGCTTTTAAATGCTCAAAAGCTAATGCTCGTAAAAGTGCATTAGCTTTTTTATTGGAATATTTTGATGTCAGCTTTGATGCTGATTGTAAATAACTTTGAATGTTAAATTCGCTTAACTCTACTGCAATCCATTTCACTGTACTCTCATTATTCTCGCTTCAATCGCCTCAAACAAAGGTCTGCTCGCATTCGTTTCTTGTGCACATTCTCTTTGTAACTGCCAAAGGTTTTTAATGGTAAGTATTTGTTTAATATCGTTATTTAAAGTATTGATGTCTTCAATGCGATTAAGTAATTCTTCCAGCAAGCAAGCAAACGCATGCGATTCAATACGCTGAAGTTGCTCAGATTGCTTAGGATTATCTTGCGGCAAAAATGAAGCAGCGCCGAAATCACTTAATAGCGTGCTGGATTCAGCATTGCTATGCGGGTTGCTCAATATATTATGCGCATATAAATCGCCGTGCGTCATCCTGTTCGCATGCAAATGCGCGACAGCAGAAGCAACGCTGTGCGCAATACTTAACACTTTTTTTAGGTCAAATTTTGTGTCATTTGCATATACATCGCGGCTGCAAGATTCAAAGCTGGGTGGGTTTGCCAATACCGTTAAATCTGCATCCATTAATGGCATCACCATTCCAGCCTGTTCATTTGGGTGATGCGCAACAACGCCGCACATGCCCAATAAATTAGGGTGTTGACCAGCAAGTGTTGCGGCATGAATTTCACAGCGCGGCAAGCCATCACTGGTTAAATCTGCTTTAAACATTTTGACTGCAACATCACTCGTTTGACGAACGCTCATTTGAGGTTGCTTAACTTGCAATTGAGCTTGATAAATAAGCCCTGACGCGCCTTCACCCAATAGTTGCTGTATCTCAAGGTCGTTCCAATCGACTTGTGGAATATCATGCTGAGCGATTAAATGTTCCTCTATTCTGTCGCTAAACGGATTGCCTGCATACGCCAGCCAGCTTAGTTTGGGTAAATCCAATAACCATTCCGGTAATGATTCAAACCGATTAGCCGAGATTCTTAGCAATTCTAATTTTCGACAATTAGCTAGAGTTTCTGGTAATTCGCTCAGTTGGTTGCCAGCCAGCATTAGCTTTTGCATGTGCTGGCAATCGCCAATCGCAACTGGTAATTTGGTGAGTGCGTTATCCGTTAAGATTAACCAGCGTAGTGTTGCAGTAGGTATTGCGGAGTTTGAAAACGCTTTGATTTTATTGGCCTTAAAGCCAATCATGCTCAAATTTTCGCATCGCCCTAATACTTCAGGCACATGTGTAAATTGGTTGGATGAGCAAAACAGAATCCGCAGTTTATGCAGCTTATTTAAATCGTCTGGTAAGGAATTGAGTGCATTGCCGGATAAGTCGAGTATTTCTAAGGTGTCGGCCAGTGTGAAAATTTCTACTGGAAACTGGGTTAATCCGCAGCTGAGTTTAAGGCGCTTGCTACCGATTAGTTTGCCTGCTTTAAGCAGACTTAAAGTATCTTCTTGCAGGGGATTGATTTTCAAAAAGCGTGATGTTGAGTTAGCTTGATTATGTAAGTTTAATTATGGTTTAGTGATGCGAAATCACTTCGCCAGCTTTGAGCCGATATTTAGTGCCACAGTAAGGGCAAGCGACTTGCCCCGTTGCCGCGATATCTAAAAACACACGTGGATGACTTGCCCAAAGCGCTACCTCTTTAGTAGGGCAGTGCAAGGGCAGGTCTTTTGCAGTAATTTCTATTTCTTTAACGTCAGACATTTATCTTCTTTCGAACGCTATTTAAACTAACGTTAACCAATCTGCATGTTTAGCAGACTTTCCTGTAACTGCGTCAAAGTACATTTTCTGTAATTGTTTAGTCACTGGGCCAGCTGTGCCTGTGCCGATATTGCGGCGATCTAGTTCACGGATTGGTGTCACTTCAGCCGCTGTGCCAGTAAAGAACGCTTCATCTGCTGAATATACTTCATCACGCGTGATACGTTTTTCAATTACTTGCAAGCCAATTTCGCCGGCTAATTGCACGATTGTGTCGCGCGTAATACCTTCTAACGCAGAGGTTAAATCTGGCGTGTAAAGTTTACCGTTACGCACGATAAAAACATTCTCACCAGAACCTTCAGCCACAAAACCATCCACGTCTAATAACAATGCTTCATCGTATCCATCTTGCGCTGCTTCTTGGTGCGCTAAGATAGAGTTCATGTAATTGCCGTTGGCTTTGGCTTTGCACATGGTGATGTTTACATGGTGACGTGAGAATGAAGACGTTTTAACGCGAATACCGTTATCCAGCGCTTCTTGGCCCATGTACGCTCCCCATTTCCAAGCAGCAACAATCACATGCGTAGACAATGTTTTAGCTGAAATGCCCATCGCCTCAGCGCCGTAAAACGCCATTGGGCGCATATAAGCGGACTCTAAATTGTTTTCACGCACGGCTGCTTTTTGCGCTTCCATCAACTCTTCTTTGGTGAATGGCATTTTCATGCCCAAGATGTGCGCGCTACGGAAAAGTCTGTCTGTATGTTCTTTTAAGCGGAAAATCGCAGTGCCTTTGTCGGTTTTGTATGCACGCACGCCTTCAAAAACGCCCATGCCGTAATGCAAAGTGTGTGTCAGTACGTGGGTGGTGGCATCGCGCCAGTTCACCATTTTACCGTCATACCAAATTACGCCGTCGCGGTCTGCCATACCGCCAGAAGTTGTTGCTGGGTTTGCCATACTTTTCCTTAAAGCTCTAAATTTTGCAAAACCATTATTGTAAACTAAAGGGTGAACTTCTCTATGCATGTTAAAATCAAAATGTTGAATAAATACAGTGTTTAATTGGAGTTTTAGTGATGAAAAAGTTATTGTTAGTTGGCTTGGTTTTGTTTTTAAGCGCGTGCAACCCAAATGCGCAGTCAGGCACAGGGAGTAAAACAGGCGGTTTTGTTGGTACGGATATTACTGGCGCAGACTTTCCAAAACCGTTGGCATTGACCGACCACAACGGCAAAAAGCGCACCATGAGCGACTTTAAAGGCAAAGTAGTGACGCTATTTTTTGGCTATACACATTGTCCAGATGTATGCCCAACGACGATGAGCGACTTAAAACAAACCATGAAATTGTTGGGCGATAAAGCTGACCAAGTACAGGTGGTTTTTGTCACAGTAGATCCACAACGTGATACACAACAAGTGTTGGCGCAATTTGTGCCATCGTTTGACCCGCGTTTTATTGGTTTATGGGGCAGCTTGCAAGAGACTGCCGAAACATTGGGTAACTTTAAAATTTACTATTCGAAAGTCGAGGGTAAAGTCAAAGGTGATTACACGGTTGACCATAGTGCAGGTATGTATGTGTTTGATAAAACAGGAAAAATTCGGCTATATTTAGATTATGGTCAAAAACCAGCAGATATCGCGAGTGATCTTACTAAGTTAATGTAAAACTGAAAGTAATAAAAACTTAAGTTGATGTAAAAAGGGGCGGTTAGCCCCTTTTTTATGCTAGTTCGCAGGAGGCGTACCGTATTGGTTATCGCCAGTATCACCAGGTTGTGCGAGTAAGTAAATCATGTATATCCAGCCTAGTATCGGAATTAGCCAAATCAATTGCATCCAGCCACTTTTGTTTAAATCATGCAATCTACGTGAGCCAACGGCAAGTGAGGGCAACAAAGTAGCTAACGAAAATAACCAAGAAACACCGCTACCAACAGCCTCTAATAATAGTGACAGGATTGCGCAAAATAGTGCAAACCACCAAAATTCTGGACGTTTGGCGCGCCCTGAAAAATCCGCATATTTAGCAAAACATAGCTTGATTGAATCAGTAAAAGACATGACTTACTCCCCTTTTTATATTGAGCAACGAAGATTGCGTTATCAAGCTAACATAAAATAGCGGACGGGTAAAATTACATGCGGTGCAATTGTGGCGATAAAGTTTTTAATTCTTTCTCCGCCATTTTATAGTTGGGAAACAAGCTTTCAACCACAGCCCAAAACTTGGCTGAGTGATTCATTTGTTTTAAATGTGCTAATTCGTGGCAAATCACATAGTTGATAATATGTGGCGGAGCCTGTAACAGGCGCCAATTCAGCCGCACTTCACCGCGACTATTGCAACTTCCCCAGCGCGATTTTGCGTTGGATAATGTTAAAGGCGGCGTTGGTACACCTAACTTAGCCGCTAGAATTTCTAATCGGCGGCTAAAATCTAAACCAGCTTGCTTTTGATACCATTGAATAATTTTGCGCTGGATGAGTGTCTGATTATCAGGTGTTGGTGTAGCTAAAGTCAGTGTGTTTGCATCAAATGCAGGTGATTTATTGCTATGGTTCTTCACAATACTTAACTGAATATCTTGGCCCAAATACAGTAAGTTTTCACCATTGTCCCAGTTAATCGCATCGACTTGATTCGCCGCGCGCGCTTGCAACTTATTGATAATCCAGCCTGATTTTTCCTGCAAAATCTGATTTAACTGAAAAGCAAAAATGCGTTTTGGCGCATGTACTACCAAGCCATCGGCTGTAATCTTTAAACCAACCGTGCGACGTTGACGATGTTCTAATAAAAACGAAATCGTTTCGCCATTGGCTAAAGTTAATACTTGATTAGCCATGTTTACAATGCGCTATTTAAAACAAGCATTTCAGCTTCAATCCACGCTTCAGTTAATTGGTTCGCCGCATCAGCTTTTAAACCTGTCGTCTGAATTGGCTGCCCAATATGGATTTGAATGATGCCCGGTTTTTTTATAAAACTATTCTTAGCCCAAAACTCGCCGGCGTTGTGCGCTACTGGCAAAATTTGTGTGTTAGCGTGCGTGGCAAGCCATGCACCGCCAATATGATATTTGCCGCGTTCACCTGGTGATTTTCGAGTACCTTCAGGGAAAATCACTACCCACAAACCTTTGTTGAGTCTATCTTTACCAATGGACACTAATTTTTTCAAGGCTTCACGACCTGCGCTACGATCAATCGCAATGGGCGAACTCATGGCTAAACCCCAGCCAAAAATAGGAATCCACAATAACTCACGCTTCATCACGTAAGATTGCTCAGGGAATATCGCCTGAAAAGCCAATGTTTCCCATGCGGATTGATGCTTCGATAAAATGATGCTGGGTGTGCTGGGCATATTTTCTAAGCCGCTGATTTTATGCGTGATATTGCAAGTGATGCGTAGCCACCAAATCATACTGCGCGCCCAGCCGGAGATTAAATAATTCCGCATGATGGGATTGAACGGTAGGGCAAGCAGTGCAACAAGGGTGAAAATAGGCGCAGTGATAACCTGACCTAAAAAAAACAATACTGAGCGTAAAAATAACATTATCTTAATCGTGTTCTAAGTTTCTTAAACAATATAACTTATGCATGCTCAGCAATAATATGTTGTACCGCTTCGGATAAATCGGCAAATATCAACGTGTTTTTTGGCAGTGCTTTATCAGGTAATTGACCTTGTATCAGCGTTTCTTCACCTTTGCCGGTTTTTACCAATATCGGCTTGCAGCCTGCATCTGCAAACGCTTTTAAGTCACGATAAGCATCGCCGATGCCATATACTTCGTTCAGTTCTACAGAAAATCGACGGCCAATATCTTCTATCATGCCAGTTTTAGGTTTGCGGCAATTACAGTGATCATCCGCCGCATGCGGGCAATAAAATAGCGCGTCGATTCGCCCACCAACTAATGCCAGCGAACGATGCATTTTGTCATGAATGCTGTTCAGTGTGACCATATCAAACAAACCACGAGCAATGCCAGATTGGTTGGTGGCCAACGCCACGCGAAAGCCTGATTGATTCAGCAGCGCAATCGCCTCTAAACTACCAGAAATCGGAATCCACTCATTTGGATTTTTGATAAAATTGGCGGAATCAAGGTTAATGACGCCGTCTCTATCTAAAATGACCAGTTTCACGTTTACCTGCCTATCATTTTAATTAGCCAACTTGGATAAATCCGCAACGCGATTCATGGTTTGGTGCAATGTCGCCAACAAGCCTAAACGATTCGCTTTTAGTGCAGCATCATCCGCATTCACCATCACGTTATCGAAGAAATCATCCACAGGTGATTTTAATGCCGCTAAAGCTTTAAGTGAGCCAGTGTAATCGCCACTTTCAAACAGCTTATCAGCTTCTGGTTTTACGTTACTTAACGCTTTATTTAGCGCAATTTCTGCAGGTTCTTGTAATAATTTAGTGTTAACTTCCGCTTTTACTTCGCCTTCTACTTTTTTCAAAATATTGCTGACCCGCTTGTTTGCGGCGGCTAAGGCTGGAGCTTCTGAAAGATTCGAGAAAGTACGAACAGCTTCTAATTTTAATGGGATTTCTTTCAATCTATCTGGAGCTAAAGATAACACCGCATCGACTTCTTGTGGGCTAAAGCCTTGGTCACGTAAATTGACACTTAATCGATCAAAACAGAACTCTTGAATTGCGATGGCAACTGGTTGGTTGCTATCAAAGTCTTTAGCAATTGTTTCAATCAAAGCACCAAATGAAAATGGTAGTTTTGCATCTATCAAAATTCTAATAATTCCCAATGCTTGCCTACGCAAAGCGAAAGGATCTTTGTCCCCAGTAGGTTTTTCACCTATGCTGAATAAACCTACTAAAGTTTCTAATTTATCTGCCAAAGCTACACAAATACCTACTTGATTGCGTGGTAAATCATCACCAGAAAAGCGCGGTTTATAATGGTCTTCAATTGCATAAGCAACGTCATTATCTAAACCCTCATATTGTGCATAATAGCGCCCCATAATGCCTTGTAATTCTGGAAATTCGCTCACCATATCGGTAATTAGGTCAGATTTCGAAAGTTTTGCTGCTAGTTCCACTTTAGTTATTAGACTTGTATCAGCTAACTTAGACGTTACAATCGAACTCGCAATTTGACGTGCAATTTTAACAACCCGTTGATTACGTTCGCCTTGGCTACCCAATTTGTTGTGATAAACCACTTTATCTAAACCCGCAATGCGGCTTTCTAGCGTCTTTTTACGGTCTTGATCAAAGAAGAATTTAGCATCGGCCAAACGTGGACGCACAACGCGTTCATTACCGCCGATCACTGCGCTAGGGTCTTTGGGCGATATATTCGAAACGATTAAAAACTTGTTGGTAAGTTTGTTATTAGCATCTAAAAGAGGAAAGTATTTTTGATTCGCCTTCATGGTTAAAATCAAACATTCCTGTGGCACTTCCAGGTAAATTTCTTCAAATTGGCCAAGCAGAACATTCGGGCGTTCCACTAAAGCAGTCACTTCGTCCAACAATGCATCATCTTCAATTGGCTTCAGGTTTTGTTTGGCAGCGGCGGCATTTAATTGGCGAGTGATTTCAGCTTTTCTGCTGGCAAAACTCGCTATGACCGCGCCATCGTCTAATAGCTGCTTTTCATAACTATCTGCATTGTTAATAGTAATAATCGGCTGTTTTGCTTCAAAGCGGTGACCATGCGTCGTGTTGCTGGCGTTCAAACCAAGCGTACTAACTGGCACAATTGTTTCACCATGTAACGCAATCAAGCCATGCGCAGGGCGTACAAACTTCACACTTTCCCAGCCAGGGTTATCTGTGTTGCTATGCAACTGGTAGGTCATCACTTTTGGAATCGGCAGTTTTGCCAGCGCTTCTTCAATCGCTTTTTGCAATGCATCTTTTAAAGTCGCACCAGATTGCAATACATCTAAAAACAACACATTGTTTTCATTTTTAAGTTGAGAAACTGCGCTTTCATCTGCACCTAAGGCTTGTAGTTTTTTAAGTAAAGCCGGGCTGGCATTGCCGTTAGCATCCAAACCTACATTAGCAGGCATCAGTTTTTGTGAGATTTGTTTATCAGCGCCTTTTTCAGCAACGTGTGTCACATGCGCGGCTAAGCGTCGCGGTGTCGCATATGCGGTCACAATAGAATTTTCAGCTGTTAAGCCTTGTGCTTTAAGCGAATCAAACAAGCTGCTGCTGAATGACTCCCCAAGCTTATTCAAAGCTTTTGGCGGTAGTTCTTCTACAAATAATTCTATTAATAAGTTTTTTACTGACATTTTTAATCCGTTAACTTCACCAATTATCATTTTTGACTTGTTTTTGATTTAAGCAGAAATGATATTTTTAATTATTAAGCTGCTTTTTTTGCAATCTCTGTCAGCACTTCATCGGCCCAATTTTTTGGCGCCATTGGGAAACCAAGTCTAGCGCGGCTATCTAGATAACTGGCGGCAACAGCGCGGGCGATGTTGCGAATTTTTCCGATATAGGCGGCACGTTCGGTGACTGAAATTGCACCTCTGGCATCTAGTAAATTAAACGTGTGTGCCGCTTTTAAAACTTGTTCATAAGCAGGCAGGGCAAGTTTTTGATCAACCAAATTTTGTGCTTGTTTTTCGTGCGCAGTAAATGCGGTAAATAGAAAATCTACGTCTGAATGTTCAAAATTATAGGTGGATTGTTCCACCTCATTTTGATGGAATACGTCGCCATATTTCACGTTCTCAGAATACTGTAAATCATAAACGCTATCGACGCCCTGCAAATACATGGCCAAACGCTCTAAACCGTATGTGATTTCGCCGGTAATTGGTTTGCAGTTAATGCCGCCAACTTGTTGAAAATAGGTGAATTGCGTGACTTCCATACCATTTAGCCAAACTTCCCAGCCCAAGCCCCATGCGCCCAAAGTCGGATTTTCCCAATCGTCCTCTACAAAGCGGATATCGTTTTGTTTTAAATCGAAACCGAGTGCCTCAAGCGAACCTAAATACAGCTCTAAAATATTGGCTGGCGCGGGTTTTAATACCACTTGATACTGGTAATAATGTTGCAAGCGGTTTGGATTCTCACCATAGCGCCCGTCTTTTGGGCGGCGGCTTGGTTGTACATAAGCGGCTTTCCACGGCTCTGGGCCAAGTGCGCGTAAAAAAGTGCCCGTGTGTGAAGTGCCTGCGCCAACTTCCATGTCATAAGGTTGCAACAACGCGCAGCCTTGCTTATCCCAATATTGTTGCAGGGTAAGGATGATTTGCTGAAAAGTTAATACCATAAAGTTAATTATTGTTACAGTAATTCAAAAAACTGATTTTACCTTACAAAGCTTGTTTTCCGCGACTGCTTAATCCAAGCAATCACCACTAAAGCCGCAAAACACAACACAATAAACGGCCAATTGCCCCAGCGCACATAAGGCGTGCTACCAGCATAACCTTGCGCGACTACATTCAGCGTTGTTTGAACATCATGAGGTGCATGCGCAATCACATAACCATGTACGTCAATCGCAGAGGTTGCGCCCGTATTGGTGGCGCGCAACATCATTCTGCCCGTTTCAAGCGCACGCGCTTGGCTAAACTGCATATGTTGATCTGCTGCGTAAGATTGACCATACCATGCATCATTACTGATATTCACTAACAGCGTTGCCGCAGGCAGTTGACGGATGATTTCTTCACCAAAAACGTCTTCGTAACACACATTAACCGCGACTTTTTGGTTGCCTAATTGCATGGGCGTTTGATATGCACCGCCGCGTGATAAATCACTTAATGGCATACTGAGCCAATCACGATAAATCCAGCCAAATACTTGTTTTAATGGAATAAACTCACCAAATGGTACCAAGTGGTTTTTGGCGTAGCTTTGGGTGGGCGACCTGCCAAAACTAAAAGCGCTATTAAAGTATTCATCAGTTTTTTCATTTAACTCGACCATGCCCACAATTATGTCACCATTGTTTTGCTTGGCGTGGTTGCTTAATGTATCCGTGATGCTGGCATCAAGTCGGCTGGAAATGACGGGAAGCGCGGTTTCTGGCAGTACAATCAATTGCGCTGTGCTTTGCTTTACCATATTGATATAGGTGTTAATAGTATTTTGTGCGGTATCGGCTGACCATTTTGTATCTTGTGCAATGTTGCCTTGAATCAGCGCTGTACTAATGGGTTCATTGGTTGGAGTTGTCCATTCGACCGCTTTTAACAAGCCGCCAGCCACCAATATTAAAACTAAAGATGCAACAGCGTTGCGTTTGCAAATGGCAGAAAAATTAGCTTGTGCCAACCAGCAGGCAATAATCGCTGCGACCAGCACTGTAATAACTGATACGCCATACACGCCGAAAATCGGCATATAACCAGCTAACGGACTGTGTGGCACTTGGCTGTAGCCCAAAGTTAACCATGGAAAACCAGTAAAAATCCAGCTGCGAACCCAATCTGATAATCCCCACAGAATAGGTGCACTAATCATTAAAAAGCCCAAACGTTTACTCAAATAGCCAACCGCTCCAACAAACAGTGCCATAAATGCACACAGGCAAAAGGTGGAGAAGCCTGCAAACCACCACGGCATGCCGCCGAAATCGTGCAGGCTTATATAAATCCAATAAATACCCACGACATATAAACCTAAGCCATATTGAAAGCCCAGTTTAAAAGCCGATTTGGCCGAGTCTGTTTTAAACCACAAATAAATAATGCCAACCAAAGACAAAATGGAAATAGGAAAAAAGTAAAAAGGCGCAAATGCCAATACGGTGAATGCGCCCAACAAATAAGGAATGACAAAACGAAATCGTGTGAAAAATTGCATCATTTGAGCGGATTGAAAATGTGAATAGCGCATTGTAATCAATTTACAATTATTTATGGCATTGCACATATTTATAGCTTGCACAACTAAACGTTGACAACAACTCAAGCTTAGTCCTATATTGCATTTTCTACACACGGTTTATTTTATTGATTCACTTGTTTTATTAAACTTCTAAGGGGAAGCGCGATGAGTATGGCATCAGAATTTAAGGACTTTATCAGTAAAGGCAACGTGATGGACCTAGCAGTAGGTGTCATTATCGGTGCGGCTTTCGGCAAGATTGTCGATTCGTTGGTAAACGATGTGATTATGCCAATCGCAGGCAAGATTTTCGGTGGCTTAGATTTCAGTAATATGTATATTCCGTTAAACGGCCAAGAAGTTGGCTTGGCTTTAGTCGAGGCAAAAAAAGCCGGCGCAGTATTGGCTTATGGTAACTTTATTACAGTGGTGTTAAATTTCATTATTCTGGCTTTTATCATTTTTCAAATGGTGAAGTTAGTCAACAGACTGAAAAAAGCAGAACCAGCAGCTGCGCCAGCTACACCAGATGACATTTTATTATTGCGTGAAATTCGCGATGCTTTGAAAAAATAGGCGGCCAATAAACTGACTGAAAATAGTTGGTTAATAAAATTAGTTAACATTAAAAAAGGACGCATATGCGTCCTTTTTTAATTGCATCATATTAATTATATTGCGGGTTTTTCTGCTGGCAACTCATAAGCCTGACCATTTTCTCTCTCAGTGCCATCATTATTTAAAAATACCACTTGCACTACTTTGTCATCAATAAAATCCAGTTCTGTGGTTTGATAATAAGTACCGTCGGCTGCTGTATTAATGTTGTGATATTGCCAAATTGAAGCCACCACTCTGCCAGAATCTTTCAATTTGATATCATCAGCTTTGGCTGGCTCGCCCAATTGTTCAATAATCTGTGCTTTGGTAAAGCTATTAATCGCATCCACAAATTCTTTTTCAGTCGTAGGGATTTGAGTCGGTTGTGTCAACGGTAATTGCGTTAACGGACTTTCTGCTAGTTGCTCGGGCACATCATCAGATAGCGGCAAAATGGTTGCCTCGACAGCATCTTCTGCAAAAACAGACGTAGGTAATAGCATCTGTGTAGACAACAAAGCAGCAATTAATAGTTTGTTCATTTACGTCTCCCTAACTGTTTTATTAAGAGATTAAAGCTGACTCTTTAGTTCAACACGGCTTGTTTAAAACACCTTGTTCAAACTATTTGGTTTAGATTCTCTTGAGGTGATTTTTTGAGCCAAATAAAGTGTTAAGTCGATTCGGCTGAGAATGGTTCTTCAGCCAGCACTTCAATCAAAATAGAATGTAAGCGCCTACTATCAGCTCTAACAACGGTAATGCTTAAATTATCCACCACAATATGGTCGCCACGTTTAGGTAAATGACCAAAACGATTCACGATTAATCCGCCGATTGTAGAATATTCTTCATCACTTAATTGCGTGCCTAAAGCCTCATTGAAATCGGCAATCTCGGTCAGCGCTTTAACGCGATAATGGCCTTGCGCGTCTTGAATGATATTGTCTTCGTCTTCGTCGTAATCGTACTCATCTTCAATATCGCCGACAATCTGTTCCAGCACATCTTCAATCGTCACCATGCCTGCCACGCCGCCGTATTCATCCACCACAATGGCGATATGATTACGATTGCTACGAAATTCTTTGAGTAAAATATTTAAGCGTTTGGATTCGGGAATAAATACGGCAGGGCGCAACATATCGCGTACTTCAAAATCCTCGCCCGCGTAATAGCGCAATAAGTCTTTGGCGAGCAAAATGCCAATCACATCATTTTTGTCATCTTCAATGACCGGAAAGCGTGAGTGCGCGGTTTCAATCACATGCGGGATAAAAGTTTCGGGTCGGTCGGTAATGTCGATGACATCCATTTGTGAACGCGGAATCATGATGTCGCGCACCTGCATTTCACTCACTTGTAGCACGCCTTCTATCATGGCGAGTGAGTCTGCATCCATTAAATGATTTTCATACGCGCCATGTAACAGCTCAACAAGCTGCTCACGATCTTCTGGTTCGCGTAGCAAGAAATTGCTTAGACGTTCTAATAAACTGGGTTTGTTGCTGGGTTTACTGCTTAAATTTTCCGACTCACTGGCCATTAAGGCGTCCTACGTAACAAGATAGGGGTTAGCATAACCTAATTTGCCTAAAATAGAAATTTCTAAGCTTTCCATTAACACCGCTTGCGGCTCGATTTCGTGGTCATAACCATGTAAATGCAACATGCCATGTACGGTTAAATGCGCATAATGCGCTTCCAGCGATTTTTGTTGAAATTGCGCTTCAGACTCAACCACAGGCGTGCAAATAATAATATCGCCCATTAAATGCGGCTCTTCTGTGAGCGGAAAAGTTAACACATTGGTCGCGTAATCTTTGCCACGATACATGCTATTCAGTTCACGACCTTCCTGCTCATCTACTAATCTAATTGTCACTTCGGTATCGACATTAATTGCCGCTTTTGCCCATTTTTGGAATTGTTTTTTAGTGGGTAAGTCTGTGCGCTGAGATGCGAATTGAGTGGTGATATGGAGTTTTGGCATGATTTGTAACGTAATTGAAGTGTTTAGATTATATAATTAAACCATGACACAAAATATGACGATTTCAACATTTTTAGCTCAACATCTGCAAGGCGAACACAGCGCTGAGCTGACTGCGATTTTGGACGATATTGCCGTTGCGGTTAAACAAATTGCCGTTGCAATCGATGCTGGTGCGATTGCTGGCAATATGGGCAGTTTAGTGACTGAGAATGTACAAGGTGAAGTGCAGAAGACGTTGGATGTACTGACCAACGATATTTTTATCGAGGCGATTCAGAAAAGCGGTTATATCGCGGGAATGGTTTCTGAAGAAGTCGTTGGCCCAATTAACTTAACCAATAGAAATGGTCAATATTTGTTATGTGTTGATCCGCTGGATGGTTCATCGAACGTGAACGTGAATATTTCAGTTGGTACGATATTTTCAGTATTAAAAGCTAAAAACAATCAGCCGGAATTAGCGGATTTTCTGCAAGCAGGTAAGGAACAGATTTGTGCGGGTTATGCCTTATACGGCACATCAACCATGTTTGTATTGACAGTTGGCAATGGCGTGAATGGATTTACGCTAGATAAAACAAGCAATACATTTGTATTAACCCATCCGCAGATGCAAATTCAGCCAGACACTAAAGAGTTTGCGATCAATATGTCCAACTATCGTTTTTGGCAAGAACCAGTGCAGCGCTATATTGATGAGTGTTTGCAGGGCACGGAAGGTGAGCGCGATAAAGATTTTAATATGCGCTGGGTGGCGTCAATGGTGGCAGAAGTGCATCGTATATTGGTGCGCGGCGGTGTGTTTATGTATCCCAGTGATGCCAGAGCCAAAATGGGTAAACTGCGATTAATGTACGAAGCTAACCCGATGAGTTTTATTGTGGAACAAGCTGGTGGCGGTTCTACGACTGGTTTGCAACGCGTGTTAGAAGTGAGCCCGACTGGTATCCATCAACGTGTGCCGATTATGTTGGGTAGCAAAAACGAGATTGATAGAATCGCTAGCTACCATCAGAAAAAATCTAAGCGTAAATAATGAATTGAGCTTGGCTTTTGGCTTAATTTGG
>Ga0123389_128207_pt1 | contig 19163 bp, 18 predicted proteins | sample T0HHNH4metaT_FD_89917 | JGI IMG/M metagenome (GOLD analysis project Ga0123389, IMG submission 89917) | Methane-oxidizing artificial microbial communities from Washington, USA to study methane cycling - T0-HHNH4 metaT (Metagenome... | ecosystem: Engineered > Modeled > Simulated communities...
GGCCCACCGACATTAATACCAATACTAAATGAATCTCGCGCAGAAGCCGATGTTATCGCTGCCGCACTTAATGCTAAAACCACTAATAATGAACGTAATGTTTTCATATTTCCTCCGATTAAATCAATACTCCGTGCATTAAAAACGCTTTCAGATTTAAAAAGTCTACTTTGCACCTTAAAATTATTGTTTAACTTAATAAATACATCGCAAATTAAATACATCGTAAATACCTCGGTATAAGTCTGAGTTAAGCTTACGTTTAAGCGCAAATTATGAAATAATTAGCAGTTAATTAAGTCCCTCAAAATAAAGGCAAAACTACATGGATGACAACAAAAGCAAAGCACTCGCCGCCGCACTTTCACAAATTGAAAAACAATTTGGCAAAGGCTCAATTATGCGTATGGGCGATGCCGATATTGGTGAAGACATTCAAGCAGTTTCCACTGGTTCGCTTGGTTTAGATATAGCGCTTGGCATTGGCGGTTTACCGCGCGGCCGAGTGATTGAGATTTACGGCCCGGAATCATCAGGCAAAACAACGCTAACGCTTTCTGTGATTGCAGAAATGCAAAAAATTGGCGGTGTTGCTGCGTTTATCGATGCGGAACATGCGCTTGATCCACAATACGCGGCTAAATTAGGCGTTAATGTGCCGGATTTATTAATCTCGCAACCAGATACTGGCGAACAAGCGTTAGAAATCGTCGATATGTTGGTGCGCTCAGGTTCTGTAGATATCGTGGTCATCGACTCGGTTGCTGCTTTAACGCCGCGTGCTGAAATCGAAGGCGAAATGGGCGATTCACACATGGGTTTACAAGCGCGATTAATGTCGCAAGCTTTGCGTAAACTGACTGGTAATATCAAACGCACAAATACAATGGTGATTTTTATTAACCAGATCCGCATGAAAATCGGCGTAATGTTTGGCAGCCCAGAAACCACGACTGGCGGCAACGCGCTTAAATTCTACGCTTCAGTGCGTTTAGATATTCGTCGTACTGGCGCCATTAAAAAAGGTGATGAAGTCACTGGTAGTGAAACACGCGTAAAAGTCATTAAAAACAAAGTCGCACCGCCATTCAGACAAGCAGAATTTGACATTATGTACGGCGAAGGTATCTCACGTTTAGGCGAGGTGATTGAGTTAGGTTCAAACCTGAAATTCGTTGAGAAAGCGGGCGCTTGGTATAGCTACAATGGCGAAAAAATCGGCCAAGGTAAAGAAAATGCCAAGGAATATCTGCGTGAGCATCCAGAAATGGCTGCTGAAATTGAAGCGAAAATTCGTGCCAATGCTAAACAATTAGCAGACGGCATGACAGCGCCTAGAACTGAAGATGATTGATATTTGCTTAGCTTAAAATAATCATTTTTAGGCTTTTAAAGTATGTTTAAAAAATCTAGCGCGCCTGAAAAGTCACTGCGACAACGTGCACTGGAATATTTAGGTAAACGTGAATATTCATACAAAGAGTTAGGGCTAAAACTTCAGCCTTATCTTGATGAAAATGATGATGCAGACAGCATTACAGCGATTTTAGAAGACTTTAAAAAACGTGGCTGGCTATCTGATAAACGCTTTACTGAGCAAATGGTATATGCACGCAGGGCAAAGTTTGGCAGTAGTAAAATCGTGCACGAGCTGCGAGAAAAAGGCGTTGATGGTGCGTTAATTGAAGGCGCGATTGAACAGCTGAAAGAAACTGAACTCAGTAGCGCAATAGAAGTTTGGCGTAAAAAATATAAGCAAGCGCCTGCAGATCGTGATGAATGGGCAAAGCAAGCGCGTTTTTTGCAAAGTCGCGGTTTTGGTTTTGATGTGATTAAGAAAGTAATGAATAATCCGCAAGAAAACGATGATGATTAAATTAGTCTGTCATCGTTATTTGCACATTGGCGGAAATCTATTTGAAGGCTATATATTTAAAGCGTTTAGTTAATTTAGACGTTAGTTAAAAGTAATAATTTGCAAGAACTGAAAAATGACCATTAAAACCAGCAACTCACACTCCGCTTCTGGCAAGCCGCCCACCACTAACGAAATCCGCCAAGCATTTCTCGATTTTTTTGCTTCTAAAGGCCATGAAATTGTTGCTTCCAGTTCGCTAGTACCACATGGCGACCCTACTCTACTATTCACTAACGCGGGGATGAATCAGTTTAAAGACGTGTTTTTAGGTTTTGATAAACGCAGTTATACACGCGCAACTTCATCACAAAAATGTGTGCGCGCTGGCGGCAAACATAACGATTTAGAAAACGTTGGCTACACCGCGCGTCACCACACATTTTTTGAGATGTTAGGCAATTTTAGTTTTGGCGATTATTTTAAAGTTGAAGCCATTGGCTATGCGTGGGAATTATTAACCGAAGTCTTTAAATTACCTAAAGACAAACTCACTGTTACCGTCTACGCAGATGACGATGAAGCCTACGATATTTGGCACGATAAAATCGGTGTGCCAAAAGAACGCATCATTCGCATTGGCGATAACAAGGGCGCACGTTACGCATCAGACAATTTCTGGATGATGGGCGATACTGGCCCTTGCGGCCCTTGTACTGAAATATTCTACGATCACGGTGAACATCACTTTGGTGGCCCACCAGGTAGCGCTGATGAAGATGGCGACCGCTTTATTGAAATCTGGAATAACGTGTTTATGCAATTTAACCGCGACGAAGCTGGCGTAATGCATAAATTACCAAAGCCAAGCGTCGATACGGGCATGGGTTTAGAGCGCATTTCTGCTGTATTGCAACACGTACATGCCAATTACGAAATTGACCTTTTTACAACGTTAATTAATGCCGCCGCACGCGAAACAAATACGACGGACTTAACCATTCCAAGCCTTAAAGTGTTGGCCGACCATATTCGCGCCTGCTCATTCTTAATCGCCGATGGCGTGATTCCAGGTAATGAAGGTCGCGGCTATGTGCTGCGCCGCATCATCCGCCGCGCGATTCGTCATGGTTATAAATTAGGCGCACGTAAAGCATTTTTCCATAAAATGGTGGCAGATTTAGTCACTGAAATGGGTTCAGCTTATCCTGAACTAACTGCGAATCAAGCTCGCATTACCGATATGTTGAAGCTTGAAGAAGACCGTTTCTTTGAAACTATTGAAAATGGAATGGCGATTTTGGAAACAGAATTAGCCGCGACCAAAGGTATTTTCAATGGCGAAACTGCATTTAAACTGCACGATACTTACGGCTTTCCGCTAGATTTAACGGCAGATATTTGCCGCGAGCGTGACGTAACAGTAGACACAGCAGCATTCGATGCAGCAATGACGCGCCAAAAAGAGCAAGCGCGTTCTGCTGGTAAATTCAAAATGGCGGCTAACCTTGAATATTCAGGTAATAGCACTGCATTTACAGGTTATGAATCACTAGATTCAAGCGCCACGGTTTTAGCACTTTATAAAGACAGCATCGCGGTGCAAGCCTTAAACGAAGGTGAACAAGGCGTTGTGGTGTTAGATAACTCGCCTTTCTATGCAGAATCTGGCGGACAAATTGGCGATAATGGCGCATTAAAATCTGAAAACGGTATTTTCGCGGTAGAAGATACACAAAAAATCCAAGCATCCGTTTTTGGCCATCATGGCGTATTAAAAACGGGTAGTTTAAGTGTAGGTGATTCTGTAAAGGCCTCGGTAGATCTTGTATCGCGCGCGAATACGATGCGTAACCATTCTGCCACGCATTTGATGCATAAAGCCTTGCGCGAAGTGCTGGGTGAGCATGTGCAGCAAAAAGGCAGTTTGGTTGATGCGGATAAAACCCGGTTTGACTTTGTGCACAATTCGCCAATGACCGACGCTGAAATCACCAAAGTGGAAGCGATTGTGAATGCTGAAATTCTAAGCAATGTAGCGACGCAAGCGCGCGTGATGGATATTGAATCTGCACAAAAAACTGGCGCGATGATGCTGTTTGGCGAAAAGTATGGCGATGAAGTGCGCGTATTAGATATCGGCTCAAGCCGCGAATTGTGCGGCGGTACGCATGTGCAAAGAACAGGCGATATCGGATTGTTTAAAATAATCAGCGAAAGTGGTGTTGCTGCTGGCGTGCGCCGCGTTGAAGCAACAACTGGCAATGGCGCTTTAAAATTAATCAATGCGCAACAAGCGTTAATCACGCAACTAGCTGGTGATTTAAAAGCGCCTCAATCAGAAATCGCCAATAAAGTGGCGCAATTGTCTGACCATGCGAAATCGCTAGAAAAAGAATTAGCGCGTTTAAAATCGAAATTAGCAAGTAGCCAAGGCGATGATCTAAGCGCTCAAGCTTTGGATATTGCAGGCATTAAAGTGTTATCAGCGTCGTTAGAAGGTGCAGATGCAAACGCTTTACGCGAAACGATGGATAAACTAAAAGACAAGTTAAAATCTGCCGCAATTGTATTAGCCAGTGTGAACGATGGCAAAGTAAGCGTGGCGGCAGGTATTACGCCAGATTTGATTGCTAAAATCAAAGCAGGTGATCTGGTGAATTTTGTGGCGAACCAAGTAGGCGGAAAAGGCGGCGGCAAGCCAGATATGGCGATGGCTGGCGGCACAGATGCTAGCCAACTGCCAAAAGCATTAGCAAGTGTAAAAGATTGGGTTACTAGTAAATTAACACAGTAATTAAACCCAGTGAGTTAACAGTAAAATTAACCTAATAAGTTAACAAGTAGTTATCAGCGTAAATTAATATAAAATTTTGATTAAATTTAAGAGTTAATAATGGCATTGATTGTACAAAAATACGGCGGCACTTCTGTTGCCAATCCTGAGCGCATTCGTAATGTTGCAAGACGTGTGGCGCGTTATAAATCCATGGGGCATCAAGTTGTTGTAGTCGTTTCGGCGATGTCTGGTGAGACGAATCGGTTGATTGGTCTTGCCAGAGAGTTAATGGAAGATCCTGATCCGCGCGAATTAGACACGATAGTTTCAACGGGCGAACAAGTGACTATCGGCATGACTGCTTTGGCACTGATTGAGCTAGGCATTAAAGCCAAAAGCTACACTGGCGCGCAAGTGAAAATTTTGACCGATGATTCGCATACCAAAGCACGCATTCTAAATATTGATCAACACAACTTAAAAGCCGATTTAGATGCTGGCTATGTGTGTGTTGTGGCGGGTTTTCAAGGTGTAGATGCGAATGGCAATATCACAACGCTTGGCCGTGGTGGCTCAGACACCACAGGCGTGGCGCTTGCTGCTGCATTAGGCGCAGATGAATGCCAAATATACACGGATGTAGATGGCGTTTACACGACCGATCCACGCGTTGTGCCTGAGGCGCGCCGTTTAAAATCGATTACATTTGAAGAGATGCTAGAGCTAGCATCGCAAGGCAGTAAAGTGCTGCAAATTCGCTCTGTCGAATTTGCGGGTAAATATAAGGTTAAGTTACGTGTGCTATCTAGCTTTGAAGATGAAGGCGATGGCACTCTTATTACGTTTGAAGAAGATGGCAAGGACGACAATATGGAAAACCCAATTATCTCAGGCATTGCGTTTAATCGCGACGAAGCCAAAATTACTGTGCTGGGCGTGCCAGACAAACCAGGCATTGCCTACCAAATTTTAGGTCCGATTGCTGACGCCAATATCGATGTCGATATGATCATTCAAAACACTGGCGCAGATGGCACAACTGACTTTACTTTTACTGTGCATAAAAATGAAATGGGCAAAGCTTTAGCCGTGTTACGCGACAAAGTACAAGGCCACATCAATGCACGTGAAATTAGCGGCGATGACAAAATCGCCAAAGTCTCAGTCGTGGGTATTGGCATGCGCTCACATGTAGGCATCGCCAGCCAAATGTTCCGCACACTTGCAGAAGAAGGCATCAACATTCAAATGATTTCAACCAGCGAAATCAAAATCGCCGTTGTGATCGACGAAAAATACATGGAACTAGCTGTGCGCGTATTACATAAAGCATTTGAATTAGAAAGCGCTTAAAAATATAAATCGGTTATTGGGCGCAGTATAAGCCGACTTTTAATTGATTTTTAAGGCAAATTCCAGTAATATCGCGCCCTTAATTCAGAAACATGCAATTAAGTAGTTTTAATAAACGGAGAGCTGGCCGAGTGGTCGAAGGCACTTCCCTGCTAAGGAAGCATACGGGCTTAAATCTGTATCGAGGGTTCGAATCCCTCGCTCTCCGCCACTATTAAGTTACATAAACTTATAGTTTATTGTTTAAGAAATAAGCGCTATCACGTATAATGCGTTTCTTAGTAATTTGAGTTAAATCAAATGCGCCCATAGCTCAGCTGGATAGAGTACTTGGCTGCGAACCAAGGGGTCAGGAGTTCGAATCTCTTTGGGCGCACCAATCATTATTAAAAGTGGGCACTTGTTACAGGTGACCCACTTTTATTTTGTCTATCTATTCTGCATTCTTTAAATCACCATATTCACTCAGAAAATCACAAGGTCAGTGACATTGAATTATGTCAGTAATGTCTGACATAGCTTTAAGCTAAGCCTTACATTATTTATTCCTTAGAAGCTTATATTTAAAATTCAGTAAGCTAAATAGGAGAAAATGATGTTATTTCTTGGATGGCAAGGTATATATACTTTTTTGGGCGTTTGTCTTTTTGTTACTTTAATGATTCTGTACTTTGCAACGAGACTAAATCGAAAATTATCTGAAAGTAAAACGGTTTTATTTACTCATTAACACTAAAATCTTAGGCATCAGAAATTGTTAGGTTTTATCCGTTAATTTATTCAGATAATTGATTTGATTGCGTGCTTCTTGCACGATTTCTGAGGCTGTTAGGCCGACTGGTCCGATGCCAATTTCTACAAGCGCATCTGCTGCCGCACCATGCACATAGACGCCTAGTTTTGCGGCTTCTAACACATTTAAACCTTGTGCGACTAAGCTGCCGATTATGCCGCTTAACACATCACCTGTGCCGCCAGTGGCTAAGCTTGGGTTGCCAGTAGTATTCATAAACCAAGCGTCATCAGTATCTGCACAAATAGTGCCGGCACCTTTTAAAACACAAACCACTTTAAGTTTGTAAGCTAGATTTTGTGCGCTTTCTACGCGATTATTTTGAATATTTTCTGTGGTCGTCTGTAATAATCTGGCGGCTTCGGCTGGATGCGGTGTGATAACGGTTTGTGCTTGGCGCTGCTGTAATATTTCTGCTAAATATGGGTGCTGGCTAATTAAATTTAGTCCATCTGCATCGATTAATAACGGTACATTCTGTGCCATGCAAAACTCTAAACTCTCTATTGCAGCTTTTGATTGGCCTAAACCAGGGCCGATGACGATACAACTTAACTGTTTTAATGTGTTAAGTTTTGCGGCGGAATGCAACATAATTTCTGGGTGTTGAATATCGACAATCGGCGCATCGTCAGCTAAAAAAACGGCATGTACACGCCCTGCTCCACAAAACAATGCGGCACGCGCAGCCAATAAAACAGCGCCTACCATGCCAGAATCGCCACCGACGATTGCTACACTGCCAAAATTACCTTTATGTGAATCAAGCGCACGCGGTGGTAACGCGGGTGAAAAAAGACTTTGTATCAATAAGTTTTTCTGGGGAATTTGCAAAGATTTGTTTTCTGTAGCGCACATGATTAAAAATTAAATATACTTAACCAATTTTTTTGGTCAGTTTTTTGGCAGATTTTTAGAACAGTCATTTTGGCTATTTATTTTGATTCGTTAATTGGTGCAATTGCAGCTCCAATGTTCTGACGCGCTCTAAAAAAACCAACATCAGGCCAAGTGAGTTGGTTTCTAGCTCAAAATCCTGTTTAAGTCGCACAAGCTTGCGTATAGATATTAAGTAATGACTGTTAAATTTGATGGTTTCTAATGACGATATTTCTGTCATTTGGCAGGGAATTATCGCGCCACAATCAATCAATAATTGTAGTTCTGCAGGTGTTAACCCCGATAACTCAACGAACGTATCGAACGAAAGCTCTACACTTTCGCTTAGCAGTATTAATTCATCAGCATGAGTAGTCATCATCTATTCTCAATTAAGAAAAATGCGCACGTGGGTTAAATGTGGAAGCATTAGCTAATTCAGTCAGCAGCGCTTTTTCACGTTCATTTAAATTAGGCGGCAACACAATTTGAATCTGCGCAAAAAGGTCGCCGTGCTCTTTATTTTGTTTGGGCATACCGCGTTTTGCGATGCGCATTTTTTGCCCACTTTTACTGCCCGCAGGAATTTTCAGATTCACCGCATTTTCTAAAGTAGGCACTTGAATGGTAGCGCCTAGCGCGGCTTCCCATGGCGTGATTGGCACGTCTATAAATAAATCGTGATCGACTACGCGAAATAATGCGTGCGGTTTAAAACTGATATTTAAGTATAAATTACCGTTAAGTCCGCCATTGAAACCCTTGCCGCCTTTGCCACGTAACAACATTTTCGTGCCGTTTGATACGCCTTGTGGAATACGCGCTTTAAAGCTGTGTGGTACTTGTTTTATTTGGCCTTGGTTGTCATGTTCAGGCACTGAAAAGTTTAAATCTAGCGTTGTGCCAACATAGGCTTCTTCTAAAGTTATTGCTGCACTTAACTCGTAATCTTGACCAGAAATCGCGCTACTTCTGCTTTGTTGGTTATGCCGATTTCCGCTAGAAAAATTAGCGAAAAAATCGGCTAAATCAATATCATCGAAAGCATTTTGTTGGCTGTAAGATTGATTTTGATTCACGCCCCAATTAGGTGGTGGTCTAAATTCCTCACCAGAATTATGCTTACCTAACGCATCAAATTCGGCACGCTTTTCTTTATCTTTAAGCGTTGCATAAGCTTCGCCGACTTCTTTAAATTTTTCTTCTGCTTGAGGCTCTTTGGAAATATCGGGGTGATATTGATGAGCGAGTTTTTTGTAAGATTTTTTAATCTCATCTAATGTTGCCGTGCGGGCAACGCCTAAAACTGCGTAATAATCTTTAAATTTCATAGTCGCCCATTTATGGGTTAGAGATTCATCCTACTTAAAAATCCATCATGATACAAACCTAATTTATTGAGGTAGCGTTATCGGACTGGTATCAGACTTAAGATTCACAACGTTGTATCCCGCGTCGCGCCATGCATCGATTCCGCCCGTTAGCGGCCTTACATTGTAATAACCTCTTCTCATCAGCGCTTTAGCGATTTTTGCTGCGGTTACTTCATTGGGGCAAGAACAATACAGCACCACTGGTTGATTGCCATCCGCTTCTAAAACCAATTCGTCTAGTGTTTCTAAAGTGACGAACTGAGCACCAGGAATCCAGCCATCCTCAACAAGATGAGGCGATCTTGTATCCAAAATAATCGGCGTTTCACCTTTAGTTAACAGCACATTTAGCTCTTCCACACTGATGCGCGCCATGCGCAAATCATTCATAAAGCGTTTTCTTTCCCACCATTTAGATGCGATAAAAAGAAATAACGCAGATAAAACCAGCAATGTGCCCCATTTGCCCATTTCAATCAGCACATTCATCAGCTCATCAATCGCATTACTGAATAATGAGCCTAACCATAACGCTGAACCAGCCCACAACGCCGCACCAAGTCCATCCAGTAATAGAAAAACGATTAATCTAGTACCAGTAGAACCTGCCAAGGCGCTGGAAATTGAGGCGAAACCCGGAATGAATTTACATATCAGTAAAGCCGGCGCGCCAAATTTTAAAAACAATGATTGCGATTGGCTGACGCAGGTATCAGGAGAAAGCGATATTTTACAAAGTTTGCTCATCACCCTGCTGCCATATTTACGCCCTGCAAAATACCAGAACGAATCTGCAATAAGCGCCCCCACAACGGCTGTTAATAGCAATACTGAGAAAGAAAATTGCGCAGGGCTGATTAAAGCGCCAGCGATAACCATCGTGGGATATGCGGGGATTGGTAAGCCTAATTGCTCTAAAAAAACGTTCAAAAATATAATAATCAAGCCAAATTGCTGAATCAAATCTGTTATGTAGCTCATTAGTTAACACTATTTTATGGATAAGTTTTAATCATACTCGTTATCAAGATTGGTTAATGCATTGTTTAGCTACAGAGTCTTATTACTGGATGTTTGGCTAACTTATGCATTTACATTAACCATTCCGCTTAAGCATTTAACTTAATCATTTCATTGGGCATTTAAGTCAGATTCATCAAGAATTACTGCAAAATGCAAAACGCTTGATAGAAGTTAACCAATTAAAATACCCAAATATCGCGTTGCACAGAATAGATTGCGTAAAGGTTTAGATAACCGTTTACATGAAGATATATTTGTCACTAAAGATAGTGGCGTTATTTGGGTAAAATAGCCAAAAGTCTCAAATTTAAATTGGCAAAAATCATTAGGAAACAATCATGTTGAAATTAATCAATAAAAACATCTTAACGGGCTTAATCACACTGTTGCCTGTGATATTGACGCTATATTTGCTGTACTGGTTTGTGGTTACAACGGAGACTTTTTTGGGTGGTGTAATTCGCGCGGTGATATCAGAGCAGTTTTACAGACCAGGTATGGGCGTAGTCGCTGGGCTGATATTCGCTTTTTTTGTCGGACTGTTGATGCAGACGTTTATCGCGCGCCAAATACTTTCTTATATCGAAAAATTGGTGCAGCGGCTGCCTTTGATTAAATCGGTATATTTATCGATTCGCGATTTACTTAACTACTTTTCATCTGAAAAAAAGAAAGATTTCGAACAAGTGGTCGCTGTAACGATGGGCGAAACAGGCATGCAATTGATTGGGCTTGTGACACAAGCGGATATGTCTAAAATGCCAGCAGGTTTGAATGAGAAAGACAATTTATTGGTTTATATTCCGATGAGTTACGGTATCGGTGGTTTCGCTGTACTAGTCCCGCGATCTGCAACTAAGCCGTTGAATATGAGCATGGAAGATGCGATGCGCTTTACGCTTACCGCTGGCGTGACTGAAACGACCAAGCTAGAAAATGCGTAATAAAAATGCGCAATAAAACCGAAAGCCTAATTGAAATTAATTTATGATGTGGTGTCTGGGTGATTTAAGGTTAGTCCTTAATTGGATTTGTTATGGGCGGTAATTTCTTTTTAGTTTTTTTAGCTTTTCTACTAGTCCTTCTGAACGGTTTTTTTGTTGCGGCAGAGTTTGGTTTAGTCAAACTTCGCAGCACGCGCGTTAAAGCCATTTCCAAAAACTTAGGCTGGCGCGGCCGTATGTTGGCCAAAGTGCATGGCAGTTTAGACGAATATCTTTCAGCTTGTCAGCTTGGTATCACGCTGGCATCGCTTGGTCTGGGCTGGGTCGGCGAACCGGCTTTTGCCGCGTTAATTGAACCAGCTTTATTCAATGCAGGCGTGACCAGCCAAAAGTTGATTCACGGTATCGCTTTTGTGGTCGCTTTCTTTACCATCTCTTATCTGCATATTGTGGTGGGCGAATTAGTGCCTAAAACATTGGCGATACGCATGGCTGAACGCGTGAGTTTATGGACTGCGCCTGCGTTATACGGGTTTTATTGGTTAATGTTTCCAGCGATTTGGTTATTGAATAAAAGCTCTAATATCGTGATTAAAACCTTAAAACTCAAACCAAAAGATGGGCACGAATCTCAATACTCATCAGAAGAACTAAAGCTTATTTTAAGAGGCTCAAGGCCGAATGAAGATTTCAGTTCGTCAGAATGGAAAGTGTTAGCGCAAGCAATCGATTTTAGAGAGCTGGAAGTATCTGATTTGATGCACCCTTTTAGCGATGCGACGGTGCTATTAGAAGATGACACTTTTCAACAGAATATGGAAAAGATCGCCGCGCACCGCTACAGCCGTTATCCATTAATTGGCAGTGATGGGAAAGTGTTAGGCATTATTCACATTAAAGATCTCTTCATCGCGCTAACAAAGCAAAGCAAAGAAGTCGACTTAACCAGTATTATCAGGCCAATTAAAACCGTCTCACCCGAAACGCCTGCTACTGATCTTTTTCGGCAATTACAGCAAGGCGCGCCGCACCTCACCATCGTGGCTTACGGCAATAATCCGCCAGTAGGATTTATTACGCTGGATAATTTATTATCCGCATTGGTTGGCGATATTAGTGATGAGTTTAAAAAATCTCAAAGTGAATGGACCAAGTTAGATGATGGCTCTTTACTCGGCAAAGGCACGTTGCCCATTAACACGTTAGAACGCACGCTTGGCGTGGATATCGCGTCAGAAGATGCCGATACGGTTGCAGGATTGATTCTTTGGAAATTGACCGAGTTGCCGAAAGAAGGCCAACGTATTGAATTTGATGAGTTCAGCATTGTGGTCAAAAAAATGTCTGGACCGAGAATTCTGCTGATCAGGGTTTATCCAAAAAAGCACACGCATGCAATCAGCCATCATTAATTATCTGTTCAATTGGTTTCAAACTTTCGCGTTTTATCCTGTTTAGCAATCGACTAATTGCAACCGTTACATTTAATCATGGTCATTTAAATATCACGCATTTATTAAGCATTTATAGAGGTTAAGTTCGCTTGTTTTAAACTGACTGTCGTAAATATTAACGCTCAAATTATTTATATGGAAAGGTCATTATGGCTATTGGCTGGCTAGCACTACTAAAAACCGTGCCTTGGGTAGATGTTGTGCGCAACTCACCCAAAATCGCAGATGAAGCAAAAAAGTTGTGGAGTACGATTACAAACAAGCCGAATGCAGAAAGTGAGCTTGAGGCTAATCGCTACAAACTCTCATCTGGGCTTTCATCTGAAAATAATACCGTTGAGTCACTGCAAAAAAGGCTCGCTACAGTGGAATCTGCCTGTGCTAATTTACATAATCAAATGCTTGCATCAACAGAATTGATACAAGCCCTGGCTGAACAAAATGCACAACTTATCAAAAAAATCGAGCTAAGTCGCGTACGCATCTTAAGGTTAATAGGTGTTGGCGCTGTTATTGGCTTGATTGCCATTTTCAATTTGATTTATACATTTGCAAAATAATAATTCTGCCACCAGCAGTTTTCCAGATACTTAATAAAGCTTCCGCGCTTAGTTTTTGCCAAAAATTTTATCATTTAGCTCATTGGTAATCACATGAAGAAAGCTTCTTCTGCGCTGATTTTCCAACTCATAACTGCGTAATTTGCGTAAATCTAATGCACTTACAATGCTTCACTTTTTTGTCTAATTGTTTCAACATCAATTTGTTAAAACTCGCAATAAGCGATGAGTTAACCATATTTTTATGCTGATTTCTGTCATCGGTTTTTTGAAAACATCCCTTAATATCAGAAAAAAATCTACCTTTGGCTATTTTGAATATCATCTAAAACTGCATACATAAAAATCCCCATTCAAGAGGTTTGACTATTATTTGAATAACTTGCCCGTTTCAATGATTCGCCGTAGCCCATAATAGATCTAATAATTTTGGATCTTTCATCTTTTCAACCCACCATTTCAACGCTGCCCCATTATCTTCTGTTCGCCACGCAAGATAAAACGGTTCGGCTTGTCTAGGTTCTTCGGCTTGCTTTTCTATTAACAAGCCATTTGCAATCGCGTTACGCGCTAATGGTTCTGGCAAAAATCCAAAGCCGACGCCTGCTATTTGAAACTCATATTTGCTGCGCATATTGGGCAAAGCTAAGGTATTTTGGCCAAACAGCAATCCCACCGTCCTTGGTGGCATTTTCCGTACAGAATCACTGACACTAATCGCAAGATGCTGGTTGAAATCCGCTTTACCTAAAGGATGTGGCACGCTGGCTAATGGATGTTGTGGCGATACCGCAAACACAAATTCAACCGTTCCAATCTCATAAGTGTTGTAACCGCCGCCAGATGGACCTTCTCCAGCCGCGCCGATTAGCAGGTCAACGCGTCTATCCATCAGCGCTTCCCATGTGCCGGATAAAGTTTCTTGTGCGAATCTTAATCTGGTTAAATCGGCGACTTTGCAGAATTCGGTGATATCTGCAATCAAGGCAGTGGGCGAAAATAGTGAGTCCATTCCGATGGTTAACTCGGTTTCCCAGCCAGAAGCAACGCGCCTGACGCGATGTTCTAAATCTTCTGCAGCTTTGAGTAGATGCCGCCCTTCGTTGAGTAATTCACTGCCCGCTTTTGTAATCGCCACTTTGGGGCCTAAACGCACAAATACCTGCACGCCCAAATCTTGCTCCAACTTACTCACGGTGTAAGAAATAGTAGAAGGTACTTTGTGTAATGCATTGCCCGCCGCCGCAAATGATCCAAGCCGATCAATCGCGTCTAATATGAGTAAAGCATCTAGCGTAATTCTAAACATTCGATTTTTTCGATGATAGGTTGATAATTTTTCCGTTTTTCATTCATTCAATCTCGGTTCATACTGCACTCATGCCTCATAAACAAGCTTAATACGGAAGCTTAATGTGATGTTAGCAATGTGGTTGATGTGCAAAATTATCGCATATTAAAACAAGTTAATCATCGCCTTAATAATAATAGAATCAACTTTAATAGGAGTGAATCATGTTAAAAATACACAAAAATAGTAGTCGCGGTGCAGCAGATCATGGTTGGTTACAATCTAATCATTCATTTTCATTTGGTCAATTTTACAATCCAGAAGAAATGGGATTTGGCCCACTTTTAGTCATTAATGAAGATCGCGTGCAGCCAGCAAAAGGCTTTGGCACACATGGCCACAGCGATATGGAAATCATTTCATACGTATTAAGCGGCGCGCTGGAGCACAAAGATAGCATCGGTACAGGCTCGGTGATTCGTTATGGTGATGTACAAAGAATGAGCGCTGGCACTGGCGTGCGCCACAGTGAGTTTAATCATTCCAGCACAGAACGTGTGCATTTTTTGCAAATTTGGATCGAGCCAAATGTGAAAGGTATTCCAGCCAGTTATGAAGAAAAGCATTTTGATGTGGCATCTAAAACTGGCAATTTACGTTTGATTGCTTCACCTGACGGCAAAGATGGTTCAGTGTTAATTCACCAAGATGCACGTATTTATGCGGCGATTCTTGGTACGTCAAATACAGTTGAACCAGATCAAGAATCAGACCATGAATCAAATGAAACGCTACAACATACATTGGCAGCTGGTCGCACAGGATACGTACACGTGATTCGCGGACAAGTTGATGTAAATGGTATCGCTTTAAAAACCGGTGACGCTTTAAAAATAACAGAAACGGATTTAGTTGAATTCACCAATGCGTATGCAGTTGAATTACTTTTATTCGATTTACCTTACTAAAATTTACCTTAATTAACGATTTCAAATATTTATCAGGAGAAATAACCATGACTAAACCTTACATTCGTCTAGACAAAGATAACGCAGTGGTTTTATTAGTGGATCATCAAGCGGGCTTGCTGTCGCTGGTTCGCGATATCGATCCAGATAAGCTGAAGAATAATGTATTGGCTTTAGGGGACATGGCGAAATATTTCAAGTTGCCGACTATTCTGACGACCAGTTTCGAAACAGGTCCCAATGGTCCGTTGATTCCGGAATTCAAAGCGCAATTTCCAGATGCGCCTTATATCGCGCGCCCTGGCAATATTAACGCTTGGGATAATGAAGATTTCGTGAAAGCCATCAAAGCCACCGGTAAAAAACAATTGATTATCGCAGGCGTGGTGACTGAAGTTTGTGTGGCATTTCCAGCATTATCGGCAATTGAAGAAGGCTTTGAAGTATTTGTCATCACCGATGCATCTGGCACATTCAATGAAATGACACGCCAAGCCGCGTGGGATCGCATGTCAGTAGCTGGTGCGCAATTGATGACTTGGTTTGGCGCCGCCTGTGAGTTACATAGAGATTGGCGCAATGATATTGAAGGTTTAGGCGAACTATTCTCCAACCATATTCCCGATTATAAAAATCTATTTACCAGTTACAACACTGCACAAGCTAAAACTTCCAGCTAAAAATACAGCCTAAAATAGTATTAATTATCAACAAGATAAATCAGCGAGTTACAAAAAATCTTGCTGATTTCTATCTTTTCAGCGTGTAATCTTATCGCAAATATCAATATTAAATCGCGCACCAATAACCTGCCACAATCACTTAATGCTTAAACGACACGAACCAATGCGTTTAGCCTGAGTCGGATAAGTAGTCATTAAAATTTAATTTTTATTCAATAAGCGCTTGGTTTATAGTCTGTATTAACTCAAACTTAATAGCCTAAATTAATCACAAGACTACTAGAATATTCTTGCAAACTCAAACCAGTTTTGATTAAAACCTCATTTGATATTTTTCATAAAAAATATAACGCTATTCAATAACCCTATTTAATTATCCTGTTTAGTTAACCCATATTAAGGAGTAATAAATGTCAAAAGCCATCAGTTATGCAGCAGTTTCTGCTAAAGAAAAATTAGCCCCATTAAGTTTTGAACGTCGTGAAGTGGGCGCTAAAGATATACAGATCGAGATTTTATTCTGCGGCGTTTGCCACTCAGATCTCCATACCGCACGCAATGAATGGCAAAACTCAGTTTACCCAGTTATTCCTGGACATGAGATTGTAGGCCGTGTGACTAGCGTGGGCGCTGAAGTTAAAGCTTTTAAAGCCGGTGATTTAGCGGGCGTAGGTTGTTTGGTCGATTCATGCGGCGTGTGTGAAGACTGTAAAGATGGTTTAGAACAATATTGCGACCAAGAAGTGTTTACTTACAACAGCCCAGACAAACACACAGGCAAAATGACGTATGGCGGATATTCAAATCAAATAGTAGTCGACGAACATTTCGTTTTACATATTTCAGACAAGTTAGATTTAGCTGCAGTGGCGCCATTATTGTGCGCAGGTATCACCACCTACTCACCATTAAAACACTGGAAAGTTGGGCCAGGCAGTAAAGTCGGTATCGTTGGTTTAGGCGGACTTGGTCACATGGGTGTAAAACTCGCGCATGCAATGGGTGCGCATGTGGTTTTATTTACGACCTCTGCCAATAAAGTTGAAGATGCTAAACGATTAGGCGCAGATGAAGTGGTCATCTCAAAAAATCCAGATGAAATGAAAGCGCATCTTAAAAGCTTTGATTTCATTTTAAATACCGTCGCAGCCGCGCATAACCTGGATGTGTTTACCGAATTACTCAAACGTGATGGCACCATGTGTTTGAATGGCGTGCCCGAGCATGCACATCCTTCACCGAATATTGGTAGCTTGATCTTTAAACGCAGGCAAATTGCTGGTTCATTGATTGGCGGCATTAAAGAAACGCAAGAAATGTTAGATTTTTGTGCCGAGCACAATATCACTTCTGATATTGAAATTATCGATATCAAAGATATCAATGAATCTTACGAGCGCATGGTTAAAGGCGATGTGAAATATCGTTTTGTGATCGATATGGCGACATTAAAAGCTTAGTTTTGACAAAATTCCCATAAGGCATTTTCGAATGCTTTATGGGCGTTTCACTCACAACCTATTCGCAGCATTATTAACCTAATTTTAGGGTTAACTATTTAGCATCAACTGTTAGACTCTTCTGCCAAATATTATTTATTTAAACTATTCACACCACGCCAGGTCGTAAAAGTATGCGATTTATTCAAACTGTTTTAATTCTATTACTGGCATGTTCAATCAATAGCTGTGGATTTGTTAAAACCGCTTATAACAACGCACCAAAAGCCCTTAGCTGGTGGTTAGATGATTACTTTGATTTTACTACTGCACAAAAAGCTGTTTTAAACCCTGCTTTGCATCGCGTGCATGATTGGCATCGCCAAAATCAATTACCCAATTACATTAAAACGCTGCAAGCGTTACAAATTATCGTTGCCAAAGAACAATTTAGCCCTAATGAAGCGTGTGAAAAAATTGATCAATTTAAGGACAATTTCAATCAACTTCAATCTGAGTTTATTCCCACTATTATTGAAATAGCGCCGTTGTTAACCGACAAACAGCTGCAATATTTTCATGCAAAATTAGAGAAACGTGCGCTTAAATGGAAATCTGAATGGTGGCAAGAAACACCTGAAGAACAATTGTCTATGCGGCTTGAAAAAATTGAAGATCTGGCTGAAAAAATCTATGGTGACTTAAATGATGCGCAACACACTTTGTTGAAACAAAACCTTGCCATAACGCCGGTTAATCCAGCGCTAAGTTATGCCGAGATATTGAGACGCAATGAAGATGTTGAGCAGATTGTCACTGCGTTACACAATCAATCACTAAGCCCCGAAAACAAAACACAATTGGTTAAGGATGGCTTTGAGCGACTACAAAACAGCCCGAATCCTACGTATCAAACGTATGCAAATCAGATGAAAAAACGTACCTGCGAAATCATTGCCGATTTACATGCCAGCACTGACAGTAAACAAAAACAACATGCTAACGATTGGTTAGAGAGTTACATCGTGCAACTCTCTAGCTTATCTGTGAGTAAAAAACAGTAGTAAAAAAAGCTCTTAAAACCGCACACAAAAGATAAGTTTTAAAGCCAAATCAAGCAACTTGTTCTAAACTTAACACTCGTACAGCGTCAATATTGGTTTAGCCATATAATTTATATCATTGCTAGATAAGCATGATAATTAAAGGGGATTATTTTGAGTTTAATCGGCAATATCTTATGGTTTATTTTCGGTGGCGCTTTAATGGGATTAGGCTGGTGGCTTGCAGGTTTGCTCGCTTTCCTCTCGATTATTTGTATCCCTTGGGGTAAGGCTTGTTTTGTCATCGGCACCTTTACTTTTTTCCCATTCGGAAAAGAAGCGGTCAGCCGGAAACATATCAATAAAAAAGATGATATCGGTACAGGCACCTTAGGCTTAATCGGCAATATTATTTGGTTTTTAATTGCGGGTTGGTGGCTTGCGATTGGCCACTTGTTAGCCGCTATTGCCTGTTTTGTAACAATTATCGGCATCCCTTTTGGTATTCAACATATGAAGCTTGCTGTCATCGCCATCGCGCCGATTGGTAAAACGATTGTGGATAAATAACGATCAATCTGCTGTGACGACTAAAGCAACAAGCTTAACAACAATAGGCCTAACAATAAGCACGCACACGAATGCGACAGGCATTGCCAATAGATAAGCATGGATGACATGCTGAAAATAATCATGATGAATTCCGCTATTGGCAGCAACAATCAC
>Ga0123389_160477_pt1 | contig 19130 bp, 24 predicted proteins | sample T0HHNH4metaT_FD_89917 | JGI IMG/M metagenome (GOLD analysis project Ga0123389, IMG submission 89917) | Methane-oxidizing artificial microbial communities from Washington, USA to study methane cycling - T0-HHNH4 metaT (Metagenome... | ecosystem: Engineered > Modeled > Simulated communities...
ATTTTGTTGGTTCATTGCGGCCGTGCCAGAGCCAGGCATTCAATGTTTACCAGTTGATGGCCTTGCCGTCATAAGCAATGAATTGCCCGCTATTGGCCAAATCCAGATTGGCAATCACCTGCCGCAGACCTGAAACACTGGTCTGTGCATCGATAAGCGCACCGGGACCGCCCATCTCGGTCTGCACCCAGCCCGGGTGCAGGACTGCGACAGCAATGCCATACGGCTGCAAATCAATGGACAGGCTTTTCATCACCATATTGGCTGCGGTTTTACTGCTGCGGTAGATATAACTGCCACCGCTGGTATTGTCATCCAGGCTGCCCATCTTGCTAGACAGCGTCACCAGCTTCCTGAGCTGGCTAGCGGCTATATTCGGCATAAAAGCGGTAGCCACTTTCAATGGCGCCATGCTGTTCACCTTGAAGGCATGCAGCCAATCGCCGGCATCGGCCGCTTGCAGGTCTGAGTGCGGGTAGACTCCCGCGTTATTGATCAGTATGTCGATCTTCACATCTTTCAAGGCTGCCGCCAATGCCTCGATTGCATCAAAATCCGCGACATCCAGCGCATAGGTTTTAATGTTCGGATATGCCTGCGCCAGCTGCTGCAGATCCTTGGCCTGTGCCAAGTCTCGGCAGCAGGCAATGACGTTCCAGCCATCCCTTGCATACTGCCTGGTGAATTCGAGCCCGATACCACGGTTGGCACCGGTAATGAGTACTTGATAAGTTGCAGTCATGACATATCCTGAATATTTAAGATGTAAAAATCAAAAAAATAAACGCCTAAACTTTACGCACCGGCATTCGCCACAGGCAATAAATCAATACCGCAGCGAATGCGAGTAATAACAGTTTTAACGCAATCGGGTCAACGATCAATATGGAACTGCTGAACGAGATGACGGTCAGCAGGTATGCCCAGCGTTTGATAGCGGGGCGCAGGCTGCGATGCTCGTACCAGTCTGTAATCAATGGTCCGGCCAGGTGATGTGCCAATAACCAGCTATGGAAACGTTCCGAGCCGCGAGCAAAGAGCGCGGCCGCCAGCAGGATAAACGGCGTCGTAGGCATTACGGGAAGAAAAATGCCGATCACGCCGAGCAATAGCGCGACAAAACCCAAGGCAACAAATACATGCCTGATATAAGGCGAATGATGAAGTTTAAGCCGGCTCATGCACGAGTACCGTTAGCTGCCAGCGCAGGTTACTTGGACAGCACCGGGCTGTCTTCCGGGATATAGCCTGATTTCCAGACATTAAAAGGCACGATGGTGGCCGGGAAACCATTGTCATAAAACCAGCTATCTACCGCATAGCGTTCCCCCGTTGCCGATTCCTTGATCACGGCGGTTGAATGCGGCCAGCCGGAGAAAAAGAAATTGCGTGTACGCATATCTTCAACCTCATGAAACTTGAGCAGGCCATTCTGGCGCATTAGCCGCATATAGGTGGTGCTGTTGATCGCCTCATCATTACAGTCCAGCTGGCCGGGGTATTCCGAATTACCAAACGTGCCGGCAAGATCGGTAGCGGTACTTGTCTTGCTGCCGACGATCCCCTCGAACACCCCTATTGCCACTGCGATCAGACTGCGCTCCTGCGCGGCATCGGATACATTCCCTGCATTCAGGAACACACTGCTGATACTGTACCACTCGTCCTCTGTCAGCGACACCTGCTGCATTTCCGCACAACCACCGCCGGTGCATACATCGAAACTGCCCAATGCCGGCACTTGCTGATAAATGCGCGTAATGTCGCTTAACGCTGCATGGGCATGCAGTGAAAAAATCAAGAATCCGCAAGACAGTGAATTTAGGAAACACGGAATAAGTCGCCGAGCGAGATAAAGTACGAGGCGCACGGAACGCAGGAACCGAGAAAACCAACGCAGTGTTTCGGCGTAGGCTAACTCGCGAAGCGATGTTAAGCTTAGCGGCCGAAGCCATAGTATGCGGTATACAGCGAGGTTGCGAGTACCGCGCAACGAAGTAATTTGCTCGCGCAGGTACTTATTCCGTGTTTCCTTAAAGAATAACCGGCGCATTGGGTAACTCATTATCGTTATGCGTACCTGGCGGATACTGCTGTGCCAGAAGATTGCTGATCTGCGCAATGCCATATAACACACCCGCCTCAAATTTCCCCTGCCTGAACAGCACCTCCATTTCATGGCTGATGCGTGTCCAGCCATGTGTGCCTATCTGCTGATGAATACCGCGGTCTGCCAGTATTTCAAAATCATGGTCTGCCAGCAGCAGGTAGATCAGCACCCCGTTATTCTGCTCAGTGTCCCATACCCGCAACTGGGAGAATACTTCAACCGCCCGCTGCTGCCCGGATTTCCTGCCCAGGATGTCCAGCAGCGGCAGGTTGAGTTCAACCGCAAACCTGATCTCACCGAGATGCGTCTGCTCGCTATCGGCAATCGCCTGCTCGATGCGCCGCATTACCGATTTAGGAAAACGTTTCTTTAATGCCAGCGGAGAAATAAAAAGATGCCGGCATACGCGTTTGAAAAGATTCATGACCATTACCAGCTCCCCGAGGCACCGCCGCCGCCAAAACCACCGCCGCCGCCCCCGCTCCAGCCGCCGGAGCCGCCACTATAACCACCACCGCCCATGCCGCCCATGTGGCCTAAGCCAGCCACACCGGCTAAGGTCAGGAAAAAGGCGATGATCGCCAGCACTATGGCAACCAGCAAACCGCCGCCAAAAATCCATATCAACATGCCAATGATGCCGCCATTGAGCACGCCGCCTACAAAGCCGCCGAAAATTGCACGTAAAATCCCGCCCACGACAAAAGCGGCGATGAATACCACATACAGCATGCTCATGAAGCGGTCGCCATCAGGCGCCGATTGTGCCGGCGCAGGCAGCTGCTCACCTGATATTAATCTGATGATCTGCTCAACGGCATGGTCAATGCCGCCGTAAAAATCACCCTGCCTGAAGCTGGGCACCATGATTTCAGTGACAATGCGCTTGGCGATCAGATCCGGAATCGCGCCTTCCAGCCCGTAACCGACCTCGATGCGCATTTTGCGGTCATCTTTTGCCACCAGCACCAGTACGCCATCATCCTGTTTTTCGCGGCCCAGCTTCCAGCTATCCACTACGCGGATACTGTATTGCTCTATCGCTTCCGGCTGCGTGGTTGGCACGATCAGCACGGCAACCTGGCTGCCCTTCTGCTGCTCAAAAGCAGCCAGCTTTGCTTCAAGCTGGCTTTGCTGCCCGGCACTTAAAGTCTGGGTGAGGTCCGTGACGCGATGCTGCAATGCAGGCACCGCTACAAGCTCTGCGCGCAAGCTGCCGGATGCCAGTAACAGCACCCAGCAGAATGTGAACAGGCAGGTTTTCAGGACGGAAGACATGCGAAAAGACAAGATAGACTGGATTCTGCCGTAATCTTGATGCCCTTATTTCTTATCTTCAAAACTCACAGTCGGCGCGACTGAAATGGCTTTCTCATTCTCTACCGTGAATGACGCCTTGGTTTTGTAACCGAACATCATCGCAGTCAGGTTCTGCGGGAAAGAACGCACGGCGACATTGTAGTTCTTAATGGTTTCAATATAACGGTTGCGCGCAACGGTAATGCGGTTCTCGGTACCTTCCAGCTGCGCCTGCAAGTCCCTGAAACCCTGATCCGCTTTCAAATTAGGATAGTTCTCGGAAACCACAAGCAAGCGTGACAGAGCCGAAGTCAACTGCCCCTGGGCTGCCTGGAATTTTGCAAAGGCTTCCGGGTCGTTAATCAGTTCCGGCGTGACTTGCATGCTGCCCACTTTTGCACGCGCATCGGCAACTTCCGTCAGCACTTTTTCTTCATGCGAGGCATAACCCTTCACGACGTTAACCAGGTTAGGCACCAGGTCGGCACGACGCTGGTACTGGTTAAGCACCTCAGACCAGCTCGCTTTGGCTTCTTCGTCCAGGGTCTGGAAAGCGTTATAACCGCAGCCGGTCAAGCTCAACACCAGCAATAAAGCTGAAATTCTTAACATCAGGTTTTTCATGGTTGCTCCTTTAAAATCCAATAACAATATAGACTATATTGCGTTAGCCGACTCAATTACAAGCGCTGTATCAGCTTCATGGCAGAACACAGGTCACGCCAGGCATCTGCTTTATCCGCACTGTGTTCAAGCAAATGTGCGGGATGATGTGTCACCAGCAAGGGCACACCCTCATAAGCCAGCGGCATCTGCTGCTGCGCCGTACGCCAGTCTTCGATGCGCCGCATTGTTCCGAACAGCTGGTTAGCCGGTTCTGCTCCAAAGCTGATAATCACTTTGGGAACATACGCCGCAAGTAGTTTATCTACACTATCGGTGATATCCACACGGCTATCAAGCTGCATGGCACGCATCATATTCCTCAACAGGGTTTCAACCGGTTCGGCATCAAGCTCCGCCGCATATGGCGCTATCAAGAACGCATAGACATTGGCTTCACTCAACAGCAGACGTAGCGGCAGCGCCTGCACTTGTTCAGGCACCGCCTCCTGCGCGGGTTCGGGCACAAGTGCATCGAAACTCGCGGCGGCCTCGATTGCCGACGGCTGCAACACCGTTGCAAAAACCGGCGCAGGTTTTGGCGGCTCCACTTCGACTGGCAGCGGCTCCGCTAGTTCAAGCGCAGCATAGGCGGCAGACTGAGTTTCAATGACCGGCAACTCGGCAACCGCTGATTCTGTTGCTGCCACATCAGGCTGGGTTGGCTCGTGCTTGCTGACTTCGGGCTGGCCTGCATCGGCAGATGACACGGCTGTCTTTAGCTGTGCAGGCAGCGGCTGCCGCAACTGCCAGACCGGCAGCAGTTCCAGTTCCCGCAGCATGTCTTCGCGGCTGAGCTGGTTTGCGAGGCTCATAATGCCAACCCCATCAGTACTGCATCCTCGCGGCCATTGTGCGCCGGATAATAGCCGCGGCGTATCGCCATTTCGTTAAAGCCCATATTTTCATAAAGCGCGATTGCAGAGATATTGCTGGGCCGCACTTCCAGGAACATATTGGCCGCATTCTGTCTTTTTGCGATGGCGATCATATGTTCCAGCAGCAACCGGCCAAGCCCCTGCTTCTGATAGGCTTTGGCAATGCTCAGGTTGAGCAGGTGGGCTTCATCCAGCACCATCATCATCAGCGAATAGCCTATGATCTGTGCGCCATCCAGCAACACCCACGCCGAATAGCCGGAAACCAGCGAATCGCTGAAATTTCCGCGTGACCACGGGTGGGAGTAGATATAAGGCTCGATTTGCATGATGGCGTCAATATCGGACTCAATCATCGGTCGGAACTGGTAAGCAGGATGCAACGCATTCATAAACGCAAGCCCTGCTCACGCTCGGCTGTTTTAAGCGCCACCCGGTTTCGTATGTAGATCGGCATGGCCTCGGCGGCCGGCAGGGCCTGCCCGCTCGCAAACCTGGGCTGGGCCAGATGCAATATCGCGCCGGCACCCGGCAATAATTCAGGCATCGTTTCCCGCAACTGGCTTTGATATGCCTGGCCCAGCAATGCCCCGTAAGCTTTCCAGCCGCTGCCGGCACCGGTCCAGCCCTCGCCTTCGATGGCAGGCACTGCATCCGGTTTATACAGACCCGGTTCCATCACGGTTTGCCAGGTGCCGGACGCCCTGACATAAGCCGCATGGTAAACCTCACCCATGCGCGCATCCAGGCAGGCAATCACTTTATCGGCACCGCTCGCCTCGGCGAGTGCCTGCAAGGTACAAACGCCTGCTACCGGCAACCCGGCGCCAAAAGCCAGACCTTGCGCAACTCCCGCCGCAATACGCACACCGGTGAAAGATCCGGGCCCGGCACCGAAAGCGATGCCATGCAGGTCTGCCAGCCGTAGGCCGGCACCATCCAGTAAAACCTGAATCTGCGGCAATATCAGCTGTGAATGGCTTTGGCCGGCCAATACGTCAAACGTAGACAGCCCATCCTCCTGCATGAGTGCCAGGGATAAGTATTCGGTAGAGGTGTCGAAGGCTAGGAGTTTCACTGGATGATTCAAAGAGTTTATTCAGCCGCTATTTTGCCACGTAATTGCTTGATATGCCCGCGTTGCGTCTTACTTTCCAATCTGCGCCGGGTAGAACCCCGCGTCGGGCGCGTAGCGTGGCGCGTCGGGCTGACCTGATTTGCTGCATTCACAATGTCATGCAGGCGCTGCACCGCATCCCTTTTGTTGGCCTCCTGCGTCCGGTACTGTTGGGCTTTCAGCACCAGCACCCCATCAGCGCTGATACGGCTGTCTTTCAGATGCAGCAGCCTGGCCTTGAGCCAGTCACTTAAAGAAGATGCGCCAATATCGAAACGCAGGTGTATCGCGCTGGAAACCTTATTCACGTTCTGGCCGCCCGCACCCTGCGCGCGAATCGCGGTGAGCGTGTATTCAGTTTCCGGGATATGGATAATGGACATCGTGTGTACGTTTTTTATTGCTGTAATCACTGACAGCACTATAGCGCTATTTAATTTTTGCATATAGTGAAATTAAAAAAGCCGACAGTGTTAACCGTCGGCTTTTAAAAACACCCAATACCCGGGGTTAAAATTTAAAGCGCTTAGATCTGCGGTTTCTCGCCAGTTGCATTGCTGACTTTCACGCCTTTGGCAGGTGCTGCAGCTTTAGCGGCAGGCGCGGCTGCATTCTCTTTGCCTTTTACTTTGGTCACTGCATTCAAAGGGTTTTGAGACTGCATGTGCGGAGAAACGCCGGCTTCAGCCTGGCCGGAACAGCCGCCGCCCATGACTGTTTTATTGCAGTCACCGGCAAAGCCTGGTGTAGCAGATAATGCAAACAATGCAGCGCCGAATGCTGCAGATAAGAAATGACGCATATGAACTCCCCCGAAATATTTATTATTTTGTAAGGCGCGCATTCTATCCAGTTAACTACCTCAAAAAAACGGCAGTTACAATTTATTAATATCTTTTACACTTGATTTACAGATCCCAGATACCTGCAATATACAAGGAGCATAAGCAGATACTCAGGGTTAAGAAGGCAGCGGATTCCAAGGGCGCGGCAAACCTGCGCGCCCATTGCCCAGGCAAAAAACAGCCTAGGCAAAGAATGCCTCAACATCGGCCAGCACCCGGGTGCGCTTGAACGGCGGCAGGCTCTGCCAGATTTTTCTGCCATAAGCCTTGCTGATCAGACGCGGGTCGCAGATCATCAGCACACCGCGGTCATTCTCGTCGCGGATCAGGCGCCCTGCGCCCTGCTTCAGGGTGATCACCGAATACGGCAGCTGGTATTCCATAAAAGCGTTCTTGCCTTCGGCATTGAGTTTATCGACGCGCGCTGACAGGACCGGGTCATCGGGCGGCGCAAACGGCAATTTATCGATGATGACGACACTCAGGGCTTCGCCGCGCACATCAACGCCTTCCCAGAAGCTTTGCGAACCGACCAGTACGGCATTGCCCAGTTTACGGAAACGATCCAGCAGCTCGGTGCGAGAGCTGTCGCCCTGCAAAAGCAAGGGGCTCTCGATCCCATTTTCAGAAAACGCCTCTTTTAGCAAGGCATGAATCTCACGCATCGCGCGCAGGCTGGTGGACAGCACAAAAGCCCGGCCGCCGCTGGCGCGCAACACCGGCAGCGCAGCTGCGGCTACACAGGCAGAATAGGAAGGGCTATTGGGGTCCGGCATATCAGGCGGCACATAGAACAATGCCTGCTCCTGGTAATTAAAAGGGCTTTGCCAGGCCGAGGTCGTCGCATCCTGCAACCCCATCTGCGCCAGGTAATGGCTGAAATCGTTCTTGACGGCAAGCGTCGCCGATGTGAATATCCACGCACGCGGCTGTGCATTCAACTGTTTACCGAAACCTTCTGCCACACTGAGCGGCGTAGCATGCAGCTGCACAGACTGCGTGAACACCTCGACCCAGCGCACCAGGTTATGATTCTCGGCAGATTGCCAGCGGCTCAATAAATCCTGCAGCGCCATGCTGCGCTGCCAGCATTTTTCCAGCAAGGGGTCGCGTGCAGCCTGCGTCTCCAGCACCCGCGCCAATGCCTGCAACTGGCTCAGCATATGCGCAAACGCATCCTGGAAGCCTTTCAGTGCCAGCGCCTTCTGCACCGGCATACGGGAGCCTTCGTAGGCAAACACGAGCCTGAAATCCTTACAGGCTTTTTCCAGCACGGGAATGATTTCGCCCAGTTCAATACAGTCTTTAGCCATGCTCAGGTGCGCGGCGGTGCAATCACGCGCCAGCTCGATCAGCTGGCTGGTTGAAACATCCTCACCGAAGAACAGCCCTGCCACCTCAGGCAGCTGGTGCGCCTCATCAAAAATCACCGTGTTGGCGCTAGGCAGCAGTTCGGCCACCCCCTCATCGCGTAGCATGACATCGGCAAAAAACAAGTGGTGATTGACCACTACGACATCGGCCGCCAGCGCTTGCTTACGCGCTTCCATCACAAAGCAGTCTTTATAGAAACTGCAATCGCCACCCAGGCAGTTATCGCGGGTTGATGTCACGTTTGCCCAGATGCTGGCGTTTTCAGGCACGGTGTTCAGCTCGCTTTTATCGCCGGTCTTGGTATTCTCGGTAAAATTCTTGATGACGTGCAGGTATTTGGCATCATCACGCGACGCAAAACGGCCTTCATTCGCAGCCCGTTCCAGGTGGTAATGGCACACATAATTCGAGCGCCCTTTCAGCATCGCTACGGTGACCGGCACTTTGAGCGCATCGCGCACATTGGGCAAATCACGATTAAAGAGCTGGTCCTGCAGGTTTTTGGTGCCGGTAGAGATAATGACTTTCCCGCCTGTCAGCAGTGCCGGCACCAGATAAGCGAAAGTCTTGCCGGTACCGGTACCGGCCTCGGCCACCAGCTGCTTGTTGTGCTCAATGGCATCGGCAATTGCCAAGGCCATTTCCAGCTGCTGGGTACGCTCATGGTAGCCCTCGATCTGCGTGGCGAGAACCCCATCTTTTTCAAAAACCTGGCGGATACTATATTCACTCATAAGAGCGCGATTATCCCATGACTTAGTGCCCATCCTGCCAAATTATGGAGATAAATTCAGAATCCGGTGACACCTGCCGCTTGTCTGGACGTGAAGCTGAAAACCCGTTTGGCACTTCGCAGCAACTTTACTATAATGTCTGCGTGATTAAATTCCCTACTACTTCCCTCGTTTGCCTCCTGCTCGCCATCGTCAGCACAGCCTGCGCGGCAAATCCTGCCGCACCGGCCAAAACCGACCTGATACTCGAACGTCAGATACAAACTTCCAGAATCGATACGCAGGATATTGATGAAGCAAGCTGGCCGGAGCGTGCGCGTGAGGTGCTGGTCAATGCATTGAGCCTTACCGGCGTTCGCTACCAGTATGGCGGGAAATCGCCGGAATCCGGCTTCGATTGCAGCGGCTTTGTACGCTATGTGTACCAGCAGGCAGGCAACCTGACGCTGCCACATGGCGCCCGTGCAATCAGCCAGTTAGGCAAAACCATCCCAAAAAGCGAATTACAGCCGGGTGACCTGGTGTTCTTCAACACCTTAAGATCCACGTTCTCGCACGTAGGCATCTACCTGGGCAACAACCGCTTTATCCACTCACCAAGCAGCGGCGGTGGCGTGCGTGTGGAAGACATGCAAAGCAGCTACTGGGAAAAACGCTTTAACGGCGCACAGCGCATTGACGCATCGGTGAAAGGCAATTAAAAAAGCAGCCAGTTGGCTGCTTTTTTAATTGCTGCAATATTCAATATTGGACGTATTGAACCAGCCTGCATTCATGTCACATCATTCAGCCATGGAATTTTGCCAGGTCTCCGGGCTTGCGCAGCATTTTATCCACTTCGCCCAAATGCAGTTCTTCTTGGTAAATCATTTCCCTGGCATATTCTTCAAGCATCACGGAGCCGCCTTCCACCAGTTTCAGCAATGCTTTATAGGCATTCAGCGCAACCGTTTCATGCGCCAAGGATTCGCGCAGGATATCGCCGATGTCGTGGTTATGCGTTTCGAGCAGCGGGCCGATAGACAATGACGGATGCCCGCCAAGGTGGGTAATGATCTCGCCGGCCTTATTCGCATGGTCCAGTGACTCGGTTGCCTGGCTGCGCAGCCACGATACGATCGGGATCCGGTTATAACCGAACACCATCAATGAATAATGGGTGTACCTGACCACTCCCGCCAACTCAAGCTCCAGAATGGTATTTAATGCGTTAATTACAGAATTATCTGTTTTATGGTCTGCTGACATATTCATGCTCCTTATTAGGAAATTTTACAAACTAATGAATAACTTCATTGCATCTGAATAAATTACAGCTGCATCAAATCATCCATTAAAAAAACGTATGGCGGCTAAAAATACAGCCCTGAGGATGATCACTCTCTGATTCTATCACTATGCCCCAAATCCCGCTCCGGGTCGATATGGTCGCGTATCAATTGCTTAACCTCTTTGGCTTCCGGAAAGCGCCCGGCATCTTTGCGTGAGTATATCAACTCACCATTCAGGGTGATTTCAAAAATACCGCCGGTACCCGGTTTTAAGGCAACACTGGTTAAATCCTGCTCGAATGTTGTCAGCAGCTCCTGGGCAAGCCATGCTGCACGCAGCAGCCAGCGGCATTGCGTGCAATAGGTAATTTCAACGATATTCTCACTCAATTTGTATGTCCTGACCGATATAGTTTAATATGTATCACTCAAATAATATATTCAATACTGAAACTAATCATATATTTAAAACTCTTAGAATGTGTCGAGTGCAAAACGTTTGATTGACGCATTTACAGGCCGAATACAACATCATTTGCTGGGAATAATAATACATGCAAGTACAAAACAAACATCACCGTTTTACAAAAATAGGACTGGTAGGCTCCGGCCTCGTGCTTGGGCTCATGCTCAGCCTGACCTATTCTGCTGTAGCCGAAAAAATGGTGAAACCACAGTTACCGCTCGACGACTTGCGTGCATTTGCCGAAGTGTTCGGCAAAATCAAAAGCGATTATGTAGAAACCGTAGAGGACAAAAAACTGATTTCAGAAGCCATCAGCGGCATGCTGACCGGCCTCGACCCACACTCGACCTACCTGGATCCGGATGCATTCAAGGATATGCAAACTGCGACGCAGGGTGAGTTCGGCGGTCTGGGTATTGAAGTCGGCATGGAAGACGGCCTGGTCAAGGTAGTGTCCCCGATCGAAGATTCACCGGCATACGCAGCCGGCCTGAAAAGCGGCGACTTGGTGATCAAGCTGGATGAAACCCCGGTAAAAGGCATGACCCTGAACGATGCGGTAAAACGCATGCGCGGCAAACCCGGCACCCAGATCGTGCTGACCGTTGTGCGCAAGAACGAAACCAAGCCATTATTATTCACGCTGACACGCGATGTGATTAAAAACAAAAGCGTGAAGTACAAAATGCCTGAACCCGGTTACGCTTACGTAAGGATCACCCAATTCCAGGAGCGTACCGTTGAAGACCTGGCCAAAGCCATTAAAACGCTGCATTCCGAAAACAAAGGTCCGTTCAAAGGCTTTGTCCTGGACTTGCGCAATGACCCGGGCGGTTTGCTCAATGGTGCCGTAGGCGTTTCCGCAGCGTTCCTGCCCAAAGGCGAGCTTGTGGTTTATACCGAAGGCCGCGCTCCTGATTCCAAAATGCAGTTGACCGCCATTCCGGAAAATTACGCCCGCGGCGGTGCAGCCAATGACTATATCCGTGACTTGCCCGAAGACCTGAAGACAGTGCCGATGGCTGTACTCATCAACAGCGGCTCTGCTTCAGCTTCCGAGATCGTGGCCGGCGCCTTGCAGGATCACAAACGCGCAGCCGTGATCGGCACACAGAGCTTCGGTAAAGGCTCAGTGCAGACCATTATGCCTATGAACAACGGTGCTGCGATCAAACTCACGACCGCACGCTACTTCACGCCTAAAGGCCGCTCAATCCAGGCGAAAGGCATCGTGCCCGATTACATCGTTGAAGACGGTACAGACCAGTCCGGCAACATTCACGAGGCTGACCTGACACGCCATCTGTCGAATCCCAAAGATGAGAAGTCCGCCGAACCGGTAAAACCTGTTGTGACGAATGCCGCTAAAGAAGCCGCCAAAGAAAAAATCAACGAGAAGAAATATGCCGAGCCACCCGCTCCGATCGAGCCGGCGAGCAAGGATGACATTCAATTCGTACAGGCAATGAACCTGCTAAAAGGCCTGCCGGTAAAATCCGAGCCGCCCGCAAAGGCTGAAGCTGCCAAGACCAATTAATCTTCTTTAAAGCATGATCAAACCGCCTTTGTTAAAGGCGGTTTTTTTACATCTGCAATCCGTGCGCCATCTGCGCCCCTATTTCAGCCATTCAGCCGGTTGAAAACGTTTATAATTCAGCCATGACCTTATCTGTTTAAAGAGTGCACCACTGAAGCAGGCTTGCCACCGCATACAGTTTACGCATGCAGTGGCGCAGGCAATACAAATTATTGCCGTCCAGATGGGATTCACCGGCAATATTTAGGCGTAAAATATCAGCATGAGACATTCAACCTTAGACAAACTCATTACCGAATTCGATACCGGCCTGCGCACACTGCTCGCCAAGCCGCACAGCCAGCGTGCGCATCCGGATGAAGGGCTGTCCGAAGCCCAGCTCACGGACGCCGAGAAAAGACATGCCAGTGCGCTGATGCGCGTCAACCATACCGGCGAAGTCTGCGCACAGGCTTTATACAGCGGCCAGGCCATCACCGCCCGCGATGCGGCAACCAGCAAAACCATGCAGCAGGCCGCCCGTGAAGAGACTGAACACCTGGCGTGGTGCAAAACGCGCATCCATGAGCTTGGCGGACATACCAGCGTACTGAACCCGCTGTTCTATGCCGGTTCTTTTGCAATCGGCACTGTTGCCGGGGCACTTGGTGACAAATGGAGCCTGGGTTTTCTGGAAGAAACCGAAAAACAGGTAGGAGAGCACCTGACCAGCCATCTCACCCAGTTGCCGGAGGCCGATGAGAAATCCCGCAGGATTGTTGAACAAATGCGTGTAGATGAAGCCAAACATGCCAATGACGCAAAACTGCACGGCGCCGCGCAATTACCCGCACCGGTCAAGTTCTGCATGAAACAGATGTCAAAACTGATGACGGCTTCCACCTATCATTTTTAATAGATGAATGACTAACGCATATGACCATGCGTCCACATAACTAATTGAGGTAACTATCAAAATGCAAAAATTCAGCGACGTACTATTAACACTGGACGATGCCTCCCATGTAGAGCGCATTGAACTTTATAAAAAAGACGGCACCCTGGAAGGTGTGATTGAGAACAAACCCGGCAGCCAGGGCTCATTAAAAGTCTACAGCCACCTTGCGCGCATGTATGGTGAAATTTCCATGGATGCGGCCGTAGAAGGCCTGAGCCTGTATGCGGAACATACGGAAGATGCGGAGAACTGTCCGGGGAAACACCCTAACGTAGATCGCCTGCTGAACATTCTCGAGGATGAACAGCCGCTGGCCGTGAAGCTGATTGAAACCAAACCCTGATCCAGCAGCAGGTAATTGCAGTACATCATCTCAAACCAGTGAAACAAGAGTCAGCCTGCGCAGCTAGCTTGAGATGACACAGCCGGTGTTTTAAACGTCTAAAGTCAGTGGTTTTATTTCAAAATCGTGGGTAATTTCAACGCTCTTACCCAGCATAATCGAAGCCGAACAGTATTTCTCAGCCGACAGCTTAACAGCGCGTTCCACCTGCGCCGGATTCAGGTCATTCCCCGTAACGACAAAGTGCACATGAATTTTGGTGAATACTTTTGGTATTTCATCGGCGCGCTCAGCTTCAATCTCAGCGACACAGTCCACAATAGGCTGACGACCTTTTTTAAGTATGGCAACCACATCAAATGAGGTGCAGGCCCCCATACCGATCAGCAGCATCTCCATAGGGCGCATGCCGATATTGCGGCCACCGCTTTCTGGCGCGCCATCCAGCACAACCGCATGGCCGGTTTCAGACTCACCGACGAAACTGACGCCATCTATCCATTTAACTCTTACGTGCATAAAGCTCTCCTGCTAAAGTGTCATTCTTTGCCCGTTAAGGGCATTTCCATCAAGCTAAGCGGCATGGCGCGCAACAGACAACGCGCATGCAAAACATTATCTGTTGCAGGCAGCGCAGCATGACGATAAGAATCACATTTTTATTTTACGTTCAGTAATTCAACATCAAAAATAAGGTTGGCATTTGGAGGTATCGCCCCGCCTGCACCACGCGCACCGTAACCCATTTCTGATGGGATGATCAATGTACGTTTACCGCCGATCTTCATACCGGCAAAACCTTCATCCCAACCCTGAATCACCTGGCCGCCGCCGAGAAAAAAATTGAATGGCTGGCCACGATCCAGGCTGCTGTCAAATTTTTTGCCTTTGCCATCTTTAGCTGCCGGGTCATATAGCCAGCCAGTGTAATGCACGGTGACATTAAAGCCGGGCTCGGCTTCGCGGCCGGTACCTACCTGGGTGTCGATTTTCTGTAGTTCTGTAATGTTTCCAGCCATGGTTACTGTTTCCTTTGCTGTGGTTTTTTCTGCGTTCGCCGGGTTGGATTCAGCCTGGCATGCGCCCAAACCCAACAAACAAACACCTGCTAATAATGTATTGAATAATTTCATGTTTAACCCTAAATATTGCATTTAAAAGTAAGCCGTAATCATACTGTAAAAACACAGGCTAATGACACGTCATATATTTTGAAAACTTATTTTTCAGGATGCAGTATTGCCCGCACAGGGTATGTCCGTCAACACGGCTGCTAAAGCAGCTCGGCTTGACGCCAAAGGCACACGGAACGCAGAAGCCGAGATAGTATGCGCCATACAGCGAGGTTTCGAGTCCATTTGAAATATAGTCGCAACGCAGTAATGCGCCTGAAAAATAAGTTTTTCTAAGGCTGCTGCTGCACCCACTCTATCAATGCATCCTGCGCATTCCTGCTGGCACCGGCTCTGGCATGGTTGACCAGCATCACCAGCACATGGCGATGGCCGTTCGCATCCAGCACATAACCAGCAATCGCGCTGACGCCGTTGATAGAGCCGGTTTTCAGATGCGCACGCCCATCGGACTGGCTACCCTTAAGGCGCTGCTTGATGGTGCCATCCAGCGCAAGTATCGGCAATGAAGCCATCATTTCCGGCATAACCGGGCTGTTGTAAGCGTGCACCAGCAATTGCCCCAGATGTCCTGCGCTGATTCTTTCCACCCGCGACAGGCCTGATCCGTTCTCAATGACCAATTCATCGAACTTCAACCCTTTAGCCGTCAACCAGCCCTGAATCGCTGCCGCGCCTTTGGCTTCCGTGGCAGGCGCACCTGCTTTTTCGGCAGCTATCGTTAACAGCAGCTGCCGTGCCATGACATTGTTGCTCCACTTGTTGATGTCGCGCACGACACTGCCCAATGGCTCGGATTGCTGCTCCAGAAGTTTGACTGCCCCCTGCGGCAGGGCCTGAAGTTTCAGTCTGCCGTTGAATTCGCCACCCAGTTCACGCCACAATTTCCTGAATGTAAAAAACGCATACTGCTCATCGTCAAACAAGCTCAGTTCCAGATAGCGTTCACCGCAATCTGCAGCATAACTGCCACTGAAGGTAACCACCGCTTTATCGTCTCCCGACTGCACATCATAAGTCATGCGGCTGCGCCAGTCTCCGCAGGCACCCGCTGCGCGTTTCAACTTATTCACAATCAGCACTTCCGGCAATTCAAATTCCTGATTGACCGTCACGCCTGCATCACCTGCTGCAAACTTAAAGCTGGTATTACGGCCATTCACCAAAAAGGCACTGGGCTGTGCATTATAGGCACGCCATTTTTCACTATCAAAACCGGGGCTGTTGGCAGCGGCGGCAAAATAGCTTTTATCGATCAGCAGGTCACCGCTGATTTTTTTTACGCCAGCCTGCCGCAGGCTAATCAGGAGCCGCCAGAAATCCTGTGCCTTGAAGCCAGGGTCGCCGTAGCCCCTGATGACCAGATTGCCCTGCAATACCCAGTCGGCAAGGCTGCCATCGCGATACACTTCGGTTTTCCAGCGGTAGGCTGGCGTAAGCAGATCCAGCGCGGCATTGGTCGTGACGATCTTCATGACCGACGCCGGATTCATGGCCTGGCCTGCATTGTGTTCCAGAACCGGGGCTTTGTCGGCAACGGCCTGCACATAGACCGCAACATTCTGCTGCGGAACCCCCTCTTTTTTCAAAGCCTCGGCCACAGTTTCCGGCAGCGCAGCCTCTGCACCGAGGCTAGTAAACAAGACGGCTGCCAGCAGCACCTGAAGCATGCGCACGGTCACCGTACCGCCTTAACTACGTCATGGCTTACCTTCACCATAAAGTCGATTTCAGGTTCCGTAATGGTGTACGGCGGCATGAAATATACGGTATTGCCTATGGGCCGCAGCAGCAGGGATTGTGCAATCGCAGCCTGGTAACACTGTCTTGAAAACTGCTGGTTGGCTGTCTGCACATCAAAAGAGAAAATCATGCCTTGATGGCGCAAATGCTCCACAGGCAGGTCAGTAAGCACTTGCATTTTCTCAAAAATACGTGCGGAGGTCTCCTTGTTCTTATGCACTACATCATCCGTTTCGAATATCGCCAAAGTTGCCAATGCGGCACTGCACGCAAGCGGGTTGCCGGTATAGCTATGGCTGTGCAAAAAGCCTTTCACCGTCGCGTCGTGATAAAACGCCTGGTAGATTGCATCCGTCGTCAGTACCGCCGATAACGGCAGGTAGCCGCCGGTGATGCCTTTGGATAAACAGATAAAATCCGGTTTGATATTGGCCTGCTCGCATGCGAACATGGTGCCGGTACGGCCAAACCCCACCGCAATTTCATCAGCGATCAGATGTACTTCATATTGGCTGCAGATCGCGCGCGCCCTGCTTAAATATACGGGGTGATACATACCCATTCCGGCCGCGCACTGCACCAAAGGCTCAATAATGAACGCCGCGAGTTCAGCATGATGTTCTGCGAGATACTGTTCCAATACAGAGGCGCAGCGCAGGGCAAAATCCTCTGCACTTTCACCCGCCTCTGCCAGCCTGGAATCGGGGCTCGGCACTTGCGCCGACTGTATCAGCAGCGGCGCATAGGTATCCTTGAATATTGCAACATCCGTCACACCCAGGGAACCCATTGTCTCACCGTGGTAACTATTCTGCAGGCTGATAAACCTGGTCTTGCCGGTTTTACCGATATTACGCCAGTAATGAAAGCTCATCTTGAGCGCGATCTCGGTTGCACTTGCACCATCCGATGCATAGAACGCATGCCCTAAACCCGTGAGCCCCGCCAGCTTTTCCGATAATGCCACCACAGGCTCATGCGTGAACCCGGCCAGCATCACATGCTCCAGTGTATCGAGCTGCTGCCTGATGGCATCCTTGATGCGCGGGTTGTTGTGCCCGAACAGATTGACCCACCACGAACTCACGGCGTCCAGGTGTTTTTTACCGTCCACATCATACAGCCAGACCCCGTCACCGCGACGGATCGGAATTAGTGGATAAGTTTCATGCTGCTTCATCTGCGTGCACGGATGCCAGACTGAACGCAGGCTGCGATCAAGAAGGGTTTGATTATTCGACATTTTTAATTAAATTCATTTTCCCGCTGATGTTTAATCGCTAGAATTACGACAACATCAGTCAATTTATCAAACTCGTAAATCGCAATATAACCGGTTCGGCCTCTTGAAATAACTAATTCTCTCTTACCTGTTGTACTGGTAATTCGACCAATATCAGGGTGGCGTTTAAGCACTTGAATCGCTTCATCAATGATGCCAAACGTATCCAGCGCGACCGAAATATCATTTTCCATCAAAAATAAAACCAGGCGATTAATATCAGCAAGTGCTTTTTGTGAATACTCCAGCCTTATCATTTAGCCACGCTTAACAGGCTTTGGTTCTGGCAAGGTGACCCCTTGAATTTTGGCACGCAAATATGCATGCACTTCATCGACATCATAGCCAATACCGGTTTCATCATAATGTTTTTTTGCTTCAATCGCACGCATCATAAAAGCCCGGTCTTCTTCAATGCGTTCAGCTTCTGTCGCAATCGCCTCTACCATAAATGCATGTGGCGTCTTACCCGTAATCTCGGCGAGTTTTGCTACTCGTTCTTTAAGCGCATCCGGTAATTTCAAGCTAGTAGTTGCCATTTTGTTCTCCTACACACCAACAAGGTGACACCAAAGTAACACCTTACACAATGAGTGTCAATGCGTTTTATGATATAGTTCGCATCTTATTGATTTATCAGTTTTATCATGCAAAAAATCCACATAAAGTCCAGGCAGCACCTTGAGCTGCTTGCCCCCGCAAAAAACGCTGATTTCGGCATCGAAGCCATCAATCACGGTGCCGATGCGGTCTATATCGGCGGCCCTGCGTTCGGCGCACGCGCCAAAGCGCCAAACACAGTAGCGGATATTGAGCGCCTGGTGAAGCATGCCCATCGCTACCATGCGGAAGTATATGTAGCGCTCAATACCATTTTCCATGATAACGAACTGGAAGGCGTGCGCGAGCTGGTGCACCAGCTCTATGACATCGGCACGGATGCCTTGATCGTGCAGGATATGGGGCTGCTGGAAATGGACTTGCCGCCGATACAGCTGCATGCCAGCACGCAGACCGACATCCGCACCGTTGAAAAAGCCGTGTTTTTAGACCAGGTGGGCTTCTCGCAACTGGTGCTGGCGCGCGAGCTGGATTTGAATACGATCAAAAGAATCGCCGATGCGACCACCTGTAATCTGGAATATTTTATCCATGGCGCTCTGTGCGTGGCATTCAGCGGACAATGCTACATCAGCCACGCACATACCGGCCGCAGCGCCAACCGCGGCGAGTGCTCGCAGGAATGCCGCCTGCCGTTCACGCTGGAAGACCAGAAAGGCCGCATCATCGGCAAAGACAAACATTTCCTGTCTATGAAGGACAATGACCAGAGTGCCAACCTGCGCGCACTGATCGAAGCCGGGGTCAGCTCCTTTAAAATTGAAGGCCGCTACAAAG
>Ga0123389_133270_pt1 | contig 18822 bp, 19 predicted proteins | sample T0HHNH4metaT_FD_89917 | JGI IMG/M metagenome (GOLD analysis project Ga0123389, IMG submission 89917) | Methane-oxidizing artificial microbial communities from Washington, USA to study methane cycling - T0-HHNH4 metaT (Metagenome... | ecosystem: Engineered > Modeled > Simulated communities...
ATTCAGTGTAAAAAAATATATAACATGTTAAGTAAATTTGAATTAAATGAAAATACAAAATAAGACACTTCTTATAACCGGCGGTACAGGTTCCTTTGGACATGCTGTGTTAAATCGATTTCTTAATACAAATCATTTTAGTGAAATAAGAATTTTTTCTCGTGATGAGAAAAAGCAGGATGATATGCGAAATCAATTAAAAAATGATAAACTGAAATTTTATATTGGTGACGTAAGAGACTATAATAGTGTTGAACGTGCAATGAGAGGTGTTGATTATGTTTTTCATGCAGCTGCTTTAAAACAAGTTCCTTCATGCGAGTTTTTTCCATTAGAAGCGACAAAAACAAATGTCTTAGGAACTCAAAATGTTATTGATGCTGCTGGAGTAAATAAAGTTCAAAAAGTTATTTGCTTAAGCACCGACAAGGCCGCTTATCCTATTAACGCAATGGGAATATCAAAAGCTTTAATGGAAAAAGTTGCAGTTGCAGCATCAAGAAATTTAAATGAAACAACTGTTTGTCTAACCCGTTATGGTAACGTAATGGCATCAAGAGGTTCTGTAATACCTTTATTTTTGAAACAAATTAAAGAGAATAATCCGATTACAATTACAGATCCTAATATGACTCGTTTTTTAATGTCATTAGACGAAGCTGTAGAGCTCGTTTTATTTGCATTTGAAAATGGTAATCCTGGTGATTTATTTGTGAATAAAGCGCCAGCCGGAACCATAGGAGATTTAGCTCAGGCACTGAAAGAGTTGTGTAATGCTGATAACGAAATAAAAATAATTGGAACACGTCACGGTGAAAAATTATATGAAACTTTGTGTACTCGCGAAGAAATGGTAAAAGCGGAGGACATGGGAGATTTTTATCGTATTCCTGCAGATAATCGTGATTTGAATTATGCACAATATTTTTCTGAAGGAGAAGAAGATGTTTCTTTGATTGAAGATTATCATTCTCATAACACTGAACAACAAGGCGTAGAAGGAATGAAAAGACTATTATCAACACTTCCACTAATACGAAAAGAAGTATTTGGAGAAGATGTTGCTCAAATGCCCGGATAATGGATAGTAAGCCAAAATTGATTAACGGTAATTCTCATTCTGATCAAAGGGGAATTTTATTGTATAATAATGATTTTGATGCATCTTTAATTAAGAGAATCTATATTATAGAAAATCATAATCTTGAATTTAAGAGAGGTTGGCAAGGGCATAAAATTGAGCAAAGGTGGTTTTCTGCTGTCAGTGGAAAATTTAAAATCCAGCTTATTAAAATTGATAACTGGGAAAAACCATCTGTTGATTTGGAAGTTTTTACTTATTTAATAGATTCTGAAAAATTAAATGTAGTACATGTTCCTAAAGGATATGTAAGTAGTATCCAGTGTTTAGAATTAAATTCTAAATTACTAGTGATGGCTGATTATTTAATGGGAGAAACTAAAGATGAGTATCGATACGATATTGAATATTTTAAAATCTAAATAAACTAATGTTAAAAGTAGGTATTACAGGCCAAGCAGGTTTCGTTGGAACACATTTGTATAACACAATCGGTTTATTTACCGAAGAGTTTGAACGAATCGAGTTTCAAAAAGATTATTTCGATAATAAAAATAAATTAGACTCATTTGTTGCACAGTGCGATGTTATCGTCCATTTAGCTGCCATGAATCGTCATAATGATCCACAGGTTATTTATGATACAAATGTGGGGCTAGTGCAAAAATTAGTAGATTCTCTTACTGCTACAAATAGCAAATGTCACGTTCTTTTTTCTTCGTCAACTCAAGAGGAAAGAGACAATTTGTATGGGAAATCTAAAAAAGAGGGAAGAGAATTAATGATCAATTGGTCAAATAATTCTGAGGGACAATTTACAGGAATGATAATTCCTAATGTATTTGGCCCTTTTGGTCATCCCAATTATAATTCGGTTGTAGCTACTTTTTGCCACAAGTTATCCCACAATGAAACACCTGTAATTGAAGTAGATGGTGAATTAAAATTAATTTACGTAGGAGAATTGGTAGATAGTATTCTTTCTGAAATTAGAAGTAAGGAAGGAAAATCTGAAATTTTAGTGCCACATACATCAGAATCTAAAGTTTCGCAAATTTTAAGTTTACTTGAAATATATAAATCAGAATATCAGGAAAAAGGTATAATACCAAGTATCAACAATACTTTCGAATTAAATTTATTTAATACGTTTCGTTGTTATATGGATATCAAAAATCATTTTCCTGTAAAATTTATTGAGCATACTGATCCGAGAGGCTCTTTTGTCGAAATTATTCGTTTAGGAGTTGGCGGGCAGGTTTCTTTTTCTACAACTGTTCCAGGTATTACTCGAGGAAATCATTTTCACACCAGAAAAATTGAGCGTTTTGCAGTAATTAAAGGGAAAGCCTTAATTCAGCTTCGCCGTATTGGTACTGATGATGTGTTTGATTTTTATCTTGACGGTAATGAACCGGCTTATGTCGATATGCCTATTTGGTATACACATAATATAAAAAATATTGGAGATGAAGTATTGTATACTAATTTTTGGATAAATGAATTTTATGATCCAAATGATCCCGATACCTATTTTGAAAACGTTTAAAAAATAATAATTTCTTATATAATGAAATCACAATTAAAAGTAATGACTGTCGTCGGGACAAGACCTGAAATTATTCGTCTTTCCAGAGTAATGGCGGCTTTAGATAATTCCGATGCAATTGAGCATATTATTGTTCACACAGGACAAAATTATGATTATGAATTAAATCAAATATTTTTTGATGATTTAGGAATTAGAAAACCTGACTTTTTCTTAAATGCGGCTGGAGCTACAGCAACAGAAACGGTAGGTCAAATTTTAATAAAAATAGATCCTTTGTTAGAATCAGAAAAGCCGGATGCTTTTTTAGTTCTAGGGGATACAAATAGTTGTTTATGTGCTATTCCGGCTAAAAAAAGACATATTCCAATTTTTCATATGGAAGCAGGAAATCGTTGTTTCGATCAACGTGTGCCTGAGGAAACTAATAGAAAAATTGTGGATCACACTTCTGATATTAATTTAACTTACAGCGATATTGCGAGAGAGTACTTATTGCGTGAAGGTTTACCTGCTGATAGAATTATAAAAACAGGTTCTCCGATGTTCGAAGTTTTAAATCACTATTTACCTTCTATCGAGTCATCAGATGTTTTGAAGAGACTTGGATTAGAGGAAGGTAAATTTTTTGTAGTATCATCTCATAGAGAAGAGAATATAAACAGTGATACAAACTTCCAAGGCCTAATGGATAGTTTAAATCTTATTGCTGAAAAATACGATTATCCTATTATTGTAAGTACACATCCTCGAACACGAAATATGATCGAGAAGAAAAACATTCAAATGCATAAAAATGTGCAATTTTTAAAGCCACTTGGATTTAATGATTATAATGCTTTGCAAATGAGATCTTTTGCAGTATTGTCAGATTCAGGTACAATTTCTGAAGAATCTTCAGTATTGAATTTTAGAGCTCTTAATATTAGAGATGCACATGAAAGACCAGAGGCTATGGAAGAAACCTCTGTAATGATGGTTGGATTAAGTCCGGAGAGAATTTTGCAAGGATTAGTTCAGCTTCAATATCAAAAAATAGGAAAAGAAAGAAATTTTAGACCCGTAGCCGATTATTCAATGCCAAATGTTTCTGAAAAAATGGTGCGTATTATTTTAAGTTATACGGATTATGTGAAGCGTGTAGTTTGGAGAGAAATATAATTGTGTTATTGTGAATTGGATTATTTCTGAATTATTCTATCCCGATGAAGTTTCGACAGCTCAGATTCTTACTGATGTAGCTTTGCATAAAATCAATAAGGGACAAGTAAGCGTTATTTGCGGACCAATTGGTTATGAAAGTTCGTACAATATTCAAAATAAAGAGTTGGATAGTAGGATTACAATACATCGAATAGCACTTCCTGATTTAAATAAAAATAAGATTTTCGAGCGAATTTTAAGATTACTGATTTTGACATTTAAGATGAGTTGGAAAATACTTGTCAAAGTGAAGAAAAATGACAATGTGCTGCTAACGACTAATCCTACTTTTTTAATTATTAGCATAGCTTTATTAAAAAAAGTCAAAAAATTTAATCTCGAAATTTTGGTTCATGATGTTTTTCCAGAAAACCTAGTTCCTGCAGGATTAATTGAAAAAACGAGTACTAAGTACAAGCTCCTTAGTAAACTTTACAATAATTCATTTAAATGCGCCGATCGACTTATTGTTTTAGGTGAGGATATGAAAGAGCTAATGCTGAAAAAGATATCTCCTGTTAATAGTAAAATAGACATCATTCCAAATTGGGCTGATAATGATATTTACCCTGTCTCTAATTTTAATATTTCAGAATATTTGCAAATAGATGTGGCGGATAAAATTGTATTTGGTTTTGCTGGAAACTTAGGACGCGTACAAGGTGTTTTAGAGTTCATAGAATTGTTTATAGAAGCTCAAAATCCTAATTGTGTTTTGATTATAATTGGAGATGGTGCACTGAAATCAGACATTCAAAACAAAATACAAGGAGAAAAAGTAAATAACATTTTTTACTTGGGAGCAAAGCCAAGAAAAGAGCAAAATTTATTTTTGAATGCATGTAATATTGGTTTAATTACTTTGTTAGAAGGTATGAAAGGTCTTGGAGTTCCATCTAAGACTTATAACTTGATGGCAGCAGGGAAACCACTTTTTTATATTGGTGACAATGATTCTGAAATCGACTTATATGTAAAAAAATATAATTGTGGATGGTCATTTTCATGGAATGAAAAAGAAAGCATTATTTCATTTTTAAAAAACATTTCTTTGAACGATTTAAAAAGCATTTCTGAAAAAGGAATAAATTCAGGTTTGGCTGCTGAAGCAAATTATAAGAAAGAAAAAGTTTTAAAATTATTCTAATTATCATGAATTGTTTATTAACAGGAGCAAGTGGGTTTCTAGGGAAAGCTATTGCAGTTGAGCTATCTAAAGAATATGAGCTTTTTAGCCTTTCCAGAACTTCAGGAGACTATAAGTTTTTTTTAGAAAAAGAAATACCTGTTTTTAAAGAAAAATTTGACCTTGTAATTCACTCTGCAGGGAAAGCGCATTCAGTGCCAAAAACAGAATCTGAAAAGGAGGAGTTCTATAAAACTAATGTTACTGGAACCTATAACTTATTGAAAGCGCTGGAGAAATCTGGATTGCCTAAGCAATTTGTTTTTATTAGTTCGGTTGCCGTTTATGGAAGAGAAGCGGGAACTGAAATAAAGGAAAGTGATGATTTAAATGCTAAAGACGCTTATGGTTTAAGTAAAATTGAAGCAGAAAAAATCATTACAGAGTGGTGTTCTTTAAATAATGTGGTTTGTACTATTTTGCGTTTGCCTTTATTGGTAGGAAAAAATCCTCCGGGCAATTTGGGTGCTATGATAAAAGCGATTAGAAAGGGGTATTATTTTAATATCGATGGAGGAAAAGCAAGAAAAAGCATGGTTTTAATTAAAGATGTTGCTTCATTTGTAACTGTAGTTTCTTCATTTGGAGGTGTATACAATCTGACAGATGGGATTCATCCTAGTTTCTATAAATTAAGTATGGCAATTTCTAATAAAAAGAAAATCAGTTTGCCTTTGGGACTAGCTAAATTCATTGGAAAAATAGGAGATCTGATTGGTGATAGTGCTCCAATCACTTCACGAAAAGTTAAAAAAATCACTTCAGATTTGACTTTTGATGATTCAAAGGCGCGTCAATTATTAAATTGGAAATCAGAATCAACTCTGGATTATCTAAATAAAGAGCGTTTATAAGTAAATATTATATTAAAGAGAAAAATACTGAAATAATGCAATACTTAATTCTATTAATTATTTTAATGATCATAATGTTACTTTATTTTAAAGTCGCAGATTATTTTAATATTATTGATAAACCTAACAATAGAAGTTCTCATACAGAAATAACATTACGTGGTGGTGGAATAATTTTCTGGTTTGCAGCTTTGCTTTATTTTGCACAAAATATTCAAATTAATTATCTCTTTTTTACTGGAATTACATTGGTTAGTTTGGTTAGCTTTTGGGATGATATTCAAAGTTTGTCAAATAAGATGCGAATTTCGATTCATTTTCTTTCCATAAGTTTGATTTTCTTCGATTTGGGGTTGTTTAATTCAATTCCAATTTGGGGTGTTATAATTGCTTATGTTTTAGCTATAGGCTTGATAAACGCATATAATTTCATGGATGGAATTAATGGAATTACTGGATTTTATACTTTTACTGTAATGAGTTCTCTGCTGTATGTAAATACAAAAATTCAACTTTTTACAGATGGAAGTTTTATAAAATATGCAATGGTTGCAAGCTTGGTTTTTTTGTTTTTTAATTACAGGAAAAAAGCAAAATGTTTTGCTGGCGATGTTGGAAGTATTGCAATTGCTTTTTGGGTAATTTACCTTATTTTAAAGCTTATTCTTGTTACAGATTCTTTGATTTGGTTATTGTTTTTAGCAGTCTATGGAGTCGATGCAGTTTGTACAATTTTGCATAGACTTTATTTGAAACAGAATATTTTTGAAGCGCATCGATTGCATTTATATCAGATTTTAAGTAATGAATATGGATTACAACATAGAGTAGTTTCATTATATTATGCATTAATTCAAGCGGTTGTTTCTTTTTTTGTTATTGCTTTTTATCAAAAAGTTCAGATTGTAATTGTTTTTATAAGTATGATTATTCCGTTGCTTTTTATTTATTCTTTAAAATTTTATTTGCTAACTAAAATCAAAAATAGAACGTGTCAAATAACTCCGGAATAAAAGAAAGTTATTTAAAATATTATTTATAATGAATAATACGAGAATTTACTTGTCATTATCTCAAGAAAGTGGTTTCGAGCAAGAGTATATTCAAAAAGCTCTTAAAACAAATTGGATTACTTCTGGCGGACCAAATGTTAATGAATTTGAGAATGAACTTCAAAATTATTTTGGGAATCAGTCTTTTATAGCGGCATTAAATTCGGGAACATCAGCGATACATTTGGCTTTAATTCTACTGGGAGTTAAAGAAGATGATGAAGTAATATGCCAAAGCATGACATTTGCTGCATCAGCAAACCCAATTTTATATCAAAAAGCGGTTCCTGTATTTGTTGATAGTGAAACTGAAACCTGGAATATTTGTCCCGAAAATCTGGAAATTGCTATTAAGGACAGAATACAAAAGGGTAAAAAACCAAAAGTAATAATAGCAGTGCACTTATATGGAATGCCTTATAAAATAGATGAAGTGCATGCCATAGCTGACAAGTATAGTATACCCGTTATTGAGGATAGTGCAGAAGCTCTTGGAAGCAGTTATAAAGGGAAAAAGTGTGGCAGTTTTGGAGCTTTTGGGGTACTTTCTTTCAATGGAAACAAAATTATTACCACTTCAAGCGGAGGAGCATTAATTGCTAATTCAGAAGTAACAAAAGATAAAGCTATTTTTTATGCTTCACAGTCAAAAGATAAAGCAGTACATTATCAGCATAGTGAAATAGGCTTTAATTATAGAATGAGTAATATTTGTGCAGGTATTGGCCTTGGACAAATGAAAATACTACAAGAGAATGTTAATTTAAGAAGAGAAAATCATTTATTTTATAAAGAAATTTTTAAGGAGATTGAAGAAGTGGAATTCTTTGATGATTTAAATGAAGATTTTTTTTCGAATTATTGGCTTAATACGATATTATTAGAAACAGAAAGTCAAAGAGAAAATTTAAGGTTAGCTTTTGATAATGCAAATATAGAATGTCGTCCCTTGTGGAAACCGATGCACTTACAGCCACTTTTTGAAAATTATCCTTATTATGGCAACAAAATAGCAGAAAAATTATTTGAAAATGGCTTATGTTTACCATCTGGGTCAAATTTAACAAATGAAGATAAAATTAGAATTAAAGAAGTTATACATAATTTCTTTAACAAAGTAAAATAAAGCATGAAAATAGAAAAGACATTTATAAAAGACTTAGTAATTGTAGAACCAACTGTTTTTGGTGATGAGAGAGGTTACTTTTTTGAAGCCTATAGTAAAACTAAATTTGAAGACTTAGGAATCAATATTGATTTTGTTCAAGACAATCAATCTTTTTCAAAAAAAGGGACTTTGAGAGGTTTGCATTATCAAAACCCGCCGTTTGCTCAAACAAAATTAGTTCGTGTTTTAGAGGGTGAAATTATTGATGTAGCAGTAGATTTGAGAAAAGATTCTCCAACTTTCGGAAAATCATTTACGGTTTTGCTTTCTGCTGAAAATAAAAAACAATTGCTGGTACCGCAAGGATTTGCTCATGGATTTTCGGTTATTAGTGAAACAGCTTCGGTAATGTATAAATGTGACCAATTTTACAATAAAGCTTCTGAAGGCGGAATCAAATTTGATGATCCTTCTTTAAATATTGATTGGGGAATGGATTTAAATGACGCAATTGTTTCGGAAAAAGATCAAGTTTTGCCTTTTATTGAAAATTGTAATAGTTTATTCTAATGAAAAAAATTCTAGTTACAGGAGCAACCGGACAGTTAGGGTCTGAATTGAAGGTTTTATCTGAAAATTATAAAGATTTTGAATGGATTTTTGCTGATCGAACTAAGATAACATTAGATAATCCAGATCTATTGAAAGTTCAATTAAACGATATTGCTCCGGATGTTATTTTTAATTGCGGTGCGTATACAGCAGTTGACAAAGCCGAAAGCGAGAAAGAAATAGCCTTTGCAATAAATCATGTTGGAGTCGAAATAATTGCAGTGTATTCATTTCAAAATAATGCTAAATTAATTCATGTATCGACAGATTATGTTTTCGACGGATTGTCATCTGTAGCTCTTAATGAAGAAGCAATAACAAATCCTGTCAATATATATGGCGAAAGTAAATTAGCCGGAGAAATTGCATGTACAAAAGAAAATCCGGATTCGATTATTATACGAACCTCCTGGGTGTATAGTAAATTTGGCAATAATTTTGTTAAAACTATGCGTCGTTTAATGGAGGAAAGAGACTCAATCAATGTAGTAAATGACCAAATTGGTTCTCCAACTTATGCAGCAGATTTGGCTCAGGCGATGATTGATATTCTGAAAAATCCAGAATGGATTCCAGGTATCTACAATTATTCAAATGAAGGTGAAATAAGTTGGTATGATTTTGCGTTGGACATAAAAGAATTTGGAGGATATGAATGTGATGTTCAGGGCATTCCATCGATATCTTATCCTACTCCTGCAAAACGCCCAAAATATTCATTATTGGATAAACAGAAAATTAAAAAGGTTTATGGTTTAAATATTCCAGATTATAAGGTAAGTTTAAAAAAAATGATAGAATAATATCTTTCAATACGATCGAGAGATATTCAAAATTTAAAAATAAAATTTTAAGACATGAAAGGAATTATATTAGCAGGAGGATCTGGCACTAGATTGCATCCATTAACATTGGCCGTTAGTAAACAATTAATGCCTGTATATGATAAGCCAATGATTTATTATCCTTTATCAACTTTGATGATGGCCGGAATTAATGAGATCTTAATAATTTCGACACCTCATGATTTACCTCACTTTAAAAAGCTTCTTGGCGATGGAAGTACAATTGGTTGTAAATTCAGTTATGCGGAACAGGCAATCCCTAATGGATTAGCACAGGCATTTGTGATTGGGGAAGAATTTATTGGTAATGATAAGGTAGCTTTGGTGCTTGGAGATAATATTTTCTTTGGAACAAATATGCAACAATTACTAAAAGATAATGCAGATCCTGAGGGAGGTGTTGTTTTTGCTTATCATGTTTCTGATCCTGAAAGATATGGTGTAGTGGAATTTGATGAAAATAAAAAGGCTATTTCTATTGAAGAAAAACCTATCGAACCGAAATCAAATTATGCTGTTCCAGGACTTTATTTTTATGACAATTCAGTTGTTGAAATTGCAAAAAACATTAAGCCAAGTGCTCGTGGTGAATATGAAATAACAGATGTAAATAAGGTTTATCTTGAAAAAGGAAAATTGAAAGTAGGTATATTGAGCAGAGGAACCGCTTGGCTTGATACAGGAACTTTCAATAGTTTGATGCAAGCAGGACAATTTGTTCAGGTTTTAGAAGAAAGACAAGGTTTAAAAGTTGGATGTATTGAGGAGATAGCTTGGAGACAAGGCTTTATTAATGATGCCCAATTAGAAGAAATTGCAACTCCTTTAGTAAAATCTGGTTACGGAACTTATTTAATTGAGTTTTTAAAACAAAAAAGAAAAGGAGTTAAATTTTAATTTACTTACAGAAATAATTTTTTAAACGTTTAATTTGTATTTTTGTAAGACCTACAAATTTAGCGAAATCAAAATCATTGCAATTGAATACAGATAAACAGACCAAAGTAGCCGATTTGTTGTATAACTCCTTTTCACCTAGGAATCTAAGGGCGCACATTAATAACCTTAGCTATTTACCTAGATGGATAATTGTTGCAATAGATATCATGGTTTTGGTTTTTTCTTTTACCTTTACCTATATGCTGTTTGAGGGCACTGCGTTAGGCTATATCATTACCTCTCATGACTTTTACTTTGTTTCTAGTTTAATAATTGTAAACATATTCTTTTTCTGGCTATTTCGAACCTATTCAGGAATTATAAGACACTCTTCTTATATTGATGCCATAAAACTGCTTTTTTCACAAATGTCAGTTTTAGTGTTTTTTTTATTTTTCAATTTAGTTTTTGAATTATATACAGGACATAAAGCCTTCTTAAATACTGCTCTATTTATTAATTTGGTTTTATCTTTTTGTGGATTGTTTTTATATCGTGTGGTTGTTAAGCAAACTTTTGAGTTGTATTTCTCAGAAAAGGCTAACACAAAACTTATTAGAACAGTAATTTACGGAACTGATGCAAATGCGATTTCTGTTGCCAATGCATTAAAATTTGAAACGCCTTCCCGATTTAAAATAGTTGGATTTGTCGATAAAAACAATCAGAATGCATCAAAGAGGATGCTTGATCTGCCAATCTTAATCCTTAGAAAAAAGTTACCTGCTTTAATGCGATCCGTTGCTGCAGAAGGGGTTATTATTGCAGATAAAAGTTTGTCCAAAGATGAACAATTAATTATTGTTGATCAATGTTTGGAGTTTAACTATAGAGTTTATACTGTTCCATTGATTTCAGATTGGGAAAATCAAAAAGAAATTTCACAAAAAGTTAAAAATATTCAGATTGAGGATTTATTAGAAAGAAAACCAATCGTTCTTGACAGCAAATCAATCTCTAAACAGTTAAAGGATAAAACAATACTTATAACTGGGGCTGCAGGATCAATTGGAAGTGAAATAGTACGACAAGTTCTAGGATTTAATCCAAAAGTTGTAATCATTTTAGATCATGCTGAAACTCCGTTACATAACTTGTGCTTGGAAACATTTGCTACAAAAGCAGAAACAAAAATTGTAGCAGTAATTGCTGATGTGAAAAGTAAAAAAGCATTAGAAAAGGTTTTTAAAAATTATAATCCGCATGTTGTTTTTCATGCTGCAGCATACAAACACGTTCCTTTGATGGAAGAAAATCCATCACAGGCAATTTTGACAAATATAAAAGGAACTAAAAATTTAGCAGATTTGTCATGTAAATATCGTGTTAAGAAATTTGTAATGGTTTCGACAGATAAAGCAGTAAACCCAAGTAATGTCATGGGAGCGAGTAAACGTATTGCAGAGAAATATGTACAGTCACTCTTTTTAAAAAATCAAACTGAAAATAACGGAACGAATACAAAATTTATTACAACCCGCTTTGGTAATGTATTAGGTTCAAATGGTTCTGTAGTACCATTGTTTACAAAACAAATTGCTGCAGGTGGACCTGTTACTATAACGCATCAAGATATTATTCGATATTTTATGACTATTCCTGAAGCTTGCCAGCTAGTTCTTGAAGCTGGAGCAATGGGGAATGGAGGTGAGATTTATATATTTGATATGGGTAAGCCAGTCAGAATTATTGATTTGGCTAAAAAAATGATCAAACTGGCAGGTTTTATTCCTGATAAGGAAATCAAGATAAAGATTGTTGGTTTAAGACCGGGTGAAAAACTATATGAAGAGTTATTAAATGATACATCTAAAACTTTGCCGACTTATCATAATAAAATTATGATTGCTCAGGAAATTCAGGATGAATATGAAAGTCTGCATACTGATATTGATGAGTTAATTGGTATTGCTGATTTTTATGACAATGATGATATTGTTGCAAAAATGAAAAAAATTGTTCCAGAGTTTAAGAGTATGAATTCTACTTTTGAAGTTTTGGATAAGTAAATACGATATAAAGTTGAATTTAATTTAAATGATAATTAAAAAGGTGTTTTTTAAAAACGCCTTTTTTGCTTTTAAGATAATTCGCAAACAAGTAAAAATCTTGTTAATTTGGTGAGATTTTTATTTTTGAATAGATGTCTTTAAATGTTAAAAATATTATTACTTTTCCGCCGTCAATCTTCATTAAAAGAAAAGTAAAATAATAAAGTAAAATTCTAATAATTTAAATGGAATTAAAAACCACAGTTTATCAAAAAACTAATACTAGTAAAATTGATAAACTTTTAAAAGAAAGCCTAAACGATATGTTTAACTCTCGTTTTTTAGCAAAACAACTTGCTATTCGTGATATCAAAGCGCAATATCGTCAATCTTTTTTAGGCATAATCTGGGCATTTATAACGCCATTATCAACTGCTTTAGTTTGGATTATTTTAAGTAAGTCCGGAACAGTTAAATTATCAGATACTGGAGTTCCTTATCCTGTTTTTGTATTTGCCGGCACACTTTTATGGTCTATTGTTACAGATTCTATTAATGCACCAATGTCAAATACTAATGGAGCCAGAGGAATTCTTACCAAAATTAATTTTCCCAAAGAAGCATTAATTTTATCAGGAGTATATAAATTGATTTCAAATAGTATTGTTAAAATTCTTTTGTTATTGATTTTTTTAATAGTTTACGGTGTAGGATTTCATTCCTCTATTTTATTATTCCCATTAGCTTTTATAGGAATTATTTTTTTCGGAACCACTATTGGTTTGTTTATAACTCCTTTGGGAATGCTTTATAATGATGTCGGGAAAATAATTGGTATGGGGCTTAGTTTTTTAATGTATGCAACACCAGTTGTATACTCAATTCCAAAAACAGGATTGTTAAAAACATTAATGGAAATAAATCCTTTAACACCTTTGCTGCTAACTACTAGAAATTTATTGTTTGGACAAAATATAGATTATCTGGCTTATTACCTTGGAGTATTTGCTGTCTGTATTCCTTTATTTTTTGTAGGACTGGTTTTTTACAGAATTTCTATTCCGATAATTGTTGAACGTATGAGTGCCTAATTATGGAAGATAACGAAGTATTAGTAAAAGTAGAACATCTTTCTAAAAAGTTTTGCAAAGATTTGAAAACCAGCTTATGGTATGGATTAAAGGATTTATATGCCAATGTTTTAGGTAATAAAAATGATAATTCTGAATTGCGTAAAAAAGAATTTTGGGCAGTAAAAGATATTAATTTTGAATTAAGACGTGGAGAATGTCTAGGTTTGATTGGACATAATGGTGCAGGAAAATCTACTTTGCTGAAAATATTAAACGGACTGATAAATCCAGATTTAGGCAAAGTAACCATGCGAGGAAGAGTTTGTGCCTTAATTGAACTTGGAGCTGGTTTTAATCCAATTTTGACAGGAAGAGAGAATATTTATAATAATGGCGCCGTCTTAGGTTTTTCAAAAAATGAAATTAATTCAAAAATTGAAGAGATTATTGATTTTGCTGAAATTCGCGAATTTATAGATATGCCGGTACAAAATTACAGCAGCGGTATGAAAGTACGTTTGGGCTTTGCTGTTGCAGCTCAAATGGAGCCCGATGTATTGATCATTGATGAGGTATTGGCAGTTGGAGACGTTGGATTCATGCTAAAATGTTTTAATCGAATTGATGTTTTACTTAAAAATACCGCTATATTATTTGTATCTCATAGTATGCCTCAAGTTTCCAGGATGGTAAATCAAGTATTATTGTTGCATAAAGGCCAGACTGCGTTACAGACTTATGATGTTGCGGCAGGTATTACAGAATATTATAATCAATTTAAAGTTGATATCTCTAAAGATTTTAAAACAGATAAAGTTTTAATTCAAGATTTAAAAATATATTCAGATGGCGTATGTCACGAAAATAATGATTCGATTATTGTTAGTGAAAACGCAAAATTTGAAATTGAAATTAGTTTGCATTTTTATGAATTAGTAAAAAATCCATCAGTTTATATTGCTTTATATGATGGAAGTCAGCGTGGCTTTGCTGAAATTTCAAATTTTAATGATTTTATAAAATACGATGAAGTTCAAGGTGAAATGAAAGTTGTTTTTAGTTTAGATAATTTGCCTTTAAGTCAGGGTAAATATTCTATTTCTATTGGAATCATGCATTTAAAAGATAATGTTAGAAATACATTGGCTAGATTTCAGTCAGTTATTGCATTTACGATTAATAGTGAAAATCATGGTTGGGTTCCTGTACAATTCAAGCCAGAATGGCGAAAAATTAAATAATTAATCAAGTCAAATTATAAATGAGTACTATAAGTTTTTTAACAAAAGCAGAATATGTAAATCACGTTCAAGGATTAGAGGATGGTCATTGGACAAATGATACGATAGAAATAAGATGGGATTACCATTCTCGCGTTATCGAATTGGTTAAAGCGACAGGGGTAGATTATTCAAACAAAGTACTAGAAATGGGAACAATGGGGGTTTCCTGTGTTAAAGAGAGTCATACCATTGATTATTTAGAAAGATGGGATTTTGACGGGAAAAACCCTAACTATCCTCATGATGCACGCGAAATCCCTTGGCCTGTAAACGATAAGCAATATGAAGTTTTTATTGCTTTACGAGTATTTCAGCATTTAACTCCCGTACAACCACAGGCAGTATTGGAAGCTTTTCGAATTGCCAAAAAAATTATATTGGTAATACCAGAGAAATATGATAATCCAATTATACCAGGTTCTAAAGGAATTAGTTATGAAGATTTCTATTCTATTTTAGGAGTTCATCCTAATCTTTATTTTCCAACAGCTTTTGGAAGTTTTTTTTACTGGGATTCTGAAAATCCTTCCTCTCTGGATTTGTCAAAAGTAATGGCGAATATTAAATTGACGCAAGTAACAAAACAAGTAATTCAAAAAGAACACTCACATTCCATTAAAACAAAAGTTAAAAGCAAAATAAAGAGACTTCTGAAAAAACTCAAATAAATGATTTTTAAAAGATTTAAATTTCTTCTTGCCAAGAAAGATAAGCATAGTGAAGCGATTGAAGTAAAATCGGATGCTGCCAAACTCCCAGTTAATAATAAGATTGTTGAATTTGTTGGGGTGTCTGGAATAGGGAAATCGACTTTATATCATGCTGCAATAAAAAGACTTTCAGGGCAATGGAAATTTAATTTTTTTAATTTAAAATTTGAAGAAAGTTTATTTGATAACAAAATTAGTGAGATACATTGGAGTTTATTGAAAGATAAGTTGTCAAATGTAGATATTTACTCATGCGATCATTCAAGAAAAATACAATTACTATCTTACTTTAATAAAGTATTGCTTGATAACCTAAAGATGATTAATGAAAATCATCAAATTGGTTTTTTTATTGAAGAAGGAGTATCTCATAATTTTTCTGAAGAATTGCAAAAGCTCAGCGATGAAGAATTGAAAGTCATTTTAAAAAATAGATTTTTAATTTATGTAAAAACAAATGATCCATCAATTGTGGTTACACAAATACGCAAGAGAACAAATGGAGGTGGACATACTGTTTTTCATCATATTGGATTAAATGATGAACAGTTATCACAGCTAGTTGTTGATGACATGAAACAACTTGAATCTTTTTTTAACAGAATCGAAAAAATTAAAATTCCTTTTTGTTCTATTAATATTGAAGATGGCTTAGAAGCTGGTATTTCTAAAATTGTGCAATTTGAAAATCAAATTTTAAGAATTATCTAGTTTAAGATTGCTTGCAAAATGTTGTTCAAAACTATTATTTAACAGATATCTTGTGTCGCATTTCCAACAAATAATAATATAATTAAACCTGCTGGTTAAAATGAGCCAAAAACCAAAAATAAGTGCAATCATGACTACTTATGGTCATGAAAAGTTTATCCGTCAGGCGATTGAAGGAATATTGATACAGGAATGTGAATTTGAAGTTGAATTAATAATTGCAAATGATTGCTCACCAGATCGTTCAGATGAAATTATCAAGGATATTCTAGAAAATCATCCCAATAAATCATGGATCAAATATTTTAGACATGAAAAAAATTTAGGGTCGATGTCCAATTTTCTTTTTGCATTGAAAGAATGCAAAGGAGAATTTATTGCTTTATGCGAAGGAGATGATTATTGGACAGATCCATTGAAATTACAAAAACAGATTGATTTTTTAGATGAAAATCCAGATTATGTGGCTTGTTTTCATAAAATAGAAATTCTAAAAACTGATGGTACTATTGTAAAAGACTTTATTACAAATGTTCCTGAAAATCATGAAACATTAGAAGCATTAGCAGAATTTGGAAATTATATTCATACACCTTCAGTAGTTTTTAAAAATAATATTATAGAACTACCATTTGAATTTAAACTAACTCCAATAGGTGATTATTTTCTTTATATAATGCTCGCAGAGCATGGAAAATTTAAATATATCGAAGAGGTCATGGCTGTTTATCGACACGGAGTCGGAATTCTTTCGGCAGATGATAGCATTTTAAAATCAAAAAAATGGATTGATTGTTTAGTTCTAATAATTTCATGTTGCAAAAATCAAGAAATTAAAAGAATATTATATAAAAGATATAAGATTTCAATCGAGGGCTTGTATAGAAACACCTTAAAAGAAAAAAAAGAAAGCTTTTTTCAGACTATCAGAAAGAAAGCTAAAAAAATAAAAAATAGAATAATGCTTCAAATTTTAAATTCTAAATGAAAAATTTTGAAATAAAACCAATTGCCATTTATTTACCGCAATTTCATCCAATACCTGAAAATGACGAATGGTGGGGAAAAGGTTTTACGGAATGGACAAATGTAACTAAAGCCCGTCCTTTATTTAAAGAACATTATCAGCCACATTTACCAACAGATTTAGGTTTTTATGATTTGCGTTTAGAAGAATCAAGGCTGGCTCAGGAGGCTTTGGCTAAAGAGCACGGAATTTATGGCTTTTGCTATTATCATTATTGGTTTAATGGAAAAAGATTACTGCATGAGCCTCTTGACAGGAAAATGAAAAATCCAAAAGAAGATTTTCCTTTTATGCTTTGCTGGGCAAACGAAACATGGAGCAGAAGATGGCTTGGAGAAGAAAAAGAAATTTTGATCGAGCAAACTTACAGTGAAGAAGATGATCTAAAACATATTTCCTGGCTTATTGAAATTTTTAAAGATTCGAGATATATAAAGGTAAATGAGAGACCCGTTTTTGTTTTTTACCGTCCATCATATCTTCCCGACGTAAAAAAAACAATTGCTCTTTTTAGAAATGAGTGTTTAAAAAATGGTCTTAAAAATCCTTATTTAGTTGCGTCAAATTCTCATTTAAGAACTAATTATCATGACTTAGGTTTTGATGATATATTAAATTTTCAACCCAAACTTGGCCTTTTGCCCAATGCTTTTATTGACAAAAAATCACTCAAAAAATGGTTTGCCAATTTAGTTAAAGGTGTTTTTAGTTCGACTTTGAAGATTTATGACTACAATAAAGCTAAAGAAAAAATGAAAGTCACTTTTAATTATAAATATATTCCTTGTTCGTTTGTAGGATGGGACAATACAGCAAGACGCGGTAGAAAGGGAATTATTTTAAAAGATCAAAACGTAGAGACTTTCATCAAAGAGGTGGAAGAAAATATAAATGATGTTAAAAGCCAAAACAGAGATGATGAAAATCAATTTGTTTTTATTAACGCCTGGAATGAATGGGCTGAAGGAAACCATCTTGAACCCGACAATAAAAACGGATTAGCTTACTTGAAAGCATTGAAAAATCTATTTGATAAATATGCAGAAAATTAAACCTATAGCTATTCATTTGCCGCAATTTCATCCCATACCTGAAAATGATCTCTGGTGGGGAAAAGGCTTTACAGAATGGACAAATGTAACTAAAGCACAGCCAAGATTTGCAGGGCACTATCAGCCTCATTTGCCAGCAGATTTAGGTTTTTATGACTTGCGATTAGAAGAGGCGCGCCTGGCTCAGGAAGCATTGGCGAAACAATATGGAGTTTATGGATTTTGTTATTATCATTATTGGTTTAATGGTAAACGTATCATGCATGAGCCAATTGACCGAAAAATGAAAAACCCAAAGGAAGATTTTCCTTTTATGTTTTGCTGGGCAAATGAAAATTGGACAAGAGCTTGGGATGGAAGTATAAATGATGTTTTATTACAGCAAAATTATTCGGCTGAAGATGATCGGGAGCATATAAAGTTTTTACTGTCTTTTTTTAAAGACGAAAGATATATTCGTGTAAATAATAAACCTTTTTTTATTTTTTACAAACCTGATTTGTTCCCGGATATGGCAAGCACAATTGCTATTTTTAGAGAAGAAGC
>Ga0123389_118926_pt1 | contig 18724 bp, 17 predicted proteins | sample T0HHNH4metaT_FD_89917 | JGI IMG/M metagenome (GOLD analysis project Ga0123389, IMG submission 89917) | Methane-oxidizing artificial microbial communities from Washington, USA to study methane cycling - T0-HHNH4 metaT (Metagenome... | ecosystem: Engineered > Modeled > Simulated communities...
AGTTAATGTCAGCATGATGGCCTTGTTTAAATGTGTGTTTAAGTGCTTCATTTTAATCTCCTAAATAAAATTTTGAACGAAAATTTATTGTTGCTACGGAGACTACTTTAATGACCGAACCTTAAACCAAACTGAATTTTAGATTTAATTTAAACTTTGTGACTTAAATCAATATGACTCAAAAAATGTGATTTAAGTTTTTTGAAAGTTTAGGATTCTTGATATATTTTGTAAGTGTTTCGACCTGAGCCTTTGGCTTCATATAACGCGATGTCGGCTTTTTTCATCAAGCTTTTAAGCGTTTCCTCACTCGCATGATTGTAGCTAGCAACGCCGATACTCAACGTCACTTTGATACTTTTATGCATCACAACGATGTCTTTTTCAACTGCTGCCATAATTTTTTCTACGATTAAATTGGCATCATTTAAGTGGTTAAGTTCGTCCAGTACAATCACAAATTCATCGCCACCAACGCGGCTTAAAGTATCTACATCGCGAATACAGTGATTTAATTTCTTGGCAACCGCTTTCAGCAGCTCATCACCCACATCGTGGCCATAGGTGTCGTTTAGTCTTTTAAAATGGTCGATATCGATATACATAATCGCCATGATTCGGTTGAATCGTTTTGACTGCGCAAACGTCTGGGCCATTCTAAATTCCAGCAATCGCCGATTCGCTAAACCCGTCAAACTATCTTCCATCGCTTGCGAAGTTAACTGTTTGCGCTCCCTCAAAAAGAAATACGCGAGTGTTGCCATCAACAGACTGATCACCACACTCATTAATCGGGTGATCAATATCAGGCCAGATTTTTTTTCTGTTTTTTGTAAAATTGCCCATTGCCATTGCACATTAGGCAAATCACTGTCAGAAATCAACGCTTTCGGATGTTCAAATAAACTGGCATTACCGTAAAAAACATTAGATGAATCTTTTACGCGAATCGCAAAATCATAGTCACTATCGACCAAATTATTAAAGGCGGCTCTAAAAAAAGAATCGGTATTAATGACCGTAGATAACAATCCCCAATATTCACCATCGATAAAAATAGGGTAACGGTAAATCAGTCCTCTACCGCCTTGCACCAAATCTACCGGGCCCGATAGCACACCTTGATGCGTTCTAACTGCTTGCTGAATTTGCGGCCATTGCTCTGGCAAATCATGATAATCAATGCCGATGGCTTTTTCGTTAGATTTGAGGGGATAAATATAAGTGAGTTTGTAACCGATCGCTACTCCCAAATTGCGAACGTGTTTGGTTGTGACGTATAAATCCGCCAACATCGCCATCAATTTTTTGCCATCGAGCTCTTGGTGATAAACCGTTAAGTAACTGGACAATCCATTTGAAACGAACAATAACGCATTCAACTCTCTATCCACTTTTGTTTTAAGCGAGTTAGCGTAATCGGTCGCTTCGATGGTGATTCTGCTCTCCGCTTTTGCATACTCCGCACTCACTAGCATCTCAAAAATAGAAATAAATAGAACGAAAGTTAGACAGGCATAAGTGAGCGATGCAGAGTTACTTTTTAGGTAATTGACATATTTCATCAAATGGTAAGTATTCATACTTTGATTATAAGCATTTTGCTAAAGCATCTCACGTTATGGCGATACGCTATTTTATCTAGTTTGTTGATTGCAGTTAATTTAGTGCTTTTAGCCTAAATTTATCGCTTTAACCCTAAAAAATCACTTAAAAGTACGTATTAAGTTGTCAAAAAATTTACATGCATGATGACTAACTGACGATTTCCATCATAAAACTAAAGTCTATTCTCATCCGCACTTATCCACTTTAGTCGCAAGAATATTGAAGAGAAATGACTGTGCAGCAGAGTAAATTAGCGTAAATACGTACTTTTACTTATTGCACTTAACCTAAAAATATGATTTAAAAACCCCCACCAAAAAATTTGGCACGATGTATGCGCCATTCATTTCATCAACAAAAAAAAGTCTTAAGTGTTTATTTTTTAAATGGTTACGTCGATTGACGGCATTTGAAGGAGCATGAAATGAAAACTACACAAACCGAGGGGATTGTATCGCCAATGGGAAAATCATCCGTGATTTTTCAAGCTTTACATGTGTCAATTAACGAAAATGGGCTAGTAACACAAAATACTACGTTTACGGCAAAATCAGCCGCAATCAATCACCGACGATCAGTTTTGGCTGCAAGCATTTTAGCGGCAACCATGATTAGCAATACACAATACGCAAATGCTGCACTTGTCAGCGCTTGTTCTGGCGTCAGCCTTCCCAAATCTGTAGTGACAGATATTGTAGGTGGTGTTTTGCTGCCAATCACAAATATTTTAGATTTAGGTGGGCTATTAGGCTTAGGCACCACCGTGAATACCACATTAACTAATATCGCTGGCGGTGCTCCCATTAATCTCAATGTGTTAGACACGAATGGAAACCTTCTTTCCCCTGCTGATCAATGCGTAACAACTGCAGATGGCTTTAGCTTAGATACGCCCAAAGGCATATCCATCGGCGGCAACTCTATTACAGGGTTGGGTAATGGCACTGCGGCCAGCGCTGGCGAATTAAACTCTATCGCTTTTGGCAATGGCAGTATTACAGATACAGCAGCAATCAATTCAATGGCTATCGGCCCAAATGCCTCGATTGGCGCGTTAGGGTCTAATTCTATGGCGCTTGGTAGTGGCGCTAATACCAATGTGGCAAATAGTATTGCCTTAGGTGCTAACTCAACGGCAGGACTTGGCGCACAGACCAATTACATCGCTTATGGATTAACTGCGCCACAAAATAGTGTGGGTGAAGTGTCGCTTGGATCGGCTGGCAATGCTAGAAAAGTAACCAATGTTGCAGCAGGTAGTATAGGCACTGATGCGGTCAATGTTTCTCAATTACAAGCAGTAAATGATGGTGCGGTTAAGTATGATCCATCTAGCTCACTAAGGACTGCTACTTTAGGTGGTCCGCTGTCAACCGATGGCGGTACAACGAACGGCACGCGCATCACTAATCTTTCTAAAGGTGCAGTGAGTGTAAATAGCACTGACGCGGTGAATGGCGCTCAATTATTTGCAGTGAACGATGGCGCGATTAAATATGATATTGGTACACCAAGGTTAAAAATGACGGCTACTTTGGGTGGCGATCTGTCAACAGATGGCGGCACCACGAACGGTACACTTATCACTAATCTTTCTAAAGGTGCGATTAGTGCAACCAGTACTGACGCTGTAAATGGCTCTCAATTATTTGCGGTTAGAGATGGTGTCACCCTTAACATGGATGCGTTAGGCCAAAGCATGGCAACTAATCTAGGTGGTGGTGCGGCATACAACTCAAGCACTGGCGCTGTTTCTTCGCCTACTTATAATGTTTATGGTAGCTCTCAAAATAACGTCGGTTCTGCAATTACTGCTCTGCAAGCCAATGCGCCGCTGCAATATTCAAATGCTGCTGGTGTGGCAACACCTAACACACCTTCAAACCACGTCACTTTGGTCGGTAGTACAGCAGGCACTCCAGTGGCTATACATAATGTCGCAAATGGTGTTATTAGCGCGACCAGCACAGACGCAATTAATGGTTCTCAATTATTCGGCATTACCTCTGGTATGACAGCCAATACGGATGCGCTTGGTACAAGTATGGCGACCAACCTAGGTGGTGGTGCAACTTATAACTCAACAACTGGTGCCGTTTCAGCCCCTAGCTATAACATATATGGAACGACTGAAAATAGTGTGGGTACTGCGATTGCTGCATTACAGAATAACGCGCCGTTGCAGTATTCTGACGCTAATGGTGTGCCGACACCAAACGTGCGTTCTAATGATGTAACACTAATTGGTGGTGCGCTTGGTCCAGTAAGAATACACAATGTCGCTAATGGCGATGTTAGCGCAATCAGCACAGATGCAATCAATGGCGCTCAACTGTATGCAACCAATCAATTGATTGCCAACGTAAGCAACGGCGGCGGTATAAAATACTTTCATGCTAATTCAACGCTAGCTGATTCCAGCGCAACTGGTGATGACAGTGTCGCCGCAGGCTCTCGCGCACTTGCCAGTGGCGATGGCAGCGTTGCAATGGGCGATAACAGCCAAGCAACTCAAACTGGTGCAATCGCGATTGGGCAAAACTCTGCCGCCACAGGTGTTAACTCTATTGCCATTGGTGCCGGTGCATTAGCTACTGGCTCAGTGGCGGTTGGCGTAAATGCGCAAGCTGGTAATGGTGGTGCTGCATTTGGTGATAATACCGTGGCATTAACATCGCAACAAGGCACGGCTTTAGGCAATGCGGCAAACGTGACAGCAAACCGCGGCGTGGCATTAGGTGCTGGCGCTCAAGCAACTCGCGCTGGCATGAACGGTGCAACTGAGAAATACAGCAATGTTGCGGTCACATCCACTGAAGGCGCAGTTTCAGTTGGTTCAGCAGGCAACGAACGCCAAATCACCAATGTAGCGGGCGGCACTGCCGAAACCGATGCAGTGAATGTCAGGCAATTGGATGCTGCAATCGCGCAATCTGGTGCAGATATTAACAATAGACTTGGTTCATTACAGTCTGAAATCAGCAGCGTGAGATCGAATGCAAACGCTGGCGCTGCCTCTGCAATGGCGATGGCGAGTATGCCGCAATCGGTTGTTCCAGGCAAAGCGATGATGAGTGCAGGCGTTGCAAATTATCAAGGTCAATCTGCCATGTCTGTGGGTATTTCTAATTTTTCTGAAAATGGTCGTTGGGCGATTAATTTCAATGGTTCTGCCAATACGCGTGGCAAAGCTGGTGCCGGCGTAGGTGTTGGAATCTATTGGTAATCTAATTTTTGATAATCGCACTATTTAATAGGAACAACTATCATGAAAAATCATCGCAGTATTAAAAATAACCACATGCAATACATCGTATTATCTGCGTTAATTTCATCACTCATTTTGCTGCAAGGTTGCGCGACTTCTGTCAGTCGACTTTCTAACGACGGAAAAAGTGATGAGATTATTTTCCCGCAAATTGAAAAGAATACGTGGATGAAAGAAGGCACTTTTCCTAATCTCGACAACCTGCGTAACGTGGCGCCTGATATGACCAAAAATCAAGTTTATGCGCTATTGGGTCATCCGCATTTTTCAGAAGGAATCGGTAAGATAAGGGAATGGGATTACATTTTTAATTTCCGTGAAAATGACAACAATTTAATCGACGGAAAATCCATACAAACTTGTCAATACAAGATCATTTACAACCCCAGCATGCGTTTGCAAAACACGTATTGGAAACCTGAGTCTTGTGCACAACAGTTAAATATTGCTACCGCTAAAACTGATGATGTTGTTTTGAACACAACTGAAGTGAAAACAATTGAAAAAATCGTGCCAAGCGCTGCCTTAACTAAGCTGCAACTAAGTGCCGATGGCATGTTTGATTTTGACCGATCCGCCATGGTTAACTTAAGACCTGGCGGCGTTGAAAAACTGGATCGCCTAGCTAGCAATCTTTTAGCTGGTGGCGAAATCACCACATTAAATATCATCGGCCACACCGACCGTTTGGGTGACGATGCATACAATGTCAAACTTTCACAAGCGCGCGCAGAAACGATTAAACAATATTTAATGAGCAAAAACATTCCAGCTGAGCGCATATCAGCATCGGGTGCAGGCAAGTCGATGCCCATCGTTGAATGCAACCAAAGCAAACGCGACGATAAGTTGATTCGCTGTTTAGAGCCTAATCGCCGATTTGAAATTGAAGCTTGGACTATTGATAAAACTTAAATACTGGCTCATACAAAATCGTGATGCAATTAAAAAACCGACTTAACACCTCAGTTAAGTCGGTTTTTTTAATCAGGCTATGTCTTAATAGCCTTTAGTCATTAGTGATCTGTTTTGTCTTCAATCTTGTCACCAGCTTCTTCAAGTTTTTCGCCTGCTTTGTCTGTTGCATTTTCAATTTTATCACCAGCTGTTTCAGCTGCATTATCCATTTTTTCGCCCGCTTTTTCAGCAGGGCCTTTTTCACAGGCTGTTAATCCAACAGCAAATAATAGTGCTAATGCTGCGATAGAAAGTTTGTTTGTATTCATTCTGATGCCTCCCTTTATTTTATTTCAATAAAAAAACTCTATGTCTCAAATGTTAGTAGCTTTGAGCAATGTGCAAATATTAATCAATAGATATGGCCAACAGCATCATCTTAATGCTGAATTTTCTGTCAGAAATAACTGACATGATTAAATCCAATATTCATATAAAATAGATGCTATAAGTTATTACCCAAATTAACTACTCTCGTTCTTAACATTTTAAGTAAATGAATACTTGTGGATGGAGTGCATTTTTAAAAGAAAATCATGATGGAAAATAAAACGAACTTACAACTAGAAATAGCTGAACTAATGGTGCAAGCATTGAATTTAGACACCACTGCCGATGAAATAGCCCCTGAAGCACCGTTATATGGTGATGGGCTTGGCTTGGATTCTATCGATATTCTCGAAGTGGCTTTGGTCGTTTCAAAACGCTACGGTTTGCAGTTGAAAGCGGATAGTGAGAATAATCATCAGATTTTCAGTTCATTGCGTCATCTTGCAGATTATGTTGCTGCGCACAAAACAACCTGACCGATAGATTAAGCCAGCATATCCAGTGACCGATTTAAATGATGAATCTCTAAGTTAACAATGTCTGGCCACTCAATTTCCAGTTTTATCAAAATCGCACGTGGCGTTGGCGTTGCTGCAATCATTGTGATTTACGCGCTTTTAGTACATCACGTTAATACGCTAATTCAATCTAATATTACTCAATTTAACGTGAATGGATTTGGCGTTATTCAAACCAGTACATTGGGTGCGATATTGGCATTGGCGCCTTTATTTTTATTGGTGATCACTTACGCTTTCAATGCCACATCACGCTTAATTGGCATTGGCTCATTGCTGATTTTCTGTGTTATTGCTTGGATATTATGGCCATTTATAAAACAGCATACTGGCTTGATATTTTGGTTATTGGATGTCGGTTTAATATTGGCGCTATTAATAACTTTTGCCCAAACTTTAATCGGTGATCGCAAACCTTTGTGCGTGCATTTTGCCGAAATCATCAATGGCGGACAGTTGCCAGCAGATCATGAAAGTTACGCGCGCAAAGTGACTATCGCTTGGGTTGTCTTTTTTGCACTCATTATCGTCATTTCAACTTTATTGTTCTTTTTTGCGTCATTATCAATTTGGTCATTTTTTGTGAATTTCTTAACGTTACCGCTGGTTGCACTTATGTTTGCAGGTGAGTTTTTTGTGCGTAAGCGCTTACTAACAGATTTGCCCACAGGCAACGTGATGGATGCAGTACACGCTTATTTAGATAAATCTACAAGCGCACGATAATGGTTTTCATAGCCAACTTAATATCATCGTCAACTTAACATAAGTTTCAGCGCTAATTTTTCATGCAAAATCACCCGTTAATCACTCACAAGTCTTTGGATAGCACTATCGCTTGGCGTAATGGTGCGGCGATTTCTGTCGAAAAATTTCTGACTGATGTTGATTCGTTGGCGACTTTGCTACCTGCTGGCAAATATATATTGAATGTTTGCCGCGACCGTTATCATTTCACCGTTGGTTTGGCTGCGGCCATTATCAGCAGCAAGATCAGCGTGTTGCCGCCTACGCACACGCCAGAAATGTTGCGGCAACTGCAAATTTTTGCGCCAGATGTATTTTGCCTGCATGACAATCCTGATTGCGATATTGCATTACCGCGAATAAGTTACCCGATAATGCCTGAATGCGCTGTTAAGCAATCCGCTAAAAAATTAGCCATCCCGCAGATTAACGCTCAACAATTAATCGCAATCGTATTCACCTCTGGCTCAACTGGCGCGCCTATTCCGCATCAAAAAACTTGGGGTGGGCTGGTGCGTAACGTGCAAGCGCAAGCAGCGCGACTTGGGTTAACAGCGGATGCTGATTACAGCATTGTCGGCACGATACCGCCGCAACATATGTATGGCTTCGAATCCACCATATTGCTGCCTTTGCAAACAGGCAATGCCTTAAGTTGCGCACAGCCATTTTATCCGGCAGATATCACAGATGCTCTGGCATCAATTCCCGCGCCGCGCATGTTGGTTTCTACGCCTTTGCATTTACGATTATTGTTAGATGCCGAACTCAATTTACCAGAGTTAGCGCTCACATTATCTGCAACTGCGCCTTTATCAACGGCGCTTGCGCATAAGATTGAAGACACGCTTAAAACACCGTTAATTGAAATATATGGCAGCACAGAAACCGGCCAAATAGCCACGCGCCGTACCACGCATAGCGGGGCATGGCAGTTATTGCCGAAGATAAACTTAACCCAACGTGATGAGCAAACTTGGGCTGAAGGCGGGCATATTGAATGTGCAACTGCGCTTAACGATGTGATTGAACTGACTGATACTGAGCATTTTTTATTGCATGGTCGCACGCAGGATTTGATTAATATTGCAGGAAAACGTAGTTCACTGGCTAATCTTAATCATCATTTGAACAACATTGAAGGCGTGATTGACGGTGCTTTTTTTATGCCAGATGAACATTCGCATGATCACGTGACGCGTTTAAGCGCTTGTGTGGTCGCACCTGGTTTGACTGCTTCAAAGCTGCTCGCAGCACTACGCTCAAAAATCGACCCGGTTTTTTTGCCTAGACCATTGTTATTCGTCGAATGTTTGCCAAGAAACGCGACTGGTAAATTACCGCGCGAGGCATTAAAAAAACTTTTTGCGGTCTCAGTTAATAAAGACTTAAACAATAAAAATTTTAGTGATGCGCAAATCTAAAAACAGATGATGAAAAAACAAACTCCTTTAAAAATCCCTGTTAATCATCCTGCTTTTGCTGGGCATTTTCCAGGCACGCCCATTGTGCCAGGCGTTGTGTTATTGGATGAGGTTTTGTATGCAATTAGCCTAGATACTGGCTTGGATGAAATCGCTTGGCAAATCAGCTCAGTCAAATTTTTAAGCCCTTTAAAGCCGGGTGAATCAGTGATAATTGAACATGAGCAATTGGCCAATGGAACGATAAAGTTTCTAGTTTTTAAATTGCCAGATTTGAAAACTGAAACGCCTGAAGAAAATCGTCAGATTGTAATGGGTAGCCTTGTCGTCAATCAAATCGCCTCACCAAATCAGAATGACAAGTTAACATGACAGACTTACTCAAAAAAGACAGTCTCAAAAAAAATGGTGCAAAAACGGCTGTTTGGCTTAAACGTCAAGAACGTAGCAATGCGTTAATGTTGCACATCATGACTTGGATATCGCTACGTTTAGGCCGCACAATTGCGCGCTCAGTACTGCATTTGATTGCGCTATATTTTGTATTATTTGCGCCAGACAGCCGCCGCGCTTCACTTAGTTACCTGCCACGCGCATTAGGGCGCCCAGCGACTTTCTTAGATTTGTATCGGCATTTTTTCTATTTCGCCGCCACCATACATGATCGGATTTATCTGATTAACCGCCGTTATGATTTGTTCGATATCGATATACAAGGCCAAGAGAATATCTTACCGCTTATAAACACAGGCAAAGGCGTGTTTCTAATGGGTGCGCACTTAGGCAGTTTTGAGGTGATGCGCGCGATTGGGCGACAAGTACCAGGCTTGCGTGTGGCGATGGTGATGCATCAAGATAATGCACAAAAAATAAATGGCATGCTCGCCACTATTAACCCAGAAGCATCTATGGATATTATTCCATTGGGGCACATCGACTCGATGCTGCAAGTGCAAGAACGGCTAGATGATGGCATGCTGGTTGGTATGTTGTCAGACCGCACATTGGGCGATGAGCCGATGACGGAAATCAATTTACTGGGTGCAAGCGCTGCTTTGCCGACTGGCCCTTTTCGCATGGCGGCTTTACTGCGCCGTCCAGTGGTATTTATGGTGGGATTGTATATGGGCGGCAATCGTTACCAAGTGCACTTTGAAACGCTGGCAGATTTTTCCGATATCCCAAAAGGTCAGCGTAGCCAAGTTGTAGATAATGCGATTGCGCGTTATGCAGAATTGCTGAACCATTACACGCGTTTAGCGCCTTATAATTGGTTTAATTTTTTCGATTATTGGCAATCGGTGCCTGCATCTTTAAATGAAAATTCGAATCAGAACTTAAGTAAAAAATTGGGTGAAAAAAATGGTTAAGTTATTGATGAATATATGGACTAATAGGCGCAACTCAATCTGCGCTGACTGTTTAAAATTGGTTAGTTTTTCAAAGCTGATGCTAGGCAGCTTACTACTGTTAAGTCTGTTCAGCAGCTTTAGCCACGCGGAAAGCAATTGGAATATCGAACAACTGATGCAATCTTTGGCGGCTACCACTTCTGGTCATGCCAGTTTTGTTGAGAAAAAATCCATCGCCATTCTGGATAAACCAGTGGAATCTTCGGGCGAATTGTTTTACAACGCGCCAGACCGTTTAGAAAAACGCACATTAAAACCAAAGCCTGAAAGCATGTTGCTGGATAAAGATAAATTGACTGTAGAGCAGCGCGGCAAAAAACGTGTATTGCAGTTGCAAAACTATCCCGAAGTCGCCGCATTTATCGACAGTATTCGTGGCACATTGGCAGGCGATCGCAAAGCACTTGAGCGTGCTTATCAGTTAAGTTTAACTGGTGACGAAAAAAACTGGAATCTGACTTTGCTGCCCATAGAAGACAAAATGAAAAAGATAGTCGCCAAGATTAGCATCGCTGGTTCGGGCAATGCATTGCAGACCATCGATATTTTACAAGCCGATGGCGACAGTTCGCAAATGACCATCACACCAATACCAGCGCTTTAAGCGAGCATTTCTTGAGTGCCGATTATCTAATGAATCTATCAGCATTTCAGCGTCGTCGTGGCGCAATCGCAATCTGGTTAATGATGCTTATCGTTAGCTTAGTGATTATTGCGCGCAGTCACTTTACGGCTGATTTGAGTGCTTTTTTGCCTAGCAGTCCGACTGCTGAACAGCAGTTATTAATGGATCAGCTAAAAGACGGTGTCGCATCACGGTTGATATTGGTCGGCATTGAAGGCGCTAATCCTAGTGCTCGCGCGCATTTATCTAAAACAATTGCAGCATTTTTGCGCGAGAATAATGCATTTGTCACCGTTAATAATGGCGAGCCGATTAATACCGAAAACGATAGACGCTATCTTTTTGACAATCGCTATGTGTTAAGTCCTGCTGTCACACCAGCGCATTTCAGCGAAGATGGCTTGCGTGCGGCGATTAGCGATAGCATCGACCAAATCGCTTCGCCCGCTGGCTTACTTTTTAAGTCTTTACTGCCGCATGATCCAACAGGTGAAATGCTGCAATTATTGGACCAGATGAATGCGGATAGCCGACCAAAGTTAATAGATGGCGCTTGGACATCGCGTGATGGTAATACGGCTTTGCTATTGCTTCAAACGCGGGCGCTGGGTTCAGATACCGATACACAAAAGCAAGCGATGCAATCGATACAGAAAGCATTTAACGCAGCCAGCGAATATATGGTTGGTGAATATAAGCCAACATTATTAATGACTGGGCCAGGCGTATTTTCGGTCGTTTCGCGCGATACGATTAAAAGCCAAGTACGCTTGATATTTGTCGTCAGCACATTATTGATCGCCGCCTTATTACTGGCTGTTTATCGTTCGTTTTCTGCGCTGCTGCTGGGCTTTTTACCTGTGGCGACTGGCATATTGGCAGGCATTGCATCGGTTAGTTTAAGTTTTGGTGTCGTGCATGGCATTACGCTGGGGTTTGGAACGGCGCTGATTGGCGAAGCGGTTGATTATTCCATCTATTTATTTATGCAATCCGATTACGCATCTGACGGCAAAAACGAACAGAATCGCAAAAAATGGGTAGCGCAGGTATGGCCAACTGTGCGACTGGGCGTGTTAACTTCAATATTCGGATTTGCCGCGCTGTTACTATCTGGCTTTCCTGGTTTGGCACAACTCGGTTTGTATTCAACCGCCGGATTAATTGCTGCGGCGGCGATGACGCGTTATGTGCTGCCGCATTTATTGCCAAGAGATTTTAAGATTCAAGATTTAAGCAACGCAGGCTTAAAAATTTCGCGTTTTGCTACGTATGCCACGCGCTTAAAATGGCCAGCAATCGGCCTAATTGTGGCTTCAAGCGTTGTTGTATATCAACATCACAATCATTTATGGAACACCGAAATTGCTGCCCTAAGCCCAGTTTCAGCTAAAGATATGGCACTAGACAGCAGGTTAAGAGCAGGAATGGGCGCGCCAGATGTGCGTTATATGGTGGTCGTTTCTGACCGCAGTCAAGAAGCCGTATTGGTCGCGACTGAAAAAGTATCAGCCGCGTTGCTGCCATTAGTTGAAACAGGTGAGTTAACCGCGTTCGACAGCGCCAGCCATTATTTGCCTAGTCAGGCTACCCAGCAAGCGCGATTAGCCAGTCTGCCCGATGCCGACGAACTAAAGCCTATATTAGAAAGCGCCATTAAAGATTTACCCGTTCGCGCGCAAGTATTTGCGCCATTCCTGCAGGATATTCAAGCCGCGCGCAATAAACCTTTGTTGCAACGTAGTGATCTGAACGGCACTTCGATGGCGATGGCAGTCGATGCGATGTTATTGCAACAAGACAAGCGCTGGAGCGCATTGATACCGCTCACTGCGCCAGAAAGTGGCAATATCGATGCAGTAAAAGTACGTGCTGTTTTAGAAAAAGCAAAGGTTTCAAATGCGTTATTTGTGGATTTAAAAACCGAATCGAATCGTTTGTATTCGTCTTATATGCATGAGGCTATTATGCTGTCGCTGGCTGGATTAATCGCGATTGTGATATTGCTGTTATTCACGTTACGATCAGTTGCGCGCGTGATGGCGATTATTGCGCCGCTGGCTGCATCAGTGTTAACTATCACAGCAGGCTTGGCTTTATTTGGTCAGCAATTAATCATCTTGCACTTGATTGGTTTATTGCTGATTGTGGCTATCGGCTCTAACTACGCCTTGTTTTTTAATCCGCCGCAAAATTCTATTAACCAACCAGTTCAAGCAATTGCGCCACGCACTTATGCGTCTTTATTATTCGCCAATGTCGCAACGGTGCTAGGTTTTGGTCTGCTGGCATTTTCAAGCGTACCAGTTTTGCAAGCAATGGGCGTCACTGTGGCGCCGGGCGTTGTGCTTGCGCTGATATTTTCAGCAGTGTTTGCCCGCCCTGAGTTTATAAATGGTCAGCTTGTGCATAAGGTTAAAACTTAATGCGTTATCTCAGCCATTTTGCACAAACTGACTCAAAGCAATCTGCAGAACAGGCTGATACATTAATCATCCTTTTGCCAGGCGCTTATCAGCAGCCAGAAGATTTTATCGAACAAGGCTTTGTGCGCACTGTGCAAGAACGTGATTTGCCAATAGATTTAATCATGGCTGAATTGTCGTTTAGCCATATTGCGGATAGAGCTGCGTTAACTGAAATTCACAGTGATTTGATACAGCCTGCAATCAACAAAGGCTATAAAAGTATCTGGCTGGCGGGTATTTCCATAGGCGGTTATGTGGCTATCGACTATGCCAACCATTATGCGCAGCATTGTGATAATCGACTGTCAGGCTTGTTATTATTAGCACCATACCCTGGCAATCGCATAACGACTAAAACAATCGCTTCGGCTGGCGGTATTCAGTCTTGGATGCCAGAGTCGATTGCTGATGATGAGTCGGAATTAGCTAATTGGCGTTGGCTAAAAACGTGTACAGATTCCACGAATATTGAAGTATATTTGGGTTATGGCGAAGATGATCGTTTTGCAGATGGGCACTTGATGATGGCGCAAGCTTTGCCAGAAAATCGAGTCAATAAAATCGGTGGTGAGCATACTTGGCCTGTTTGGCAACAGTTGTGGTGTCATTTTTTAGAGTCGCGTTTCGGTGAACAAGCACTGACTAAAACGCAATTTGTTAAAGCAATCCATGCATAGAAAAATTCAATTGCTATGGCATTCCACATGGCTGATTAAACTATCCATCATTTTGCATGTGCTTATATTGATTGGCTTACTCGTTACTCCATATCTTTGGCCATGGCTGTTAGCTGTTTTTATTCTCAATCATTTGATTATTGCAACGGTCGGCTTGTGGCCGCGCAGCAACTGGCTTGGGCCAAACTGGACGCACTTACCGATTGCGGCGATTAGTCGTAACGAAATCGCACTGACGATTGATGATGGCCCTGATGCGCTTGTAACACCACAAGTGCTGGAAATGTTGGATGATTATGATGTTAAGGCTACATTTTTCTGTATTGGCAATAAGGCAATACAGCAGCCAGAATTATGTCGTGAGATTGTGCGCCGTGGACACAAAATAGAAAACCACAGCCAGCAACATCGGCACAATTTTTCGTTGCTAGGAATTGCAGGATTCAGCCGCGAAATTGAAGCGGCACAACAGACCTTATTCAATATTACAGGTATGCTGCCTAAGTTTTTTCGTGCGCCGGCTGGCTTGCGTAATCCTTTTCTACAACCAGTATTGAGCCGTTTAAATTTAACGCTGGCAAGCTGGTCAGTGCGCGGTTTTGATACGCAAGTAACGGATGCTGAAAAAGTGAGTAGAAAATTGCTGGCAGGTTTACGCGCAGGTGCGATCCTTTTGTTGCATGATGGCAATGCCGCCCGCACAAAAGACAACATTCCAGTTATTTTGGCGGTATTGCCTGCTTTGTTGCAAGCCGCCAAAAAGCAAAATTTGCACTTTGTGACATTGCAAGATGCAGCCTTATGAAATCAATCATGCATAAGTTAATCTACAATATTAGCGCATTAAGAGGTCTGCATTGAAACCTTTATTACTCTCACATTTCACTGCCACAAGTTGCATTGGGCAAGGCTTGCAGAAAACCTTAGAAGCGTTACAACAAGGTCGCAAAGCGTTAAAACCCTGTGATTTTGAAACCGTAGAGTTAAGCACTTTTATTGGTGAAGTTAATGCTGTAAATACGGTAAAAATGCCAGCAGATATGGCGGATTACAATTGCCGAAACAATCGTTTGGCACGGCTAGGTTTAGAACAAGATGGTTTTAACGATGCGGTGAATCATACCGTAGAAAAATATGGCCGCGAACGTATTGGCGTATTTATTGGGACCAGCACTTCTGGTATTTTGGAAACCGAGTTATCTTTTCGCAATCGCGACCCTGTGACTGGTGCACTACCTGCCGATTTTATTTATAGCAAATCTCAAAATACCTATTCGGTCGCCGATTTTACACGGCAGTATTTCAAGCTGGCTGGTCCCGCTGTTGCCGTATCTTCCGCCTGCTCGTCCAGCGCAAAAGTGTTTAGTGTCGCGCGGCGCATGATAGAAGCTGGCCTAATAGATGCAGCCGTAGTCGGCGGTGTCGATACATTATGTTTAACGACTTTGTACGGTTTTAATTCTTTGGGTCTACTTTCAACACAAGCCTGCCGGCCTTATGACAGCGCACGCGATGGCATTTCGATTGGCGAAGCAGCGGCTTTTGCTTTATTAGAAAGACCAGATGCAAACACACAGGCCGATGCAGTTTTATTACTAGGTATTGGTGAGTCCAGCGATGCTTATCATATGTCATCACCGCATCCCGAAGGATTAGGTGCGCGGTTGGCAATGCAACAGGCGTTAGAAAGCGCAGGTTTATCACCAGCAGACATTGATTACATTAACCTACATGGCACTGCCACACCAAGTAATGACGCCGCAGAAGCGAAAGCTGTCACTGCAGTTTTTGGCGACGCTACGCCGCCGTGCAGCTCTAGCAAAGGCGCGACTGGCCACACGCTTGGCGCGGCAGGTGCTGTTGAAGCCGTGATTTGTGCGTTGGCATTGCAACATGCGTTTATCCCTGGCGGATTGAATACGACTCAAGTTGACCCATTACTTAAGCTGAATTATCAGTTTAAAAATAGCAATCAAGTTTTGACGCGCGTGATGAGCAACTCATTTGGTTTTGGTGGCACTAATTGCAGCCTGATTTTTGGGCTTGCGCCAATTGAACTTAGCATAGTTGAGAGGAGTATCTAATGACGACTCAACTGACAGCTTATATTGAAGGCATTGGTCTGCTTGGTCCAGGTTTCACCAACTGGCAAAGTGGTCGCGATATATTGTCTGGATCACAAGCGTATCAATCCGCTAAAACCATCATCCCTGCGCCTGAATTATTGCCCGCGGCGGAACGTAGGCGCGCCAGCGATATCGTCAAATTAACACTGGCGACTTCACTTGAGGCAATCGCCAGCGCTGGTTTGCAATCAGAAAATCTACCCAGCGTATTTTCGTTTTCTAATGGTGATGGCATAAATTGCCATACTATTTGCGAAATGCTGGCATCAGAAGACCGGCAGATTTCACCCACGCGTTTTCATAACTCTGTACATAACGCTGCCGCGGGTTACTGGAGTATTGCCACTGAAACCATGGCGACTTCATCGGTGCTTTGTGCGTTTGATGCCAGTTTTGGCGCTGGCTTGTTAGACACCTTAACCCAAGTGGTGGTCGATAAAACGCGCTGTATTTTAATGTCAAGTGATACGCCATATCCTGAACCGATGTTTACAAATAGACCGATTCCAGACAATTGCGGCATCGCATTAGTCATTACGCCAGAAAAAAGTACAAAAACAATTGCTCAAATTAAAGTCAGTATCACGCATGACGAGGCTGATCAATTCGATGATATCGCATTGGAAACGTTACGATTAGCGATTCCCGCCGCACGCGGCCTGCCTTTGTTGCAGGCAATTGCTCAACTGAGCAATCCACAATTCAGTCAACAAACAAATCGTCGCGTGGTATTGGATTATCTGGATGATACGCGCTTAGCGGTTGAGGTTAGTGCATGTTAAACCAAGAGTTAGACCATGACTGGATTGCTGACCATATTCCACATCAGGGCAGCATGTGTTTATTAAAAAATGTACAGACGTGGGATACAGACAAAATCGTTTGTCTTGCCGACAGCCACCGCGCGCTAGACAATCCGTTACGCGCTCACGATAAACTCGGTATTGCATGCGGTATTGAATATGCCGCACAAGCGATGGCTGTACATGGTTCATTATTGGCATCCATTAATAAGCTTTCTCCCGCTAATAACGAAAGACCCAAAGTTGGCTATTTGGTCAGCGTGCGTGGCATCACTATGTCCGCCACACGTCTGGACGATATTAAAGAGGATTTAATTCTTACCGCCGTTTGTGTGATGGCGAGTGAAAGCAATATGCTGTATCAATTTACCGTGTCTGCAAATAACAAAGTATTGCTAGAAGGACGTGCCACGGTGGTATTAAATGCGGATAGTCTTGCAGGCATTACGGGTACTTAACACATTAATTCAGGCAGAAAGTTAAAGTATGAAAAGAGCTTTAGTCACAGGTGGTAGCGGCGGAATAGGCGCTGCGATTAGCCGTCGTCTTGCAGCCGATGGTTACTATGTCTATATTCATTCCAATCAGAATATTGCAGCAGCTCAACAATTAGTTGCAGAAATCAGCGTAACAGGCGGTAGCGCAGAAGCATTGCAATTTGATGTGACAGATAGTGCTGCAGTCGCCGCTGTTTTGAATCCATTAGTAGAAAATGAGCCGATTCAAATCTTGGTAAACAATGCTGGCATTCATGATGATGCCGTCTTTCCTGGCATGCGCCCAGACCAATGGCATCGGGTGATTGATGTTTCAGTGAACGGATTTTTTAACGTCACGCAACCGTTAATGATGCCGATGATACGCAGTCGCTGGGGACGTATCGTGAATGTATCCTCGGTTGCCGCCATTACGGGTAATCGTGGCCAAACCAATTACTCTGCCGCTAAAGGCGCGCTGAATGCCGCGACTAAATCTCTATCATTAGAAATTGCCAGCCGAGGCATTACCGTGAACGCCGTTGCACCAGGCATTATTGAAACCAGCATGAGCGAAGGCGCATTTGATGCCAAAGCGATTGCGAATATCGTACCGATGAAACGCGCTGGCACACCAACAGAAGTCGCTGATTTAGTGAGCTTTTTAGTTTCAGATCAAGCAACCTACATTACTGGCCAAATTATTTCTATCAATGGCGGCATGATTTAACTTTAGAAATTTTCCGTCATCGGGTAAAATCACAATAACCCTTGGGGAGTAGCCTACTTCTTATCTGAAGTGCTTGTATCAACATAATCGACTTAGGTCGTGGTGCAAGTAGCCGTTTTCGGTTGGCGAGACTAATGGATGTCAACGCGATAATAAGTCGGGCGTGATGACATTCACTATTCTTGGCCCGACTAGAAAATTTATCCATGAATTTCATTTCTACTGCGCTTCTTGCGCTTGCTATGTCTACTGACGCTTTTGCTGCTGCTATTGGCAAAGGTGCTGCGTTAAAAAAACCTAAACTTTCAGAAGCCTTACGTACAGGTCTTATCTTTGGCATCATTGAAACATTAACACCTTTATTTGGCTGGGCAATTGGTCGTGGCGCAGCGCAATATGTTGCTGCGTGGGATCATTGGGTCGCTTTTACCTTATTGTTAATCCTCGGTTTACATATGATTTATGAGGGATTAAAGGAAGATGAATCTGTTGAGGAAAAGCCTAACCAACATTCATTTATCGTCTTAGCCATCACGGCATTTGCTACCAGCATCG
>Ga0123389_182412_pt1 | contig 18416 bp, 16 predicted proteins | sample T0HHNH4metaT_FD_89917 | JGI IMG/M metagenome (GOLD analysis project Ga0123389, IMG submission 89917) | Methane-oxidizing artificial microbial communities from Washington, USA to study methane cycling - T0-HHNH4 metaT (Metagenome... | ecosystem: Engineered > Modeled > Simulated communities...
AATGCTTTGCGACACTCTAAAATTTGGCTCTCTATTGTGCTGATACTCGCGGTGCTTGGTCATTTTGGCCTGGGCCATCGAGATGTGTCGGCCTTTGTGCTATGTTTTGGTGCTGATGGTCATGTCGCTGTAGAGAAGAATGGAAAAGACCAATCCGTAAGTTTAACTGTTGTCACTCGTTTCAACGACGAGACCAATGCTCTTACGAGCAATGACGATGATCCCTGCTCGTCACCTTGCACTGACATTCCTATCGATGGTGATGATCACATCCCCCTACAATTGACGAATTTATTAAAAATAGCGATTGATATTGGACTTTTACCGGTATTTTTCCTGATCTCACTGCTAGTCCTTTATGCCAAAGTCGTTATTCGGCAGCCGGCATTTTTCGACCCGCCGTTTACCGATTCCCGACTACTCGCCCTTCGCAGTACCGTTTTACTGATTTAGCCACTTCTCCTAGCTGCAACTCACCAGCCGAAGGCGCAGGTTCACCTGTGTCCGTGTTGACGTTCCCTCTATGCTACGGAGAAATTTTCCATGTTCTCAAATTATGTGCGGCCACTTGGCGTTGCACTGTGTTTATTGATTACTGCCGGCTCGGTCGATGCGAGTCCGGCAGACGACACGCTATTGCCGGCACAATCAGGCGATCTGGGTGCAAACGGTTCCAGTCGGCAAGCCATTGAGGAACCGACCGGTTCCCTGGTTTTGTCTCAAGCGCTTGCCCTAGCGCTAACCCAGAACCCCGAGCTATCCGCTTTTTCCTGGGAGAGCCGAGCACAGGAAGCCGCCACCCTCCAAGCGGGTTTGTTTCCCAATCCCACCTTCAATGCCAATGCGGCAAACTTTGGAAATCAGGTCATCAAGGGTTTCGACGGCGATGTCGTCACCTTGGAGCTGAGTCAATTGATCGAATTGGGCGGTAAGCGCGCCGCTCGCATGGAAGCCGCCTCGCTAACCAAGCAATTAGCCGATTGGGATTACGAAACCAAACGAGCCGATGTACTCACTCAAGTTACGCAGGCATTTATTGACGTGTTGGCCGCCCAACAGCGCTTGACGCTAACACAGCAAATTCATGAATTGGCTAATCAGACAACGGTCACGACCTCTGCGCGAGTGCAGGCAGGCAAGGTATCGCCCGTTGAAGAAACCAAGGCTAAAGTTGCTCGCGCTTCTGTGCAAATTGAGCTGATGCGAGCTCAGAAAGAACTGGAAGCCGCCCGCAAGCGTTTAGCCGCCGGCTGGGGCAGCACGACACCGCGCTTTGAGATGGTGAGCGGTAATTTGGAAAGCATACAAGCGCCGGCTTCCCTAGACTCATTGGCGCAACGCCTCTCTAAAAATCCGGATTTAGCCCGTTGGGCCACCGAAATCACCCAACGTCAGGCATTGATTACGATGGAAAAGTCCAAAGCCATCCCAGATGTCACCGCGACCGTGGGTGCCAGTAAATATCTGATGCCCAATGATTACGCCTTAGTCGTTGGTTTTTCGGTGCCATTGCCGGTTTTCGACCGCAATCAAGGCCGTGTTCAAGAAGCCGAGCATCGATTGACCAAAGCGGAAGACGAATTGCGTAGCACTGAGGTCCGCATCGCCACGGCATTGAACACCGCCTATCAAGCCCTGGATACCGCTCATTCCGAAATCATCACCTTGCAGCAAGATATTTTACCGGGCGCCCAAAGTGCTTATGACGCCGCTCGCGAAGGCTACCGCTTGGGTAAATTCAGTTTTATGGACGTACTGGATGCACAGCGCACCCTGTTCGGCGCTAAAAATCAGTATTTACTGGCTTTGGCCGAATATCACAAGTCCGTGGCCAACGTGGAACGTTTGGTCGGCAGCAATATGAACGAGACAGTGGCGGACAGCCAACCCGAGGTATCACCATGAACACGATTAACAAAAAACAATGGACCGCTATCGTCGCGATTATTGTGGTCGGCCTCTTGCTTGGCTTATTTATTCTGAGCATCGACAAATCGATGCCCGAAGGCGAGGAACACGGCGAAGAAAACCATGCAGCGGCTAAAGTCGATAGCGCCGAACATGCCGATGACGCCAAACAAGCCCAAGGCCCGCACGGCGGCGCTGTTTACAGCGACGGTGACTTTAAGCTGGAAATCCTGCTCAGCGAGGAAGGTGGTGAACCGCACTTTCGCGTTTATCCGTTCAATCAGGATAAACCGCTTCAGCCCGTTGCCGATCAACTCTCCGTGCAACTAAAGCGCCCGAGCGGCGAGCAACAGCGCATCGAGTTTGCGCCTGAAAAAGCGTATTGGCAGAGTATCCAGGCTATCGATGAGCCCCATGTCTTTGAAGCGAACGTGACGGCAAGGCATGATGGTCAGACGTTTCAGTTTGCTTTCAGTAAAGAAGAAGGCAAAGTAACCTTGAGCGATCAGCAAATCGCCGAAACCGGTATCTCGATTCAGACCGCAGGTGCAGCGCACATCACAAGCTCTGTCACCCTACCGGGTGAAATTCGCTTCAATGAAGATAAGACGTCTCATGTGGTGCCGCGTTTGGCCGGTGTGGTGGAGAGCATTTCCGCCAACCTGGGCCAGCAAGTCAAACAAGGTCAGGTCATCGCCGTGATTGCCAGTACGGTGTTGTCCGAGCAGCGTAGTGAATTGTTGTCGGCACAAAGGCGATTGGAGTTAGCCCGCTCTACCTTTGCGAGGGAAAAGCACTTATGGGAGGACAAAATCTCGGCGGAGCAAGACTACCAACAAGCCCGGCAAGCAATGCAGGAAATGGAAATCGCCGTTCATAATGCCCAACAGAAATTGATAGCACTCGGCGCAAGTCCTGCCGTGTCGGCCAGCGGCGGCTCACTCAATCGTTACGAAATTCGCGCCCCGTTCGACGGCATGGTGGTCGAGAAACACATCGCCATGGGAGAAGCGGTCAAGGAAGATGCCAGCATTTTCACCATCACTGACTTATCCTCCGTCTGGGCCGAAATTATCGTCTCGGCGAAGGATCTCAATGTCGTGCAAGTCGGCAAACAGGTCAACATCAAGGCCACGGCGTTCGATTCTTCGGCAACCGGTACGTTGTCTTATGTGGGCGCATTGATGGGCAAACAAACCCGTACCGCTACGGCTCGCGTGACGCTGGACAATCCGCAGATGGCCTGGCGACCTGGATTGTTTATCACGGTCGAACTGCCTACCAAGGAAAGTGAAGTGCCGGTCGCGGTCGCCGCCGATGCCATCCAGATGATCAAAAACAAGCCGACGATTTTTATTCGCGTACCCGGCGGCTTTATTGCTCAACCCATCACCACCGGCCTATCAGATGGCAAAGTCACCGAGATCGTGACAGGACTCATGCCTGGTACCGAATACGCTGCCAATGGCAGCTTCGTCCTTAAATCCGAGCAAGGCAAAAGCAGTGCCGAGCATTCGCATTGATCTCCAGGAGTTCGCATCATGTTTGAACGACTCATTCGTTTAGCGATCGAGCATCGCTGGCTGGTTATCCTGGCCGTACTGGGTATGGCAGGACTCGGTGTTTTCAATTACTCGATTCTGCCCATCGACGCCGTGCCGGACATCACCAATGTTCAGGTACAAATTAATACGACGGCACCGGGTTATTCGCCTTTGGAAACCGAACAGCGGATCACTTACCCCATCGAAACCGTCATGGCGGGTTTGCCGCATCTGGAACAAACCCGGTCGCTTTCGCGTTACGGCTTATCGCAGGTCACGGTGATTTTCCAGGACGGCACCGATGTCTATTTCGCCCGGCAATTGGTGAACCAACGTATTCAGGAAGCCAAGGATAAACTGCCCGCCGGTATCACGCCGGCGATGGGTCCCATTTCCACCGGTCTTGGCGAAATCTATTTATGGATAGTCGAAGCCCAAGAAGGGGCCAAAAAACCTGACGGTTCGCCTTACACCGCGACCGATCTGCGTGAAATCCAGGACTGGATTATCAAACCGCAGTTGCGCAACGTGCCGGGGGTCACCGAAATCAATTCCATTGGCGGCTACGCCAAACAATATCAGGTGGCACCGATTCCGGAAAAACTGGCGTCCTATGGTCTGACCTTGCAAGACATCGTTACCGCGCTGGATCGTAACAACAATAATGTCGGTGCCGGTTACATCGAAAAGCGTGGCGAACAATATCTGATTCGTGCGCCGGGCCAAGTGCATTCGATGGAAGATATTCGCAACATTATTCTCGGTAATGTCCAGGGTGTGCCCATTCGCATTCGCGATGTCGGCGAAGTCGAAATCGGCCGAGAACTGCGCACCGGCGCTGCAACCGAAAATGGCCGAGAGATGGTATTGGGTACGGTCTTTATGCTGATCGGTCAGAATAGCCGTGCCGTCTCGCAAGCGGTCGACAAAAAGATGACGGAAATCAACCGCACGCTGCCCGAAGGGGTGCAGGCCGTGACGGTCTATGACCGAACGGTATTGGTCGATAAAGCCATCAATACGGTCAAGAAGAACTTAACCGAAGGGGCAATTCTGGTCATCGTGATTCTGTTTCTGTTCCTCGGTAATATTCGTGCGGCCATCATTACGGCAATGGTCATACCGTTATCAATGTTGTTCACCTTCACCGGCATGGTGACGTATCAAGTCAGTGCCAACTTGATGAGTCTGGGGGCGCTCGATTTTGGTGTGATCATCGACGGTGCGGTGGTGATTGTGGAGAACTGTGTACGAAGGCTGGCCCATGCTCAGGAACAGCAGGGGCGTTCGCTAACACGTAGTGAACGTTTTCATGAAGTGTTCACGGCGTCGAAAGAAGCGCGGCGAGCGCTGTTATTTGGCCAGTTGATCATCATGGTCGTGTACTTGCCCATCTTTGCGCTGACGGGGGTGGAAGGCAAAATGTTTCATCCGATGGCGTTCACGGTGGTCATTGCCTTGGTGGGAGCCATGATACTGTCCGTGACCTTTATTCCGGCGGCTGTGGCGCTGTTTATCGGCGATAAAGTCGCCGAAAAGGAAAATGTGGTGATGCTGAGTGCCAAGCGTATCTATGCGCCGGTACTGGATAGCGTCATGAGCAACAAGCCGGTGATACTCACGCTGGCGGTGGTCGCGGTGATTCTGTCGGGCTTGTTGGCGACTCGGATGGGCAGCGAGTTTGTGCCGAGCTTGAATGAAGGCGATTTCGCCATTCAGGCGATGCGTATTCCGGGTACCAGTTTGTCGCAATCGGTCGCCATGCAGCAGCAGATTGAGCAGGCTCTGAAGCAGCAGTTTCCCGAAATCGAGCGAATATTTGCACGAACCGGTACCGCCGAAATCGCATCTGACCCGATGCCGCCGAATATCTCGGATGGTTACATCATGCTCAAACCTCGCGAGCAATGGCCTGAACCCGGTAAATCACGCGATGACTTGCTGGCGGCGATACAAGCGGCGGCCAACAAACTACCCGGCAACCTCTACGAGTTTTCCCAGCCTATCCAGTTGCGCTTCAATGAACTGATTTCAGGGGTGCGTAGCGACGTTGCCGTTAAAGTGTTTGGCGATGATATGGATGTATTGAATGACACGGCGACTGAAATTTCGGCGGTCATGGAGGCAATTCCCGGTGCATCCGAAGTGAAAGTCGAGCAAACTACCGGCTTGCCGATGCTGACGCTCAATATCGACCGGGATAAAACTTCGCGCTACGGCTTAAACGTGGGCGATGTGCAGGATGCGGTGGCTACCGCGATTGGTGGCACCGAAGCCGGCACCTTGTTTGAGGGTGACCGGCGTTTCGACATCATCGTGCGACTGCCGGAGAACCTGCGCAGTAATCTGGATGCCATCAACCGCTTGCCAATCTCATTGCCGCACGGGCAAAACCGAGATGGACGAACCAGTTATATCCCACTGGCCGAAGTAGCCAGCCTGGAAATGGCTCCCGGCCCTAATCAAATCAGCCGCGAGAACGGCAAACGCCGAATCGTCATCAGTGCCAACGTGCGAGGCCGCGACATCGGCTCTTTTGTTGCCGAGGCCGAACAAAAGCTGCAACAGAAAGTCAAAATTCCATCCGGTTATTGGACAAGTTGGGGCGGACAGTTCGAACAGTTGCAATCGGCGGCCCATCGCTTGCAAATTGTGGTGCCTGTGGCGTTAATCCTGGTTTTCACACTCCTGTTCATGATGTTTGGCAATGCCAAGGACGGTTTGCTGGTGTTCAGCGGCATCCCCTTTGCGTTGACCGGCGGCTTGGTCGCACTTTGGTTGCGCGATATTCCGATGTCGATTTCGGCGGCAGTCGGATTCATCGCCTTGTCGGGTGTGGCGGTACTGAACGGGCTGGTAATGATTGCCTTTATCCGTGGTTTGCGCGACGAAGGCATGTCGCTGGATAAGGCGATTGTGGAGGGTGCTCTGACACGTCTTAGGCCAGTGTTGATGACCGCATTGGTGGCCTCGTTCGGTTTCGTGCCAATGGCCATTGCCACCGGTACCGGCGCAGAGGTACAGCGCCCGCTGGCGACTGTAGTGATTGGCGGCATTCTCTCGTCAACGATGCTGACATTGTTGGTATTACCGATTCTTTACTGGTTCGCGCATCGCCAAGACCAACCAGTAAGTCCCATGATACCGGGAATACCGCAGATTGATTCTAACGAGGGTTGAACGATGAGTACCTGCAAGCCATCAGAAAAAACCTGTTGTTGTCCTGGCGAGAAACCGGATAACCACCAGCCAACGCCATCAAACTTATCGAGTGGCATCACGTTCAAAATCGAGGGACTGGATTGCGCCGAAGAGGTCTCTACCTTGAAAAGCGCGATAGGCCCGCTCGTGGGCGGCAGTGACAAACTGGCCTTTGATGTTTTAAACGGGCGCATGACGCTGTTGTCTGATGCCGAGCCCGTGACTGAAAAGACCATCATCAAAGCAGTAGCGGCAACGGGCATGCAGGCGGCTCGTTGGCAGTCCGGTCAGACCGATGCCGATGCCAAACAACTGCACCGTTCGAAGACCGTTTTTACCGTGCTTAGCGGTGTATTTATCGTGGCCGGCATGCTAATTCATATCGCCATAGCCGGCGGCTTTGTGGATATTCAAACCATTTTCAGCTCGGCCAAAAACGGCACCCTGCAATGGGACGTGGTCACTGACTATCTACAAAGCTTACTGAATGCCCATGCTCAGCAGGCTATGCCTTTGCCTGAAAAAATCGCCTTTGGTTTAGCGGTGGCTTGCGGTGCGCGGCATGTGATTGTTAAGGCGTTTTATGCCTTGAAACGCTTCCGAGCGGATATGAATTTGCTGATGACGATTGCGGTTATCGGTGCGATGTTCATTGATGAATGGTTTGAGGCGGCAACGGTCAGTTTTCTGTTTGCGCTGTCTCTGGCGATTGAGAGTTGGAGTATTGGCCGTGCCCGGCATGCCGTTGAAGCCTTGCTGGATTTAGCGCCCTCGACGGTGACGATCAAGGATGAAACCGGCCAGGAATGCGTGGTACCAGCGGCAGAAGTCAGTATAGGAACCCGTTTCATATTAGCACCTGGCGCTAAAATCCCCCTGGATGGCAACGTAATTGCCGGTTTCAGTTCAGTCAATCAGGCGCCGATTACCGGTGAAAGCATGCCGGTTGCCAAGCAAGTGGGTGACGAGGTGTTTGCCGGCAGTATTAATGTTGAAGGGACATTGGAAATCCGATCCACCAAGTTGGTTTCGGATACCACCTTGGCACAGATTACCCGGTTGGTCGGCGAAGCTCATGGTAAGCGAGCCGAGGTCGAACAATGGGTGGAGAAATTTGCGCGTATTTATACCCCGACTGTGATGCTGGTGGCGTTGGCCATGTGTATCATTCCACCGGTATTTTTCGAAGGGGGCTGGAACGAATGGTTTTACCACGCCTTGGTGTTGCTGGTCATTGCCTGCCCCTGTGCATTGGTCATTTCGACACCGGTCAGTATTGTCGCCGCGTTGGCCTGTGCAGCCCGACAAGGCATTCTGATCAAAGGGGGCATTTATATTGAAACACCCGCACATCTTAATGCGATTGCCTTTGATAAAACCGGCACGCTGACCTCGGGCGACCCAATCGTCACGGGGGTTTATCCTTTTAATGGTCATAGCCAAGAAGAACTTCTAAGCCGCGCTGCCGCACTGGAAGCACGAAGCAATCATCCGTTGGCCAAAGCCATTTTACGCTATACGGAACAACGCGGTATCAACGTGGCCAGCGCAGACAATGTGACGGTTCTACCGGGTAAAGGTGTCACCGGACTATTTAATGGCACGGATTTCTGGTTGGGATCGCGTCGCTATTTATTGGAACGTAGTCAGGAAATCCCGGAAATCAGTGAAAAAGCAATTGCCCTTGAACAAACAGGGCAAACCGTGATTGCCATCGGCAATGATCGGCATATTTGCGGTCTCATTGCCGTTGCCGACCAGCCTCGCGCCGACATCAGATCGATTTTGCAAGCGCTGAGACAAAATGGAATCCAACACCTGGCAATGTTGACCGGTGACAATCGGGTGACGGCCAATAACATCGCGGCCCAAATTGGCATCGATGAGGTACACGCCGTATTATTGCCGGCCGATAAAGTGGAGATCGTCAGTCAAATGGTCGAGAAATACGGACAGGTAGCGATGATCGGTGATGGTGTCAACGACGCACCGGCACTGGGACGGGCCAACCTGGGAATTGCCATGGGGGTGTTAGGGTCAGATGCGGCTATCGAAATAGCCGATATTGCCCTGATGGGCGATGATCTTTCCAAGCTACCTTGGCTGATCGGGCATTCCAAAAGAACACTGGCGATTATTCGACAGAATATTGCTTTTGCGCTGACGATCAAAGCAGCATTCGCCGTTTTAGCCTTTGCAGGTGTGGCGACCTTATGGGAAGCCATAGCAGCCGACATGGGCGCTTCCCTATTGGTTGTAGCCAACGGATTGAGATTACTTCATCCCAAAAATACGGCCTTTTAAGTGGCCTGAACTTATTAAAGGTCGCTTTAACATTGTCAAAGCGCCTAGACATTACCATTTCAAGATACCTTTGGAGATAACCATGACATTAAAATCACTGATTCTTTTAGTTTTAGCTGAATCCTTATTATCTGCTTGTAGCTTCATGGAGCCTCATGCCATGGATACTGACCTGACTATACAGCATGAGGCATTAGCCAAACATTTCCAAGACGAGGCCAATGAATTACAGACCAAGATTGAGGAACATAAAGAATATCTCAGCCAATTTGAGTCGCAACGTTACGTTTATGGTAGACATGCGAACGATCTTAAAGCGCATAGCCAAGAAGTGATTGATCTTTACCAGCAGGCCGTCACTGCAAACCGGGATATGGCAGAGATGGTTCGAGGAACGGAGCATTAATCTGGCGATCCGCTTTTGTGGAACTTATAAATCTGAGAAACTTGTAACGGCGTGAACCTAACTATTGGCAAACTTGCCAAACAAACCGAAGTCAGCCGCTTGCTGGATGCAGATCAGGTAGGTGCGTTTTGTCTTGCGCCATCAATCGCGTCACATCAATTGGTCGTTTTCTGAAACAACACATACAGGCGCAAAGATGAAACTGACGATCGGCAATCTGGCCAAACAAACCGAAGTCACTGTTGAAACTATCCGTTATTACCAGCGTATAGGTTTGCTGGATGAACCTGGTAAACCCCTTAGCGGCTACCGGCATTATCCACCCCATACCATCGCCAGAATCCGGTTCATCAAACGCGCGCAACAAGCGGGTTTTACCTTAAAAGAAATTGCCCAACTGTTATCGCTTGATGATGATCATTGCGCCGATGTGCGAAAAATTGCCGAACAGAAATGCCAGCAAATCGATGCGCAAATAAAGGATTTAACGGCCCTTCATAATGTATTGGATAGCCTGGTTAAAGGTTGTCAGAACGATTCCTCCGCAGAACATTGTTCCCTCATCAATGCCCTTTCAAATAACTCGGACTCAAAATCCTGAGTATTCAAAAATAATGCAACAACTGCTTGACTCTGTTCTATAGAACGGGATTTAAATTTTTATCCGAAGTTTATTAAAACATCACATTCTCTGCATTCATCATGCTCTTGTTGAATGCAGAGGATCAGGCGCTTAGTTTTTATTTCGGAAAATCTTATGACGACAGAACATGAAATACCACCCACAGAAAACCCATCCTGGCTAGGAATCGGTGCCGTACTAGCCGCTATCGGCGCATCGGTCTGCTGTGTCGGCCCCTTGCTGCTTATATCCTTAGGGATTGGCGGCGCGTGGATGAGCGCCTTCACTTCAATGGAAACGGTTAGACCTTATTTTATTATTCTAACCCTGATTTTTATTGGCCTGGGGTATCGCAAACTCTATTTGATACCGGATAGCTGTGAAGAAGGCGAGGCCTGTGCATTACCCGAAGTTAAACACAAACAGCGGATGATCTTCTGGATTGGCTCGGCGTTGATCTTACTGCTGTTGACCTTTCCCTGGTATGCCCCGATTTTTATGAATTAAGGAAAATGATGATGACTATTAAAACCGTATGTTTAATATTGAGCTTGTTAGCCACACCTTTATTAATGCAGACAGCCTCTGCTGAAGCAACTGCTGTTTCTGTGCAAAATAAAAACAGCAGTCAATCGGTCACCTTGGATATGCAGAACATGACCTGCGCGATGTGCAAAGTCACCATTAAAAAGGCTTTGCAGGGTGTCGAGGGTGTACAAAAGGTCAGTGTCGATGGGGATTCTAAAATAGCCGATGTCACGTTTGATCCGCAAAAAACCAGCATAGAAGCCTTGATTAAAGCGACTACAAATGCCGGTTACCCCGCGACTGTTCACCAGCCAAAGTAATTCAAGGAATCGTTATGTGGACTACAAAACTAAAAATTGACGGCATGACCTGCCCAAGCTGTGCTGATGGTATCGAGAAAAAACTGAATGCGCTTGAGGGTGTTGAAATCAAAGTTTCTTACCCGGAAGGCAGTGCCATACTGACGGTTACGGGTGAAACTCCTCTTGAATCACTCATTGAGCAAATTGCGCAAAAAGGTTATCAGGTTAAAGAAATTGACGACAAGACGGCCGAGGCCGATAAACAAACAGCGGCTGCACACCATGGCAAGCCGCTGCATGTGGCGATCATCGGCAGTGGCTCGGGCGCTTTCGCCTGCGCCCTGAAAGCAGTGGAAAAGGGCGCCAAAGTGACGATGATTGAACGCAACCCGATCATTGGCGGCACCTGCGTCAATATCGGCTGTGTGCCTTCCAAAATCATGATCCGCGCAGCGCATATTACCCACTTACAAAAAAATCATGCGTTTCCCGGCATTAAAAAACAACAACCGGTGATAAACCGCAAGCAACTGGTTGCCCAGCAGCAAGCTAGAGTCGATGAACTCAGAGCAGCCAAATATGAAAATATTTTGGCAACTCATCCGGAGATTAATCTGATCAAAGGACAGGCGCGGTTTAAAAACGCCAACATACTCATTGTCGACCAGGAACACGGCGAATTCACCGAAATTACCGCAGACCGCTTTCTGATCGCCACCGGGTCGTCTCCGGGCATACCACCCATTCCTGGTTTGGCAGGCACACCTTACTGGACATCGACCGAAGCATTGATTGCAGAACAACTACCGGAACATTTAATCGTCATTGGTTCAGGGATAGTCGCTCTGGAACTGGCGCAAGCCTTTTTACGGCTGGGGTCGAAAGTAACGGTGCTGGCCCGCCATACGCTCATGTATCGGGAAGACCCCGCCATAGGATCGGTATTGCAAGCCGTCATGGAAGACGAAGGCATGACCATCCTGACCCATACCCAGGCAGAAGCCGTGAGCTATAAAAAGAGTCTGTTCGGTTCAGGAGAATTTACCCTGAAAACCCGGTCAGGCCAAATTATTATCGGAGACCAATTACTGATTGCCACCGGTAGGCCGCCTAATACCGAAGGCTTAAGTCTGGAAAAAGCGGGGGTTAAGGTCAATAAGGATGGCACTATCAGTATTGACGATCACATGCGCACTAATGTCGAACATATCTATGCCGCCGGCGACTGCGCCGACCAGCCGCAGTTCGTTTATGTCGCAGCAGCCGCTGGAACCCGCGCCGCCATCAATATGACCGGCGGCGATGCTGCTATCAATCTATCGGCGATGCCGGCGGTGATGTTTACCGAACCGCAAATGGCCACCGTCGGTTTGACTGAACGCGACGCACAGCTGAACAATATCGAAACCGACAGCCGCCTGTTGCCGCTGGAGAATGTGCCGCGTGCCCTGGCTAACTTTGAAACCCGAGGTTTTGTCAAACTGGTTATCGAAGCCGACAGCCACCGCCTGATCGGCGCGCAAATCCTGGCGCCGGAAGCGGGCGAGATGATCCAGGCGGCGGTGCTGGCCATCCATAACCGGATGACGATAGAAGACCTGGCCGGACAGTTGTTTCCGTATTTGACGATGGTCGAAGGCATCAAACTGTGCGCGCAAACTTTTAGCAAAGACGTGAAAGAGCTCTCTTGCTGTGCGGGCTAAAAATGAATGTCTGTCTTAAGGATGACAAACTGATCAGACTCTCAACTCTGGCTGAACAAACCGGTATCAGTACCCATTGCATTAGAACCTATATAGATCGAGGTTTGATTCAGGTAAACGACAGAACAGCGGGCGGAATGTTCTTGTTTTACGAGCCCGTGATTGAACGGTTACTGTTTATTCGAACGGCTCGTGATGTGGGTGTTCCGTTAGAGCAGATTGACCGTTTATTGTCAGGCCGTGATAACAGGGATGTTGACGCTACGGAAACAAGTCTGGCTGAGTTAACTCAATATATTGAAACATGTCGGGATCGATTAAATTGTTTTGAACAAAGCCTGAAGCAGCATTTAGGTATCGTGCTTTAAGTGAATTACTGAGGAGCATTAAAATGCGAGAAAAATTAAGTCAATTTGGCGGTTTATTCGGTGCCGCGATTGCTGCGGCGTGTTGTCTCGGCATCTCTGTTGTGCTCAGCACAGTAGGTGCTGTTGGGCTTGGTTTTCTGATAAACGATGCCTATTTGTTACCGATATTTGTAGGGTTCACCGGTTTAAATTTATGGGCGCTTTATCGTTCCGCCAGGAAACATGAAGCGCTATCGGAGGAAGCGATGCTCGCGTTCTGGACCGGTGGTATCGGCGCATTGCTCAGTATCATCGGCTTGGGGTTTACCGTTACTGGGATATTGCCGGTCGCCGTGATACTGGTCTATAGTGGGCTTACTCTTTTTGTCGTCGCCAATATCTGGGATTTTATGATCGGACGCAACAGTCCTGCCTGCGTGGATGACGAATGCAAGACAGAAGACCGGTAACAAACGATGGAGACGCCCATTTGCCCGGCTTGTGGATGCTCGTTAGTTAGATTAGGCATCACTAAGAAAAATGCTGTTCACCATAACTATGCAGGGAAGCAATACTGGTTCTGTTGCAAAGGTTGTTTGGAGTTATTCATAACCCACCCTGAATCATGTCTGGCCGAAACAGCCGGTTTGACGGTATGTCCTGTTTGTTTAGCTGAGAAACCGTTTAATGCCACAGTGACAGTGGATTTTAATGGCAACTCGGTTGGGTTTTGTCGCTGCCCTCATTGCTTGAATGAATTCAATAAAAATCCACACTATTTCATTGCGCGTTTAGCCTGGCAAACAAACTATGCCGGTGTTTTCGGTGAAACCATTGGCTGTTGTGGTAAATAAATCGAAACGAAGCAAGGTGGAACAATGAAAACAAGTTTAAATAACACGGCTCACTTATCCAAGTGTGATAACAAGTCTTGTGATACCTCTTTAACGCAGCCATATTCCGACCAATCCCTGTCGCCGAGAAGGCGTTTAACCGGTTGGTTTTTTGCGTCTTTAGCATTGCTCGCCTGTCCTTGTCATATTGCTTTTTGGATCATGCTGTTTTCCGGGACAGCCTTAGGCAGTTTCTTGTCAGCAGATACGGTAACCGCCGTCATGGGATTTTCGGTGATATGCCTAATTTCGTTAACCGCAGCACTGTTGGCATTTAATAAAATTAAACTGTAGAGACGCGCACATCGTGTCTCTACAGTTTGATGCCTAGATGGATGAAGCCTAAAGTGCCCAGAAAACTGACCAATATCCCAACCAATATCGTGATGGGTTTCCTCGGTGCCGGTAAAACCACGGCCATTCTTAACTTGCTTAATCAAAAACCGGCTGACGAAAAATGGGCGGTATTGGTCAATGAGTTTGGACAAGTTGGAATCGACGGCTCTATCTTCGCAGCTCACGGAGCAATAATCAGGGAAGTGCCGGGGGGCTGTCTGTGTTGTGCGGTGGGACTGCCTTTTCAGGTTGCCGTTAATCGCTTGTTAACGGAAGTCAAGCCGGACCGTTTGCTTATTGAACCAACGGGGTTAGGCCACCCAAAGCGGGTCTTGGATAGGCTCGTCGGCGGGCATTTTCAAACCGTGCTGGATGTGCGGGCCAGTATCTGCCTGGTTGATCCGAGAAAGTTAGGCGATAGTCGCTACACATCGCATGAAAACTTTGTTGATCAAATCGCCTTAGCTGATGTGCTAGTCGCTAATAAAATGGATTTAGCCGACAAGGCAGTGACTCAGCTGTTCGAGCGTTGGGCCGATGGCAGCCGACCACGTAAAGCGGTTGTTGCTCAAACTGTTCAAGGTCAACTGGATGTTGCCTGGCTGGATTTGACCAGAAACCCGGAAAGGCAAGCCTCTTTTCCTAATGCCCATCAAGATCAATTCACTCAAACAGCTGAAGTCACGCTAACGAATAAGTATCAACTTAAGTCTAATTCAACGGATGGTTACCAGAGTTTTGGCGCTGTATTCCCGGAACACAGTTGCTTTGATTATATACGCACATCACGGTTACTAAGCAACCTTGAGGCAGAAAGAATAAAAGCGGTTTTTGCGACCGATAAAGGCTGGTTTATTTTTAATGCGGTTGATGGGGTAATGACTATCGTGCCGTGTAAACCTTCAGCGAATAGCCGAATAGAGATTATCACCACACAAAACAACCGGCAGGATATTTTCTTAGCGTTAAGCCACTGTATTGTAAATAGCTGTTCTGACTTGGATTAACAACCTCTTTTTCCAATCAGGAAGCCAGACAGGAGCAGATTCCTGCTGACTGGTTTGAAATCATTATCGAAAACTTCATGTCTGTTAACTTTCTGATTGACTCTGTTCCTAAGTACGGCATTTATTATTTCAATCGTACTTTGAGAAGGAAAATACCATGATACAAGTGAAATTCGGAGTCGAACTCGTTGATCTTTGGCGAGACCACGGTCGCGATTGGGCTTCCCTCTATGGCAAAACACCATTGGCGTTGATGGCGGCCGGTTTTGGCAATGCAGCCATCAGCCACCTGTCGGTGTTGCACTTCCTGAGCCCGATCTTTAATTTCACAGCGGTTAATTGTCTCGTATTTGCCCATAGCAAGCTTTATCAGTCATCCGTTCAGACCGATGAATCCGGCGAGACTGGCCCAGAGCCTAAAAGCGAGCGTCTGTATAAGACACTGTTCTGTGTTACCGCGACGCTCACGCTGGCGATGGTCGGCTTGCCGAGTATTTACTATCTGCTTTTGGGAAGCGTTGCGGGCCTGCTTTCCGGACTGTTCGGCATCGGCGGCGGCATTATTATCGTCCCTTTCCTGGTCTGGCTTTTTTCGGCTCAGGGGATTGCGCCGGACCTGGTCATGCTGATGGCCGTGGCGACTTCGCTAGCCACCATCATCGTCACTTCAGCCGCCTCCCTTCAGTCTCACCACCTTCTCGGTGCGGTCGACTGGCCGGTCGTGAAGCAACTGGTGCCAGGTGTCTTGGTCGGTTCTCTGTTGGGGTCAGTTGTCGCGGACAGCCTGCCGACCGATCTTTTTAAAACGCTGTTCGCCTTTTTTCCGCTATGGGTAGCTTTTCAGATAATCAAACCCTACTCGCCAGCGCTCGTTCCTGATAAGTCGCCTGGCGAACGAAACCTTGTCGGTGCAGGCGGCATCATCGGTGTACTTTGCACTCTCCTGGGCGCCGACATCGGGGTCATCATCGTCCCTTTCCTGGTCAAGCGCCAGTTTTCCTTGCGCCAAGCCGGGATTATTTCCAGCGCCTGTGGATTATCCATCGCTATCGTCGGTTCTTTCGGCTACATCGCCCTGGGCTGGAGCAACGCCAGTCTTCCTAGCTGGAGCCTGGGTTATCTTTATGTACCGGCGTTTCTTTGCATCGTGACCAGTAGCCGGGTATTCGCCCCAATGGGGGCGCAACTCGCACATAAGCTGCCGACCGAGAACCTGAAAAAGATATTTGCGCTGTTCTTGTTCACAGTCGGGATACGGCTGCTTTGGCAGACAGTCGTTTAATCATCCGCAATTACTCTATAAACACACAAATCTTAACAATCAGATTTTAATTATTAAACACCCAATCTTTATGTGTTTATTACACATTACCTGGGTAAGGATGACACCGTATGATAAGTGGTTGGTTTAAAATTGCCTTGCAAAAAAATATTTTGACGCGCGCGATTAAGATTGCGCTAGTCGTGGGTTCAATTCTGATGTTGATCAATCACGGCGATGTGATGTTGAGCGATGGATTATCGATAAAGGAATACATCAAAATCACCTTGACCTACTTAGTGCCCTATTGTGTTTCGACCTATTCAAGTACTGAAGCGATTTGTGCTGCTGAGAATATGCCCAGTATTAATCAATTAATCTGGGAACTTCTTAAAAAGAAAGGATGCGAACTGGTTCATTGTTCAAAAACTGTTTTTAATTCGCTCATTATCCGACTGCAACAAATTAAAAATAATCAAAACATTTAATGAGTTGCATTGATGAGAAGCAATCAAAAACAGCAGTTCTCTCGTTATTCCGCCCCTGTGATGGAGCTGGACAACCCTTCATCGGCAAAAAGCTTTGCGTATTTCACGCCTTGGCTTTTTGTATTTACCCTGATCTGGATTGCCGGTTACGCGACTATATTCCCAGACCCAATCGGGCTTGCAGCCAGCAATTGGCCGCTGATCATCGTCGGTGTGTTTGGTGCATTCATCGGTAATGCTACCGCGATTGGGGGCGGCATTGTTTTTATTCCCGTGCTGATGTTCGCTTACCAAGTCGATCCGGTCAGCGCCTTAAAACTCGCGTTCGTCACCCAGGCCGTCGGCATGACCAGCGGCGCATCCGGTTGGCTGCGGCGCGGCGAAGTACCGTTGCGGCTTTTGAAATGGACCGTGCCTGCGCTTATTATTGGGACAATGATATCCACATTCTTGATTCACCCGCAGCCGATGCTGGTCAAAGGGCTGTTTGGCCCCATTGCGTTCATAGCGGGCTTGCTGACGCTGATCACGTTGGATCGAAAAGGCGGACTAACAGAACTTCCCGCGCATGCCCGTATCCCAATCGTCCTGGTTTCTTTTATCGGCGGCATGATTACCGGCTGGGTTGCGATTGGCGAGGGCGAAATCATTGCCGCCTTTTGTATGCTCGCCTATGGCCTTAACGCTAACCGGGCAATTGGGCTGGGCGTAGTATTGTTGTCGTTAAATTCCCTGCTACTGGCTTTTATTCATGCCTTCTATTATGGTGGCGTACCCTGGGAGTTGGCGGCATTCACGATGCTCGGCGTACTCTGGGGTGGACGGCTGGGGCCCTTTCTTGCGCAATGGATTTCCCCGCGTGACACAAAAAAGGGTTTCGCCTTTATCGCGTTGCTCGATGGTTTGGTGATTACTCTTCAGGCGAGCTATGTGATGTTTTTTCGCTAAACTGTGCAGACTCTCTATCGGACTGTTTACCCTGAGATAACACGATTCTTTTACGCTGTTGTTGAACGACCGAGCTAAGTTTCAATAAATAATCTAATCTTAGTAAGTTTGGCTTCTTTTTGTGACCTCTTTTCTAATGCCTTTAGCCGAGAAATATTTCATTATTGCCGTCATAAAATCTGAGATTTTTCATTTATTGCGTCAATAATTGGCCTGCCGTGTGACACAAATATTGAAAAATCCGACAACTATCAATCAGTCGTGATTTACAAACAGTTGTCCTATCGGATAAAGAGAGACTTGTTTATGCGTACCAATATTGATACGCTACGCGAATGAATCCAATCCTTTCTGTTAGATTTTTTGCCACTGAAGCCGGTAGCGAACCGGTTAGAGAATGGTTGAAAGCGTTATCGGCTCAGGATAGAAAAACGATTGGCGAAGATATTAAAACGGTGCAGTTCGGTTGGCCTCTTGGCATGCCTTTAGTCGATTACCTTGAAGGCGATATTTGGGACGTCAGAATTAAGCTGGATAATCGGATTGCCCGCGTTCTGTTTGTCATCGTCAACCAAACGATGATTTTGCTGCATGGTTTTATCAAGAAAAATCAAAAAA
>Ga0123389_110879_pt1 | contig 17958 bp, 13 predicted proteins | sample T0HHNH4metaT_FD_89917 | JGI IMG/M metagenome (GOLD analysis project Ga0123389, IMG submission 89917) | Methane-oxidizing artificial microbial communities from Washington, USA to study methane cycling - T0-HHNH4 metaT (Metagenome... | ecosystem: Engineered > Modeled > Simulated communities...
AAAAAGCCAATATTCTGTCACTTTTCACTAGCGGTTCAACGCTGATTTGTTGCGCGTTGCCAGCTACTTTGGTGGCAATTGGTTCTGCGGCAACCTTAACCAGTTTAATTACACATTTTCCACAACTGATATGGATTAGTGAGCATAAACCGTTGGTGTTTGGTTTGGCCGGTGCGATGCTGGCGATAGCTGGTTATTTGCAGTGGCAAGCACGCAATGTGCCTTGCCCAGCTGATGCCAATTTAGCGGCAGTTTGCGCCAAAACACGACGTAATGCATTGCGTGTTTATTGGTTATCGGTGGTGATTTTTGCAATAGGCGCATTCTTTGCCTTTGTAGCGCCACTGGTTGTTTAAAATTATTTAGTTTATTAGCGGCCAATTGCATCGTAATGATTAATAGTAACCATATACTGTTGCGATTAGCCGCTTTTTCCCGATAAATTTAATAAGCGAACAATCATGATGTATATTCTAGTGAAATATTTGATCACGGCTGCGGTTGTGGTGCTGGTTTCTGAATTCGCCAAAGCGAGTGATAAGTTGGGGAGTTTGGTCGCAGCGCTGCCATTGGTGACTATCTTAACGCTGATCTGGTTGTATGTTGAGCAGCAACCAACGACTAAAATTGCTAATCATGCCTATTACACATTTTGGTATGTGCTACCAACTTTACCGATGTTTCTGTTATTTTCTTTTTTACTGCCTAAGTTTGGTTTTTGGCCAACATTGATTTTGTGCATTGTGCTGACGTTGGTTATTTTCTACATTTATGCGCTGATCATTAAACAATTCGGCATTCATTTACTTTAATGTTAAAGCCTAAGTTACATTGGGATATCTTTTGCAAAATCGTCGATAATTTTGGCGATATTGGCGTCTGTTGGCGGCTGACAAAGCAATTACAAAGCGAGCACAATTTAAGTATTCGACTTTTTATTGATGATTTACAAGCTGCCCAAAAAATCATTCCCAATTTAAACGTTAATTTGAATCAGCAAATTATTGATGGAATTTGCGTGTTAAGTTGGGGCGCAGAAACGGATTTTACAGACGTCGCCGATGTAGTGATTGAAGCATTCGCTTGTAAATTACCAGCAGAATATTTAAGCGCAATGGCGAGAAAAAAATCTGAATCTGACCAACAAACAACGTGGGTTAATTTAGAGTATTTATCTGCTGAATCTTGGGTGGCAGATTTTCACGCAAAACCATCACCACAAGCAAATGGATTAACGCGACATTTTTACTTTCCTGGATTTACAGAAAACACTGGTGGTTTGATTAGAGAAAGCCATCTATTCGATGAAAATCAAAAGCTGGTAAACAGTGAGAGTTGCCAAAATACGTTTTGGCAGGCACTAAACTTAACCAATAATAATCACTTAAAAGTTTCACTGTTTTGTTATCCGCACGTGCCAATCGAATCTTTATTAACTGTTTTGGCTGAGTCGAACCGACCTATAGAATGTTATGTACCAACCAGCAGTATTCTGCCGAAAGTTGGGTCTTTTTTTGGGTTAACTTCTGTGAGTGAGGGTAAAACATATCAGTTTAAAAGCCTTAATTTGCATGTATTACCATTTTTATCTCAAACGGATTACGACCAATTATTAACCGCTTGTGATATTAATTTTGTACGTGGCGAAGATAGCTGGGTACGTGCGATTTGGGCGGGAAAACCGTTTATCTGGCAACCGTATTTTCAGGAAGAAAATACACATATTCAAAAGTTAACAGCATTTTTGGCTTTGTTTTATGCGAATTTCGATACAAAAAATGTCGTTTCCCCAATGCATAATGCTTGGGTTAATGGACAGTTAACTGCGACTATCTGGCAAGATTATTTAAACCAGTTACCTGAGATTTCTGCGGATACTTTGCAACAATCTCAGCAGTTAGCAAAGCAAACTGATCTTGCTGCTAAGTTGGTGATTTTTTGCAATAAAAACTAGTTAAGGTATAATGCGCGGCTTGATTCCAACCCAATTAAACAGTAAGGCAACCCAATGAAAACAGCTCAAGAACTCCGCGCCGGTAACGTGATTATGGCCGATGGCGTACCGTTAGTGGTGGTGAAAGCCGAATACAACAAATCTGGCCGCAGTACAGCCGTTGTTAAAATGAAGTTTAAAAACTTGTTAACAGAAGCGCCATCTGAAACTATTTACGGCGCAGGCGACAAGTTTGACGTGATTGTGCTTGAGAAAAAAGAAGCAACTTATTCCTATTTTGCAGACCCAACTTATGTGTTTATGGACGCAGAATACAACCAGTACGACGTGGATGCAGAGTTTATGGAAGATGCATTACCGTTTATTGAAGATGGCATGCCAGTGGATATTCGTTTTTATGAAGGTAAAGCTATTTCAGTGGAGTTGCCAACAACTGTTGTGCGCGAAGTGACTTACACAGAACCAGCAGTAAAAGGCGATACATCAGGCAAGGTAATGAAACCAGCTAAGTTAGCATCAGGCTTTGAGATTCCTGTACCGCTGTTTGTTGCACAAGGCGATAAAATTGAGATTGATACTAGAACTGGCGAATATCGTAATCGCGTATTAAAATAATTAAACACTTTTTTGTGTAGTCTGATTTAGTAAAAAACTGTTTAAATAGATTTAGTTGTAAATTAAACAATCAAATAAAAGGCCGCATATGCGGCCTTTTATTTGGGCTAAAGAGTTTAAGAAGCTGTTCCACCCACTGTCAACCCATCAATCTTAAGCGTTGGCTGACCTACACCCACTGGTACGCTTTGGCCTTCTTTGCCACAAGTACCTACGCCAGAATCAAGTGTCATATCGTTGCCAATCATTGAAACGCGCGTTAATACATCCGGGCCGTTGCCGATTAAGGTTGCGCCTTTTACGGGGTAGGTGATTTTGCCATCTTCAATCATATAAGCTTCGGCTGCGCTGAATACGAATTTTCCGCTGGTGATATCTACCTGTCCGCCACCAAAATTAGCTGCGTATAAGCCTCTTTTAACCGATTTAATAATTTCTGCAGGATCGCTGTCGCCGTTATGCATATAAGTATTAGTCATGCGCGGCATGGGGATATGTGCGTAGCTTTCGCGGCGGCCATTGCCAGTTAACGGCATGTTCATTAATCGCGCATTTAAGCTATCTTGAATATAGCCGCGCAAGATGCCGTCTTCAATCAACACAGTTTTATTGGTTTGATTGCCTTCATCATCCATCGTTAATGAACCACGTCTGTCGGTTAATGTACCGTCATCTACAATGGTGATACCTTTAGCGGCGACTTGTTTGCCCATCATATTGGCAAAAGCGCTGCTGCCTTTGCGGTTGAAATCGCCTTCCAAGCCGTGTCCAATCGCCTCATGCAATAAAATGCCTGGCCAACCTGCGCCAAGTACAACTGTCATGCTGCCAGCTGGGGCAGGGCGTGCATCTAGATTAACCAAGGCTTGATGCACGGCTTTTTGTGCATAATCTTGCAATACCTCATCGGTAAAATAGCTGTAATCAAAACGACCGCCACCACCGCTGGAACCTTGTTCACGGCGACCATTGTGTTCTACGTGCACTTGCACTGAAATACGCACTAAAGGGCGTACATCGGCCGCCATTACGCCATCGCTACGTGCCACCATAATCACTTCGTATTCGCCCGCAATGCTGGCCATCACTTGAGTAACACGCGGGTCAACTTTTTTAGCAAACTGTTCTAAACGTTCCAGCAATTTTACTTTTGCATCGGCTGATAAGCTAGCAATTGGATCTTGTGGTAAATAAAGTTGCTTATTTTGATTAGTTACAATGCTCTTGCCAGTTTGTTCTAAACCTAAAGCGGCAATCGATTTGGTCGCATTGGCAGCTTGTTGCAAAGCACTCAAGTTAATGTCATCAGAGTAGGCAAAAGCGGTTTTTTCACCGCTGACTGCGCGCACACCAACGCCTTGATCGATACTGAAATTGCCCGATTTGACTTGACCTTCTTCTAAGCCCCAAGATTCGCTGCGGCTATATTGAAAATATAAATCCGCGTAATCCACCTGATGCGACATGATGTTGCCAAGTACACCTTGTAAAGCGCTTGTATCAAGCCCTGTCGGTTTTAATAGCACATCTTGTGCGGTATCAAAGTGGCTGGCTTTAGTTAAATTTGGCTGTTCTATTTTCATAATCTATATATGGTGACGTAAGTTAAATTTACTATACTCGCACAGCAATAATCACGCTAAATATATTCTTGATTAATGAGTGCTTAACATTGACGACTAGCTAAATCGCTTTAATTGTTTTGTGCTTAAGTGCCGGTAAACTCTGGCGCAAGCTGGTTTGGTAATCACGATTGACATTGGCGATGACGACTCCGGAGCCACGTGGTAATCTGTCTAAAATCACGCCCCATGGGTCTACAATCATACTGTTGCCGTGTGTTTCGCGGCCTGAGACATGATAACCGCCTTGAGCTGGCGCAATCACATAACATAAATTTTCAATGGCACGCGCACGGATTAAACTTTCCCAGTGCGCTTTGCCAGTCGTTTCGGTAAAAGCAGATGGAATCACAATCATATCCACTTCGCCCATGGCACGATATAACTCTGGGAAGCGTAAATCGTAGCAAACAGACAAGCCGATTTTGCCGTAGGGCGTTTCCACAACCACAACGCTGTCACCGGGTTCAATCGTATTTTCTTCATGATAATGTTCTGTGCCTAAATCTAACCCAAATAAATGGATTTTATCGTAGCGCGCAACTTGCTCGCCTTTATCGTTAAAGACCAAACAGCTATTACGCACTTTATTGGCAAAATTACTTGTTAATGGAATCGTGCCGCCGATAAGCCAGATTTTATGCACTTTGGCCATTTTAGATAAAAATCGCTGAATAGGGCCTTCGCCCAACTTTTCACGTACCGCGACTTTATCCGTTTCTTTCACACCCATAATGCAAAAATATTCGGGCAACACAACAATCTTTGCGCCTTGCGCAACGGCAAGTGCAATTAAACGTTCCGCTTCAATTAAATTAGCACTTACCTGTGGGCTAGAAGCCATTTGAATGCCAGCAACTTTTACTGTGCCTGTTGTTGGTTTTTTTGATTGCATGGATGGTTTTTTAGTGACGTTAATCATGGTTTATTCAAGTGTGGTTAATGTGCAGTAGTGAGTTAATGATATATTCTTAAATATGGCTGAATCAATGTAGCGGTGATTTGTTATCGGGTTTTTCCACAGCGTCTTTTTCAGCACCAGCTTCAATCGGATTATCCCAAGTACCTTTAATAACATATTCACTGGAGGCGATTTTATTAAAAGGATCTTTCAATATTTTTTGCGCAATAAAAGCCGCCGCGCCAACAATCGGACCGCCCGCAAGTGCAGCAAGCGATAAACTATCACTAATATGCGGTATGACTTTTACGGTTAGGTGTTGTGTTTCAGCCTTTAAATCTGTTTCACCTTTAATACTTGCTTCTGCCGCTGGACCAGTCATAAAAAAGTCATCGCTACGCACAATGCCGCTATTGATTCGGGCAGTTGCACTAATTTTATCAAAAGCAAATCCATCACTGAATAAATCTCTGAAATCTAAACTTAAACGCCGCGGTAAACTTTGCAAAGTAACCAAGCCAAATAAACGACCAACACCTGGCTGCACTTTTAAAATTTGACCTTTAGTGGCTTCAAAAGTCAAACTGCCATCTAAACGTGTCACGTCAAATTCACGCGGGCTACCAGCCCAATTGATTTGCCCATTTATTTTTGCTTCGCCGCCCCTAATCGTATCGGCTTGACCGAAGCGGCTAAATGTTTTGCCAATATTATTGGTGTTAAGTGACACAATTAAACTGGTATTTGGATTGCGCGTCCAATTATGCCAGTTGCCTTGTATAGAAAGCGTGCTGTCCGCATTGGTGATATTGAGTTTCTGGATGACCCAATCTTCACCATTTTCAAACGCATTTAAAGCTAAAGCGCCTAATTTTAAAGTTTCCGATTTTGAAGCCTCAGTTTTTTCAGTTCCTAATTCAAAATTATCCGCCACAATATCCAGCGCAGGATAGGTTTGCGCTTGTTTTCTATATTCTTTTTTAGCATTATTTTTATTTGCGGCAGTCAGTGTGCTGGGAATAGTTAACCGTTTAAGTCGGGCAATAATTTTGCCATTATCCGCGTCTTGCCATTCCACATTACCACTCATTTCCTGCGCATCTACAAGCATTTTTAAGCCTGTGCGGTTAGGTATCGCAATCACTTTGAGCGCATTGATGGAGCGATCGAATATCGTCAATTTTTGCACGTTCAAATCGGCTTTAGTCAGCATGCTTAAGTCGAGCTTATTGTTAGCAGGAGCGTTAACATTGGTTTGCGCAGAAGATTGTTCACTTAGTAGCGCTAACCATTCATCCGCATCCAACTCTTCCAATTTTCCACGAATCGATAATCCAGATTGCAGTGGATTCACGGCGGCTGTGTTAATGCCGATATCACCACGTTCGAAAACCAGTTGATCTGCTTTTAAGCTACGTAATATTTTGGCTGATACAAGCTGACCATAATTGATATTAATCGAATCTTTATCTATAACACTTTGTTTTTTATCAACGTTAAGCGAGATTTCTTGGCTGGCTGATTTGTTAAATGGCGGCGGTAAGTCAATCGCTAAACCGACCAAATTGGAGCGAAAATTGAAATCGACCAATGGTTTTTTAATGACGATTTCACCCGCCCAATTTGTATTGCCACTGAGTTGATTGGTGAATGCATTAGGTATGAGATTTTTAATGCCAGCATCATTTATTCTGCCATTAGCGACCACTTTAATCGCTTTATCTGCACCAGTATTCAAGCTAAATTGTGCAGGGCCACCTAATACTTCTGCGCTGATATTATTAGCGGATAAGCCTTTTTCATTAAAAATTAAGCTGCCATTTAATTTGGTTAACTCTGGTAAACCAAGTGCGGCATTGGCAAAAATAGTACCGTTAGTGACTTTATAGATGCCCTTGTATTTTGATTGCTCAGAGTCTTCTAATGGAATATCCAGCGTGAGTTGTAAATTGCCACGGCCAGCCGTTTTAAGGTTGTCTGTAAAACCTAATGTCACTTGTTGTACAGGGCTTTCATTCACAAATTTAATGCCATCAGATACTAAACCTTCTGCCTCGCTGACAATATGCAATATCGGCCAGTCTGCATCTAATTGCGTAATTTCAGCCCGGCTTTTAAGGATTTTTTTGCCAGAAATTCGGCCAGAATTTGCTTCCAGCAACATGCGTTTTCCTTCAAACAGCAGGTCTAAGTTTAAATTGTCGATACCAGGCCAGCCATTACCATAATGCAATATCGCATCGCTGATTTTGGCGGTCACTTTAAATATGCCCAATTGATTATCTGGCTTATTTTGACTATTAACAAAAGGAAAATCGGCTAAATGACCTTTTACTGTCAGCAATACATTATCAGCACGACCGGCTAATATTGAGGTATCCAGCCAATGTATCGTATCTTCACCTAATATAATCGGGTAATAAAATGGTGCGTATTTGGCGTTGCCTTTGTCAAACTTGCCAGTTAGATTCAAATGGCCGCCTTTAATGCCATTCATGTCATAACTGGCATTGACCGTGCCGGTTATGTGCGGGCTGGAGATAAAGATATCTTTGGCATTGATAAGCGCTTTACCTTGACGGATTTTCCAATTGATGTCGCCTTTTAATTGGCTTGCAGGTATTGGCCAACGCAAGATATCTTTAAAATCTAGCGTGGCATTTTGCGATGCAAGGATGACTTCTCCGCCATCTTCATCCGCTTTAAGCGTACCAGTCAGATTGCTGAATCCTGGTATTTTTTGAAACGCTTGAATACCCAATTGCTTAAATTGTGCATTCACTAAATAGCTTTCTGGTTTATTGGCAGTGCCTTCCCAGTTGAAATTTACTGCCTGTAACATGCCAACTGGCGCAAAGCCATTCAGTTGCGCCAAGATGTTTTTGGGCAAATGAATATGCGATGCGATCTGTTTTAACATCGCCAAATTCAATTGATTCAAACGTACATTGGCTTTAATCCAGGGTTGATTATTTTTGATTGAGCTGACATAGGTGGCGCTACCATCTTGAATATTTAAGCCAGTATTGGTATTAAGTTGAACATGTTGCGCAATGAAAGTTTGCGTGTTATTTAAGCGGCTCCACAATAGATCACCCGCGAATTTCGTTGCAACTAGCGGCGTGGTTTCATTTTTAGTCACAAGCGCCAAATTGCTAATGGCCACATTGCCTTTTACGCTGAGAATCTGTGCGTTACCAAAAGTCAGATTAATTTTTGCGTTAGCTAAACCGTTTTGAATGTTAATCGGATAATCTAGCCAAGGTTTAAAAGCGGCTAATTCTGTTTGCGCCAGCGCTGTAATTACTTCGCCATGCCAGGTTTTTGCTTTGCTGACATCATGACCAATAAAATGTCCGCTAACGTTAATTTTTTGCGCTGACCCAGTAGAAACTAAGCTGGATATTTCAAAGTTGTGTTGTCCCAACAGGCTATTTAATATGGGTCTGGTGAGTGTTAAGTTGAACTGATTTAATGACAGTTCGGGTGCTTGGCGCAGATCGTCCTGCCAAATAATTTGCGCATTTTCTACGATTACATTGCGCTGTTTTAATAGCCAATTAGCAAATGCAGGTTTGGATTCACCAGCCAAATTGATGCCAGCCAAATAAATGCTGCCGTCTGCGTTGCGCCGAATAGTTAACGCAGGATTATGGATTAATAATTGGGTTAACTTCGGCTGTAACATCGGCACACTCAGCCAGGAAAGGCTGGCTTCTACATTATTTAAATGTAGCGCAACACGATTTTCTGCATCAAATACGTCTACATTCAGTAATTCCACGTGCGGCGAAATATCGTCCCAACCAGTAACGATATCGCCAATCAATACTTTTTGACCCATTTTTTGCGATGCAAAAGTCGCAATGTCATCTTTATATTGATGGATGTTAGGAAAGATCACAAAACGTATCACTAACGCTGCAATCACAATTAAGCTCAGCAAAAAAGCAAACACGTACAACACCCAGCGAACTGTTTTTTTAATGGCGATCATTTTCTGGGTATGGTCATTTCTAATGAGTGGATATTTCTAACGAGTATGGAATGAGAGCCTGCAAAACGGATTAAGTTGACTTTTTATAGCCAAAATATAGTTAAGTGTTTATTTTACTTGAAAATTAGCAACTTGCTTGTAAACCAAACGTAAACATGTTTAAAAGGATATTCACCCATTATTAAGCCAGATTAATTAATTCAAATAATTAACCCCAAATAACTCACCTCAAAATAATTAACTCGTTTTGATTAGCAAGGTTTGATTTAGAATAACGCCTTTTGACGAATTTGCGTTTGCATGCATTTAGCGGCACATTTTTCCGATTCGTCACTGTATTGATTTTTAGTATTTATTTTTACTGTTTTTAACTGGACTTGTATTGATTCAATTTAGAAATTTAAGTTTAACTCGCGGTGTAAAAGTGCTGATTGAAGCCGCGGCTTTTCAATTGCATCCTGGCCATAAAGTGGGCTTAATCGGCGCAAATGGCGCGGGTAAATCATCCATTTTTGCCTTATTGCGCGGCGAATTGCAGCAAGAAGTCGGTGATTTGGAAATCCCACCTAACTGGGTCATCGCGCACGTGGCGCAAGAAACGCCGAGTTTAAATTTGGCAGCTTTGCAATTTACCTTAGAAGGTGATGCAGAATTAACCGAAGTGGAAGCTGCACTACAAGCTGCAGAAACCCAGCATCAAGGCGAAAAAATTGCTGAATTGCATCAGCGTTTAAGCGATATCGAAGGCTACTCTGCCAAAGCGCGCGCATCCAGTTTGCTGGATGGTTTAGGTTTTAGCCAGGCTGACTTAACACGTCCCGTAAGTGATTTTTCTGGCGGCTGGCGTGTGCGATTAAATCTAGCGCGCGCGTTGATGTGCCGCAGTGATTTATTGTTACTGGATGAGCCAACCAACCATTTGGATTTGGATGCGGTGATTTGGCTGGAAAGCTGGTTGCGCGATTATCGCGGTACGCTATTATTGATTTCGCATGATCGCGATTTTCTGGATAACGTGATTGATAACGTTTTGCACATCGAACAGCAACGTATCACTTTATACCGCGGTGGTTACAGTGATTTTGAGCGCCAGCGTGCTGAAAAACTGGCACTGCAACAAGCCATGCATGAAAAGCAGCAGCGTAAAGTCGCGCATTTACACAGTTATATTGACCGTTTTCGTGCACAAGCAACCAAAGCACGTCAGGCACAAAGCCGTATTAAAGCCTTAGAACGCATGGAAATGATTTCTGCTGCGCATATCGACTCACAGTTCAGTTTTGAATTTCGAGCGCCGGTATCTGCGCCTGATCCATTGCTGGTGTTGGATGAGGTAAGTGCAGGTTATGCGGATAAACCCATATTAAGCCAAGTGGTTTTGGCGATTCGTCCGGGCGAACGTATTGGCTTGTTGGGTAAAAATGGTGCTGGTAAATCAACCCTTATCAAATTGCTTGCTGATGAATTAAAACCACTAAGCGGCAAGCGCGTGACTGGTAAAGATTTAAATATCGGCTATTTTGCCCAACATCAATTAGAGCAATTGCGGCCAAATGAATCGCCGTTGCAACATATGATGCGTTTGGATCCAGCAACTAGAGAGCAAGAACATCTCAATTATTTAGGCGGTTTCGATTTTAAAGGCGACATGGCGAGAAGTAGCTGTGAAAACTTTTCTGGTGGTGAAAAATCGCGCTTGGCTTTGGCTTTACTGATCTGGACGCGACCTAATCTATTGCTGCTGGATGAGCCGACCAACCATTTGGATCTGGAAATGCGTCATGCGTTAACGCTGGCCTTGCAAGATTATCAAGGTGGTGTGATTTTGGTTTCGCATGATAGAGCTTTGCTGCGCGCAACTTGTGATAATTTCGTATTGGTCGCAGATGGTGCGGCGAAAGCATTTGATGGTGATTTGGACGATTATAAAAATTGGCTGGCGACTTCAAAAACTCAAGCAGCAAAAACACAAAATAACGAAATAGTTAACGCTGAAACAACACCCAAAAAGAATGATTACGCACAAAGTAAAGCAGAGCGTCAGGCGCGTGTTTTGGCGCGTAGGCCATTATTAAAAGAAACTGAAAAGCTTGAAAAGCAGCTTGAGCAAATCGCTACTGAAAAAGCGACCCTAGATATCAGAGCGGCGGATGTAGAGCTGTACGATATCGCTAATAAAGATGAGTTGCAAAACTTGCTAAAACGCCAAGCAGAATTGACGGGCTTAGTAGAAGCGGCGGAATTGCGCTGGTTAGAATTGCATGAACAATTAGAAGCTTTGCCTGAAACCGCTAATTAATCATAAGCGCTATTGTTTAAAGATACCTAATTAATACTTAACCATAAATTTGATTCAATAATTGAAGGATGCTGGTAGCAAATCATGGACTATTCAAAACGACTAACTTTATTGCATGCGCTGTGTTTGGCGGATACTTATAGTGATGGCGCAAAGCCCAATAGTAATTTGGACGATTATAAAGCAATCGATTCGGCGCATTATTTAGCCAGTTATATTACCTTCAGCGCCATTCAAGCGGCGATGCGCCAGCCTGCGGATGAGCGACATAACAACTTTGATATGCTCAGTGTGTACCAAGCTTATGCCATGCTGATTTTCGCGTTTTTAACGTTGCCGCTGACGCATGAGCTAGCAGTAGAAGGTGAGGCTGCGCCAGATTTAACTGCCGCGCAAGTCATCATTGCGAAAACCTTATTTGCAGGTATCAGCGATGCAGAGTTGATGGAAATCATTGAATCAGGCTTTAATAAATTTCAACTCATTGGCGATGCAGAAGCGGAACATTGGGCTGAGTTTAGAGAGAATCTGGATAAATTAACGGTGAGCTTTGTGGTTGCAGGCACCGATGATGATAGCCCGCATAGCAAAGAAGAAGTGTTGCCATTTTTTGGTCAATTATTAAGTCAGTTATGTGAAGCATTTGAGCGTGATTAACCCTCAAAAAGATGTAAAAAGCCTGCATGATTAAATGCAGGCTTTTTTGTTTAAACAGTATTTAAAATACTGATGATTAACTGTTTGTAGGTTTTACAGCTGGCGCTGGTTTTTGTTTAAAGCGTGCTGGCTCATTTCTGCCACGGCCTTCTTTATCCCAACCACCACGATCTGCTGCTTTAAATTCACGCGCTTTTGCACGTTGTTCAGGCGTTAAGACTGCGTTAATTTTAGCTTCAGTTTTAAGGCGACTCAACACTTTTTCTTTCTCTAATTTACCCAATTGATCCGCTAGTTGTTGCGCTTTCGCTTCGTCGAATTTATCTGCTTGAGCAAGTGTACTTAATGCTTCTAACGTTTCACGTTGTTGTTTATGTTGTGCATATTTTGCTGGTGCCTGTTCATGCGCAATCGCAAAGATTTTGTCTTGTTGATCTTGGGTTAAGTTAAGCGCGTGCAAGTGACGTGGCACGCCAGGCTCGCCAAAATTTTCACCATGTCTAAAACCATGACCACGTTTGTCATCATGTCTGCCGCAATCTTTACCTGGCTCTGCGTGGCTTAACGCTGAAAATGGTAAGGCAATTGCCAAAGTTGAAATCGCCAATAATTGTTTAATCGATAGATGTTTCATTTGCTTATTCCTTTTTAGTTAACATTAAAAATGTCTGTTGCAAAAATCCTATTTCTGTTGCGTTTTAGGATGTTGCCATTGTGCAATCGCTAGTTGTAAAACGCTGTTAAGAGTGTGTAAATCTGCGTAAAGGTTGGTGAATAAGCTTGTTGATGGTTTTGTGACTGGTTATGATGCGTTAACACTTTGAAGTATAAGATTTAAAATTAATATATATCTAAGTACACATTATGGATAAAATTTTACTGATAGATGATGACGTTGAGCTGGTTGAGATGCTCAAAGAGTATATCGACCTTGAAGGCTTTTCTGCCAGTACCGCGCATGATGGCGAAGCTGGGTTACAAGTCTTGCAAGCAGATACTTATGATTTGGTAGTGTTAGACGTGATGATGCCGAAGTTAAATGGTATCGATACATTGCGACGTATTAGGCAAACCAGCAATATGCCGGTGATTATGCTCACTGCCAAAGGTGATGACGCAGACCGTATTGTTGGTTTGGAACTGGGCGCGGATGACTACGTACCAAAACCCTGTACGCCGCGCGAGCTGGTTGCGCGCATCCGCGCGATTTTGCGTCGTGCAAAGCCGCAAGCTAATCAGGCAAAAACCATCACGTTAAATGAACTGACTTTAATGCCGGAACAACGGCGTGTGGAGTGGTCTGGCGTGCCGTTGGTATTGACTAGCACCGAATTTAATCTGCTGGAAGTATTAGTAGAGCGTGCGGGAAATGTAGTGAGCAAACAAATGTTATCTGAATTGGCGCTTGGCAGGCCGATGGCTAAATTTGACCGTAATATTGATGTGCATATGAGCAGTGTGCGGCAGAAGTTAACGGCTGCAGCTGGCGGAAAACAGTTGATTCAGACTGTGTATCGCCTAGGTTATCAATACTTAAAATAGACTAATCCATAGAAAAAAATAGATACATAATCATGGGCAGACTTTATTGGAAATTTTTTCTATTTTTCTTTTTTGCGCAACTAACCGCCGTGCTGGTGGTGAGCCTAGCTATTGGTGTGGTGAACGATAAGCGTGAAAGAGAAAGACGCCTGATTGACGCTGCGCCACCAGCCAAAACAATGGTGTTCGCAGCGGCGAGCACATTAAAGATAAGCGGTATTGCATCGCTAAAATCGATGCTAACTATATGGTTAAGTGAGCCGATGCCACAACTATATGCAGTAAATGAAGACGGTATCGATTTATTGAAACGAGATTTACCCAAAGGCATCAATAAAGAATCGCTGACGGCTTTAACCGCCGATAATGAAAGCCGCGCGATTGAACACGTACGTGCCAATGACGGACACCAATACTGGCTTTTTGTGGAACCACGCAACAAAAGACCGCCTCCCACTTATTTTAATGGCGCTAAAATTCCGAACAATCTGAAATATTTATTTCCTGCAATGCCGTTGATTGTCGGTGCTTTAGTCAGTTTGTTATTTGCAGCCATGCTGGCTTGGTATTTTTCAAAACCCATCAAACAACTGAGATTCGCTTTTGAAAGTGCTGCCAGTGGAAATCTAGATGCGCGCGTTGGAACGGTTATGCAGGGTAGACGCGATGAGTTAGCTGATTTGGGTAGCGCTTTCGATGTGATGGTTAGCCGTGTGAGTCAGTTGATTCAGAGCCAGACACACTTAATGCATCAGGTTTCGCACGAGTTGCGTTCGCCTTTAGCTCGTTTACAAATTGCCATTGGCTTGATCAAGCAGCAATCAACACAGTCAGATGCAGCACATCAAGTGAATGAAAAAATTAGCACATCACTGAATCGTATTGAGACGGAATCGGTACGTATGGACCATCTGGTAGGTGAGCTGCTGACATTATCGCGTTTGGAATCTGGTGTAACTGCATTGCAAAAAGAGCGTGTTGATTTAAATGAATTGCTGCAAGAATTGGTGGAAGATGCAAACTTTGAAGGCATCGCTAACAATATCAAAGTAGAGTACGCGCCAATAGAAAATATTTACATAGAAGCGCAGGCCGATTTATTACAGCGTGCGATTGATAATATTCTGCGCAATGCTGTTAAATACACGCCAGAGAATACGGTGGTGGTACTTACAACGGCTATCAATCAAATAAACAAAAGCGTCGTTTTAACGGTAAAAGATGCGGGTAATGGCGTGACAGAAAATGAGTTGGAAGAGATTTTTAAACCTTTTTATCGTGCAAATACTAGTGAAGCTACGCGTGGTTATGGCTTAGGTTTGGCAATTGCAAAACAAATCATTGAGTCACATGCGGGCACGGTGACGGCGGAAAATATCGCTAATACTGGCTTGCAGGTGACGATTGTATTGCCAGTGATTGAGTGAAGCGGTGATAGTTAACAGTAAAAAATAAGTCATTAATATTGGAGGGTTTAAATCTAAATCGCATCAAATGCCGTATAAGAATTAACATATTTACGAACATAGACTTGTTTAAAGCAATGTTTGAATTAGGTCTAAGATAGATACACGCGATAAACTCTAATACTTACTTTTAAACTGATTAAATGCTTAAACCAATTAAATCCATGCTGGGTTTTGTCTTGCTGATGACTACTAGCGCCTGTAGTCCCATTAAACTTTTAAATGCGGTTGTTCCAGAAAGTACATATCAGCTGCACTCTGCAGTAGCTTACGGCGATTTGCCGAGACAAAAGTTAGATATTTATATTCCTAGCCAGATATCTCCAGCTAATTCTACAACCCGAAAAGTAGTGATATTTTTTTACGGCGGCAGTTGGGATTCTGGTAATCGTGGCGATTATAAATTCGTAGGTGAAGCGTTAGCATCACAAGGTTTTATCGTCGTAATTCCCGATTATCGTGTTTATCCAGAGGTGTTATTTCCGGCTTTTATGGCAGATCCTGCGCTAGCCGCACGCTGGGTGAAAGACAATATCCAACAATATCAAGGTGATACACAGCAAGTATTTTTGGCTGGACATTCTGCTGGAGCGCATATTGCGGTTATGCTGGGCGTCAATGCAGAATATTTAGCAAAGCAATTTCTTAAGCTTAGTGATTTTGCTGGGATTATTGGTTTAGCAGGACCATATGATTTCTTACCTTTGAAATCAGAACGGCTAAAAACTATATTTGGGCCAAGCTCGGAACAATGGAGATCTCAACCAATCAATTTTGTAGACGGTAAAAATCCACCGATGCTACTTGCTGTGGGTACCAAAGATGACACAGTTTGGCCACGTAATACTTACAATATGGCCGAAAAAATCAAAAAGAACAATGGCTTAGTCAAAGTCGTCACCTTTGAAGGCTATGGGCATATCGATATGGCAGCAAAATTAGCTAAGCCGTTACGTGGTGATGGCGAGCTATTAAAAGCAGTTACTGATTTTATAAAACATACCAACACCACTAACTAAATAAATTAACACATTTTTGTTGTTAACTAATCTCTCTCGTCGCCAAAAACTGAATGTCAGGATAGCGTTCTTCTGCCATCTGTAAATTCACACGGTTTGGCGCTAAATAAACGTATTCTTCATTACCATCTAAACCTACGTTAAAGCCATACTTATCGGCAATCGCACGCAAATCGGAATCGCTGCCACGTAGCCAGCGCGCAGTGTAGCAATCGTAACTCTCAAATACTACATCTACACCATATTCATGCTCTAAACGATGCGCGACTACGTCAAATTGCAACAAACCAACCGCGCCTAAAATAAGATCATTTGATAACAGCGGACGAAATAATTGTGAAGCGCCTTCTTCTGCCAATTGTTGCAAACCTTTTTGCAATTGCTTCATTTTAAGCGGATTTTTTAAGCGTGCACGACGGAAAAACTCAGGTGCAAATGACGGGATTCCAGTAAATTTAAGCTCTTCACCTTCACTAAAGGTATCGCCGACTTTAATCGTGCCATGATTGGGAATGCCGATAATGTCGCCAGAATAAGCTTCATCCATCGTGGTGCGGTCGCGCGCCATAAAAGTAATCGCGTTATTCACTGCCATTAATTTACCGGTAGAAACTTGCTTGATTTTCATGCCTCGCTCAAAACGCCCGGAACATACGCGTAGAAACGCAATACGGTCACGATGTTTTGGATCCATATTAGCTTGAATTTTGAAGACAAAGCCTGAAAACTTAGGCTCATCAGGTGGAATCTCACGACTAGAGGTTTGGCGAGTAAGTGGAGCAGGGGATAAATCTACCACCGCATCCAATAGTGATTGCACGCCAAAGTTATTCACGGCTGAGCCGAAAAACACAGGCGTTTGCTTGCCGCTTAAATAGCGTTCCGCATTAAATACATTCGATGCGCCACGTACTAACTCGATATCAATCCGCAATTCTTCAGCTTGTCGGCCAATCAATTCATCTAGGCGCGGATTATCTAATCCTTGAATGGTCTCAGAAGTCCCTTTATCGGCACGTGGATCAAAAAATAAAATACTGTCGGTGACTAGATTATAGACACCACGAAAAGACTTACCCATGCCGATTGGCCAAGTCATCGGTGCGCATTCCATGCCTAATGTGGTTTCAATTTCATCCAACAATTCAATCGGCGCACGACTTTCACGGTCTAATTTATTAATAAACGTAATAATCGGCGTATCGCGCATGCGGCATACATTCAGCAATTTAATCGTCTGCGCCTCTACGCCATTGACTGAGTCAATCACCATCACAGCCGAATCCACTGCGGTCAATGTGCGATAAGTATCTTCGGAAAAGTCATCATGGCCAGGTGTATCAAGCAGATTCACCATATGGTCACGATAGGGAAACTGCATGACAGATGAAGTCACTGAAATACCACGTTGCTTCTCAAGCTCCATCCAGTCAGAAGTAGCATGACGCGCAGCCTTACGTCCACGCACTTCACCCGCCACTTGAATAGCACCTCCAAACCATAATAGTTTTTCGGTAAGCGTGGTTTTACCAGCATCGGGGTGGGAAATAATGGCAAATGTACGGCGGCGGGTGATTTCTTGTTGAAGTGAACTCATGCAATATACTTAAAAGTCGCAAAACGTGTATTTTACATTAGCATGGCAACTTACGCGATTGACGATTTATTTCAATTTGCGATAGATGATTTTAAAATTAGTTTTTTTGTAACCTGAATGCTTTGAAACTTATTAATGACGTTAATAATTACAGCGTTGATTTGAGTTTGGATTTTAAATATTTGATGAATGGTCTGCACAAATAAAACAAAGCAGATTTTAATTTTGTTTGTAAAACAACAGGCTCTTCAATTGACGAGTAATGTTTTTTTTGAAAAATACCATGATG
>Ga0123389_131328_pt1 | contig 17853 bp, 15 predicted proteins | sample T0HHNH4metaT_FD_89917 | JGI IMG/M metagenome (GOLD analysis project Ga0123389, IMG submission 89917) | Methane-oxidizing artificial microbial communities from Washington, USA to study methane cycling - T0-HHNH4 metaT (Metagenome... | ecosystem: Engineered > Modeled > Simulated communities...
ATTTCACCCCCACCCCAACCCTCCCCCTTATATGGGGAGGGAGCGTTAGAAAGCGCACACGCTGCAAGCCGGGTCTTTACTCAGTCTGATTGTGCGCCACTCCATGGCAAGTGCGTCCAGCAGCAGCAGGCGCCCCTGCAAACTTTCGCCGATATCCATCAGTAATTTCAAAGCCTCTGCTGCCTGACAGGTACCTATCATGCCAACCAGCGGCGCAAACACGCCATTGGTCGCACAGCGCAGCTCGGTATCCTCTCCGTTATCAGGAAACAGACAGTGATAGCATGGGCTCAGGATCGAGCGCATATCGTACACCGTGACTTGCCCCTCAAAACCGATGGCCGCACCTGAAACCAGCGGCTTTTTCAAGTCCACACACAGCTTATTCAAGGTATAACGCGTAGCAAAGTTATCGCTGCAATCCAGTACCACATCCGCCGCTGCGATCAGCCTTGCGAAATCGGCTTCGGTAGATTTTTCACAGACCGTATTGACCTGTGCTTCCGGGTTGATTTGCAACAGCGTTTTTTGCGCGGAGAGCGCTTTGTTAATGCCGACCGCAGCAGTGGTATGCACAATCTGGCGCTGCAGGTTGGTTAAGTCCACGACATCAAAATCACAGATCGTAATCGTACCCACGCCGGCAGCGGCAAGGTACAACGCAGCGGGGGATCCTAACCCACCGGCGCCGACCACCAGGGCATGGCTGTTGACGAGCTTATCCTGCCCTTCATAACCTATCTGCGGCAAGAGGATGTGGCGACTGTATCGGAGGAGTTGGTTATCGTTCATAAAAACTAAGGTAATTGTCCTGCGGAAACCATGCGGTTCATAAGAATATTAACGGATATCCAGTTAACGCTATCATCAAATTCGTTAGCCGAACCTTGCGGTGTGGGGGTGTGGCTTATAAAAATGTTATTTGAATTAGCATTTTCCACCTCATCAGCCCCTGCCGGTGCCGGCATCTGGTTATCGGGCGAAGCCTGCACGGTATTGATCCCGCCAAAACCATTGGGCCCATGGGAAGCAACCACGGCTACGACGTTACTGGCAAGCGTGCCGGTATCACTCTTCACAGTGATATTCCCAATATTTGTAAGTTCGAAAAAATTTAGATTATCAGTGAATTTTGTACTCACCCGGTATCTGATATAGCGGCCCCATGCATCCTGTCCCCGCACGCCCAAAAGCTGCCAGGGCAGCACCCCTTCCAGCACTGCGCATTCATCAGTGGCAACGTTGCGGACGCCTTCTGCTCCAGAGGGTATCGCATTAACATCCGGGCATGGCAGGAACTTATTAACCAGGGCGTAGCCGAGCAGGGCTTCTTTCGCTTCTTCCAATATGGCTTCCGTTTCCTGGGTTCGCCGCAGTTCGACCTGCGTACTCAACGGGCTTAACAAGCCGGCGATCAGCAATCCAAAAATCACCAGAACCATCGCCAGCTCTACCAGGGTAAACCCTGGCTGCTTCCGGCTGTATTTATTTGTTTTCATGGTGATGGCCTGTTTTCATCGTTATGGCGCTGAACAAGTCACGACATTCGCATTGGCATCACACGAATAGCTGCCAAACGCATCTGCCAGCGTGACTTTAATATGTGTAGCCGTTATATATTGATAAGTTGTCATTGCAAACCATCCGTTATTCGCGAGCCATGTCCCTAGCGTGGGGTAGCCTAAACCTATTGCATCATCATTATATGGCACAAATCCTGTCGCCAGCGTGCAGTCCGCATTGCCATCCACGGTCTTTGCCGGGCATGGATACTCATTATGCGGCGTGCCTGTTGAAGGGTGATAATATCCGACCAGGCCGCCTGCCACACCTGCATCACCCACGATTTCCCGCACGATGCGCTTTTTTAGCGCAGGGTAAAATTCCTTGGCAGTGATATACAGCAACTGATCGTTAAAATCATCGCCTGCCTTACCCAGCTTGAATGTGTAATGATCCCCGGCTACATTCCCCGTGGCGTTATTCACGGCGCCCCTGGTATCCAGGTAGTTGCCAGCTAAAAAATCGCCCGGGCAGTAACCGTCCGCTTCCCCGCTCCGGATCTGGCCTTTGACCGGACTATTGGGCGCGATAATCACCGCAATCACCGGGTTCACATTTCCCAATGGGGCTTCATTGTCATTCACCAGGGTGATCGTACCGGGCGTATTGCTATTGATTGGGTTCAGCTTGCGGTTGGCAACCGTCATCTGGTTGCGGAACACGGGAGACAATGCATACCAAAGGCACTCACCGTAGCTATCTTTCAACATCGGAGCCCCTAGCTGCTTCGATGGCAGCCGCCCGATAAATGCTTTACAGTTATTGCTGCCGTTAGTATTGGCGCTACCATCACTATATTTTTCAGTTTCATAATCAGTGCAAGGCAGCGTACCGGGCTTGGTATCACTTGTTAACGCATAGCCGATCAGCGCAGCTTTGGCTTCAGCCAATGCCGCGGCAGTTGTTTTATCACGCTCGACTCTTACAGTGCTGCCATTCACCCCTGACAGCATTGCCGCTGCTGCAATCAGCAGAAGAACCAGCATCAGCATAATTAATATACTGCCCTGCTGAAAAGAAAAGCTGGTGCACCAACGCTTAATCACCGGCTGTTCCCGTCGCCTGCAGATTGAGCTGCTTTTCTTTCTCCAGCAGCCTAAGCTCACGGATGCGGTTAGTATCAGGCTCGTACACCTGCCCGGCCTTCAGCTGCAGGCGCTTGCCGGTTGCCGGCACCCTCACGTCCAGGCTCTCCGAGCCTTGTCTGCCCGCGCCGTGCCTGGCTGCACTTCTCTGCTGGTTCAGGCGGCCGATCTCTACATTATCCTGGGTGGTATTTTCCTGCACCGGTTTATTATTCACCCATAGCGTCGTTGCCCCGTCGCTGCGCTTGACATAACCCTGCATCGTGATCGGATCCGGCAGTTCGTTAAGCTCGGGCTCCGGTGATGTATCCTGCCGCGGGCTCACCACAATGAGCTTCTGATTCTGCCGCAGGGTATCCAGTTTTTTACGCTCTGCGGCACTGCTGAACAGGCGGCCAAAGCCATCATCCGGCGCGGCCTGTGCAGGCATGAGGCCCGCCAGTGAAACCAGCAGAAAAATAGATAATCCAGACAATTTATTCATCACGTTAGCTGCCTATTCAAGGTGCCGGGCTTACATAAGCAGAAGCAGGCTCGCGCAACGTGAGCCAATCAAGCTCACACTGTGCATGCAGGTTCGCAATGAGCTGGTTGCCTAATGGCCGGCCCGCATTAATCCTGGTTATTTCGCAGTCGCGCAGTATAAACGGGGCCGCATGCCTGCTGTTCAAGCCTTCCGTTAACTGCAGCAGGTCGCCTTCGTGCAGCATATCCAGCTCCAGTTTCATGACCGAGCGATTCAATGTGAACCCGCCCAGGTTTGCGGCAAATGCCGGCGTATATTTTTCCTGCGGGCTGATACCGTACTTAATACCAAAAAGTTTCTGGGTTTTGTGCTGTTCGCGCAAGTGTTCTACCCACGCTATGCGTTGCTCCTCCCCCACAAAACCTTTGCTGATCAGCATCTGGTACTTGGGCAAATACTCGGCGATCATCTCTTTTTCTGCACCGGATAACTGATAGCGCTGGCGAGCCGCATTCAGCAGGCCCTGCTGGTTCTGCAGCGCGAGTGCCTGGCTCTGGCTGAAATAGCGGGCAAATCCAAACAGCAGGATACCCGCAACGACAACCGCGCCCAGCACAAGCAAAGGCGTCTGCAGTTTCTGCCAATCCTGTTTTTCCAGATTCATGGCTGCGTCACCCCGCTCACCTCAGACAAGACCTGATCCACAGGTTTGAGTATCACTTTCAATTTGAAATATACCGGCGGTTTCTGTGCAGACTGCTCATCGGCAGTGCTGCCCTGCAGGTCAGCAAAAGAACTTACATTCACCGGTTCCTGCAATATTTCTACAGCGGCCACCCTCGCATCTGCTTTGATATTTGCAGCATAGCTGTTCACCGTATTCAGCGCAGCACGGTAATCGCCGCCGAAACCTGCAATCTCGGCCGTCACGAAACCCACTTCATACAGTGCCGCAGCATCTGCCGGCAACACCACACTTGCATTTGCCTGCGCATTGCCTGCTACCTGTGAGGTCGGCAGCGGCATAGATTTGTCATCATCTTTCACATTGCCATCAGCACTCAGCATCCAGCGCAGCCTGTCCAGCTGCACATTATCCATGGAGCCCTGACCTGACGATTCAAGTGCAGCACTCAGCACCTGCATCATGCGCCGTGGCGACTGCGGGTAAGCTGCGATTTTCTTATCAAGCTCAACGGCAAGCTGCAAATCATTGGCGCTAATAGGCGTGACCGGGTAACTTCTGGCCACATCCCTGTAGCGATGCTCCTGTACGTTAGTGTCCTGCACAGCCTGCCTATAGGCTGCCTGGTGATTCAGCCCTTGCAGCAGCATCCACGCAGATGCAGACACGCCTAAGACCCCAGCCGCCACAGTTGCGATCCCGATGGCCTGTTTGAGCTGCCTGAACCGGAAACCTTTCGCAAGTTTTTCCGGAGCAAGGTTATCAACCAGATTGCCATTCGCCAGCAACTGCATATGCAGCAATTCCGGCATCTCCTGCAGCATATCCAGCGGCAGTCCCAGGCTCTTTGCCATTTCTGAAGAGTTGATGCTCAGGCAATCCAGCCCCTGATCCTGGCTGATGGCTTGTGAAATGTGCTGGGTCACGCCATCGGCACTTACCAGCACCAGGCTCATGCGGGTTTCCAGCGAGATGAAACGCTTGCTCATCAGATAAAGCCGCGTTTTCTCGGTTTCCGCCAGATAAAAATAAGCCAGCTTGCCGATATCGTCCGGCACATTCGGCACCAGGCGGCTCATGCTCAAGCGTCCGTTGTAAAAATAAGTCTGGCGCAAGCCTGATGACAGCTGCTCGCACAGCAGGATATCGGGAGCCGTCAGCTTAAACTGTTTCACCAGCAGTTTGCTAAGCATCGGAAGCAGGTAAATACCGACCAGCTGCGCATCTGCCCGCTGGATCACGCTGATCCAGCCCTCGATGAACTCATCGTTATTCAGGGCGACAAACAGGTAATTATCATCTTTGCGCTTATCTTTATCCCTGCTGATGAAGTGTGCGGTACGGTAATACAGGCCGCGGTAAAACTGATTCAGTTTACGGGTGAGCAACTCGCGCTTAGCCGCGCCTGAAGTATGTGGCAGGCTCTCCAGCCTGTAATCCTCTTCTACCGCATCGACAATCAGGTAGACCGGTATGAATGGGTGCTGCTGCAGAAAACCGGCAAAAGCGGCATGCCCGTCTTCATGATTGATAAAGGTCTGGCACCCCTGCAGTTTGCCGGCATACCAGATCCCGGCCCGTAAATTATCGGCCGTGGCACAAAGCACTATTTTATTTAAGTTACTTTTGATCATGATCTGGCCAGTTATTAAATCTTGAGCTTGCTGAATGAATCATAAACCGGCCCCAGCACCGAGAACATAATAAAGGCAAGTATACCGCCCAATATCACGGTGAGCGCAGGCTCTATCATTTTCAGCATTTTCTGCATGGAGTCATTCACATCGCGGTCATAGAAATAACTGATGTTAAGCAGGGACTTATCCAGGGCTCCTGTATTTTCGCCTACCTTGATCATGCGCACCACCAATTGCGGGAATAAGCCGGCATTGCGGAAACTCTCGCTCATGGAATCGCCGGCACTGATCTGTGCATGCACGCGCGTCAGGGCATCAGCCACCACGCGGTTGCCTACAATGTTTTCACAGATCTTGATGGCATCCAGGATAGGAATCCCGGTTTGGTACATGAGTGCGAAATAACGCGCAAAGCGCGCCATGATGATTTTATGCAGGATAGGCCCGGTCACCGGCAGGCTCAGTTTGAACAGATCAAAGCGATAACGTGCAGCCGGGTTGGACCTGACCGCAGCGGCCAGCACGGTCACCACCAGAACCGGCAGCCCGATGATCAGCCACCAGTAGTCAACAAAGGCATTGGAGATGGCGATCAGCACTTTAGTGTTTAAAGGCAGTTCCTGCCCCATATTACGCAGGAACGAGACCATCTGCGGTACAAGATAGATCATTAAGAAAATAACGGCGCATAACACGACAACCGCCACAAAAGCAGGATAAGCCAGCAGTTTTTTTGTCTGCGACATCAGCTCATCCTGCCAGCGTATGGTATTAAACAGGTTATTCAATACGACCGGCAGCTGGCCGGTATGCTCGCCTGCTGCGATCAGGCTCACAAATACCTGGCTGAACACGGCTGGATGCTGCGCCAGCGCTTCTGAAAGCATCTTGCCGCCTTCCACTTCCGCGCTGACCGCCCCCAACACTTTCTGGAAAAAAAGGTTGCTGCTGCTTTCACGCAGGTCATTTAAACATTCCAGCAGCGGCACACCTGCACTGGTGAGCTGCTCAAGCTGGAAACAGAACATGACCAGGTCCTGATTGCTAACCCGGCTGCTGTTGAACAGGTTGGCCGATTTGGCAATGGTGCGATAAGTAATTAAATCCAGCCCCATCCGTGACAGGCGGATCTCCAGGTCCACTTCATTAATCGCCTCAAGCTGCCCCATGGCAGGGCGCCCTAACTTATCAACCGCTTTATAACTGAATGAAGGCATAGTCAGGCACGTATGCGGCTCGTCAAGTCAATCACCCGCATGACTTCCGCCACACCGGTATGGCCTTCCAGAATGCGGCGCACACCATCTTCCGCGAGCGTTACAAAACCCTTTTCAAATGCCATTTTCTGCAATTCATCCAAGTGTGCCCGGCGTGAGATCAATGCATCCATATCACTATCGATACGCAACAGCTCCATGATTGCCATACGGCCGCGATAACCGTTCAGGTTACAGTGCCCACAGCCTTTTGCTTTGAATATCTGAGGCCTGTCATCCGCTTTAAGACGCAGGATCTTACGCTCGAATTCATCCGGCACATAAGCTTCCTTGCAGTGCGGGCAAAGCACCCTTACCAGGCGCTGCGCCACCACACCGATGATGTTTCCGGCCATAATGTCAGGCAGAATGCCGATATCCGTCAAACGCGGAAACACGCCCAAAGCAGAATTGGTGTGCAGTGTGCTGAATACCTGATGCCCGGTCATGGCCGCACGGAAAGCCATGCTGGCGGTATCTTCATCACGAATCTCACCAACCAGGATAATGTCCGGGTCCTGCCGCATGATCGAACGGATACCATTGGCAAAATCGACCTTGTTCACCTCAGCGACCGAAGTCTGGCGCATCATCGTCACTGGATACTCCACCGGGTCTTCCAGGGTCATGATGTTCACTGCGGTCGTATTCTGGCTGGATAACAGCGAATATAGCGTTGTGGTCTTGCCGCTGCCGGTAGGGCCGGTTACGATCAGGATTCCCTCGGGGCGCGTCATCATCAGACGCAACTCGTCCAGGGTGTCTTCACGCAAGCCCATGCGCTCCATCGGGATAATCGACTTTTCGCGATCCAGCACACGCAGCACGATATTTTCGCCGTGTATCGTCGGGTGCGTGGAAACCCGGAAATCAATCGGACGGCCGCATAAATTCATGTTCAGCCGGCCATCCTGCGGCGCCCGGGTTTCTGCAATATCAAGCCCGCTCACGACCTTGAGCCTGACCGCAACGCCTCCCCAATAGCTTTTGTGCAGGCTGCGAATCTGCTGCAGCACGCCATCAATCCGGTAACGGATCCTTAAAAAGGCATGTTCCGGTTCAAAATGGATATCCGAAGCGCCGCGTTTAACCGCATCCATCAACAGCGATCCAACCAGCCGCACCACGGGCTGCGTATATTCATTGCCAGCCGCACTCAGGCTCTGGTAATCAATCTCGCCGGTCTCGATCTCGCGCAGGATACCGTCAACGGACAGCTCATAGCCATAGAACTGGTCAATAAATTCCTCAAGCTGCGCCTCTGCCGCAAGCACCGGCTTGAGCTGGATCTTGCCGCCCAGCATGGCGCGCAGCTGATCCAGCGCCACCACGTTGAACAGGTCCGCCATCGCAACCACCATGATGCCGCTCGCTTGCTCATAGGCGACAGGCAGCAGATGATAGCGGCGCGAAAAATCCTGCGGCACCATTTGCAAAGCCTCGATATCCGCGACCACTGTCGACAAGTCGATGCTTTCGGTGCCGATCGTGCTTGCCAGCGTGTCGCGAACCATGGCCTCTGTCACAAAGCCGAGCCGCACCAGCAAGCGCCCCAGCGGCAAGTCATTATGTTCCTGTTCAATCAGCGCGATTCGCAGCTGGTCATTGCTGATCAAGCCCTGCTGCACCATCAGTTCGCCTATGCGAAGTTTGCGCCGCTGCTCAACCATTGAGTCCAGCCTGTTCTGATCGGTTTGTTATGGTCATATTCCTAGTATCTTTATTTTTATATCGGCTCGTGTGCAATCCGCGCTAATGCTGCAGTGCCTGTATCCTGGCTTCGAGCTGCGCTTTGTCAAGGTTGCTGGCACCTGATGTATTGCCTGCATTGTTTAACAAATCCAAGGCACGCTGGTATTGGGCCAATGCGAGGCCGGGCTTGCCGAGCTGGTCCAGGCTTATTGCCAGATTGAAAGCATAATCCGCACTGTTAGGTGCATAGCGGCTGGCATTAAAATAAGCCGCCTGTGCCAATGGCCATTGATTCTGCGCTGCGTACAGATTGCCTAATGCAGCATGCAGGTTTGCGGCTTCCGGCTGCTGTGCCAGCATGCTCTTGATGCGGCTTTCCGTATCGGCATTATCGCCTGCAGCAGAGTCCGTCGTGATCTGTGCATTGGCAATCGCGGATAATGCGGTGCTGTTCCTTGGCTCAATCTCCAGCACCTTCTGGTACCAGCCATTAGCATCGGCATTGCGTGACTGCCGGACAGCGATGGCCGCCATCCCCAGCAATGCGTCCACATTACGTACATCACCCTGCAATACTTGCCGGTATTGTTTCTGTGCTGCCGCGTCGTCGCCGCGGCTATAAGCCTGGTAAGCCGCCAGCAGGGTCGGGTCTACACCTGCGGCAGGCATCCGGCTCACCAGTTTTAGCGGTGCTCCCTTTTTGGACGCTGCCTCACCTTCACCAGGCGTATTGTCTGATTCAGCAGCACGACTATCAGGCGTTTTACCAGCCTGGTCCTCATTGCCGGAAACAGTCGCATCATGAGCGCTGCCTTGCGCATTCACCGGCGGTTTCGGAACCGGAACACCTTTTTCCTGCACGGCCTCCATCGCAACTGCCGGCGCTTCAATATCTGCCTGCGGCTCAACTGCCAGCACTGGCGGCACAACAGGACCAGCTGTGGTTGTGGCAGGCGTGGCTTGGGGTGATGGCCTCGCCAGCGTAAGTTCAGGCGCATTCAGCTTCTTCATATACTGATACCCCTGCAACCCAAGCCATATGGTCAAGGCTCCGGCAACACCCAGCATGAACAAAGCCAATGGTGAAGTCGAGTTCTGGGCAGCCTGGTTAGCCACAAACACATTGGCAGCCAGCTGGTGCTGGCTGCCTTTCCTGGCTTCAGGTTGCAGCCTGGGTTTTTCCACACTTGCTGCAGCGGCAGCAGCGTTGAAAGAGGCTGCCTTGGCGGCTAACGCATCTGCGGCAGAACCCAAGCCCGACGCCTCCGCACTTGCAGCAGGCTGTGCATTTGGCAGCGGTTCCAGCATAAGATCTGCAGATGCGGTTTCGCCTGCCCCGCTTTTTTTAAGCTCAGCCTGCTTGCCTTTCTCTGCCGATTCAAGAGCCTTAATCAGTAAACTCATCTACCGACTACCTCTCACCATTCTCGTCCAATGTTTTCTGTAGCTGCTGTGATGGCAGGAACTGCTTGAAATTAGCCAGCTCATCACTCTCCAGGCTGGCGGTTGTAATGACGGTAGGACGCAGGAAAACGACCAGTTCCGTTTTAGTGTTGCTGTCATTCTGGCCGGTAAATATCTTGCCAATGCCCGGCACATCCGAAACACCGGGAACCTTATCCTTGTTACTTTTAATTTCATCCTGCATCAAACCGCCTAATACCGCTATGTTTCCGCTGTTGATCTGTAGCAAGGATTCCATCTCGCGGATCCTAATTTCCGGGATACCTTTGTATGTCGTGAAAGGCTTACCGTCGGATCCGTACAATGATGGATTGGGGTCCGGAATATATTGTATCAGGCTGGAAATCGTCGGCCTCACATTGACATTCACCATACCGGCATCGCTTATCTGCGGCGTAACGCTCATGACTACGCCTACAGGCACCGTGTTAGGCGTGGTGGTAATGGTTTTGGAACTGCCTGCATTTGCAACCAGGCTGTCTTGAACCTGCACGGTGAAGTACACCAGGTTATCAACCACCTTGAGCACCGCTGTCTGATTGTTAAGCACCATCAGTTTGGGGCTGGACAATACCTTGGTCGTGCCGAACTGCTTCAGCAAACTGATCGAGGCGGCAATATTGCCGATGCGGCTTAAAGGGTTAAGATACCCGGCCACGAACCCCGGCCCTGTTGCACCGACCATGGGAATCAACGGCCCCAGTGAACCGGAAACCTCAAAACCGCTATTGGTATCACGGTTATTATTCAGACGACTCCAATCGATACCTGCCTGGAAACCATCATTAAGCTTCACTTCTACGATGGTGGCCTCAATCAGCACCTGGCGTTTAGCGCTATTAAGCACTTTATCCAGGAACTCCTGTACCTTTTCGTGCTGCTTGCTGGTGCCCCTTACGCTGATTACGCCAGCTTCCCTGTTTGAGATTACCGTAGCGGCAAAGAGCGTTTTATATTCTTCCCTGAACTCTGCACGTTCAACCTTCTGGCTGTTAACCTGTGTCGCAGGATCTTTTGCGCTGCTCTCGGACTTCTCCGCCCCTGCCGATAGCGAACCGCCGCTACCGGACCTGGCGATCATGACCTCTTTATCGGTTTCTTCCAGGATATCTTTAATGTTGTTTTCCAGGGTTTCCCAGAAGCGCCCTTTGGATTCGCTCGTTATCGAGGTTCTGGAACTGTTGCTTGCCCCGTTTCCGGAGGTGCTGGTCGTTGTGCCCGTGCTGCCGGCAACTGTGCCTGCCGTGCCGCTTGAGCTCTGAGAAGTGCTTGATATCTGCCCGTCCACACCGATAAAGCCCCTGGTATCACGCGACATATTCACATAATCAATTTTGTAAGTTCTTAATACAGGCTGATCAGGCGCTATCGTCAGCACATTCCCCTGAATCTTATAAGTTAAATCCACCTGCCTCGATATGCGCTCCAGAATTGCCGGCAGCGTCTGGTCAACGGCATTCAGGGTTACGCGGCCCCGGATTGAAGGATGGATATCTACATTGAATTTGCTATCTCGTGCAATGGCGAACAACACCTCTTTGACCGGGGTGTCATATACGACGATGCTGTAAACAGGTTCTTTGGCTTTGGGTTGAGGTGGCGGCAAATAAACGTGGTCGGTTACCGGCTTGGGGATGCCACTTGCTGCGGCATTGCCTGCGGACTTTGATGGCTCAACAGCGGCAGACGAACTTTTATCGTCGATATGGCCTTTGGACGGCTGCACCTTGGATTGGTGCGCGCAAGCCGACACCCCTAGCACCACAGACATTGACAGCATCAATATTACTTTATTGATTGCCATAGATTAACACTCCCGATAGCTGCCTTACAGGCCACTTTTCTATTTATATCACGTTAATAATACCGCAAAAAATAGCAGGGAATAGCAAATCACTACAATAAGTTGCAATCTGCTTTTAAGTATTTGAAAAAATAGCCGTATTTAATGTGCGACCGCAGAAAATCAGGCCTGAAACTACCAGGGGAAATTGATTGATTCAGCCGGCCGTCATTGCGACAGCGCAATGTCTTTTTTCACTCCAGCCAGCGTGCGTAAATAGGGCTGGTTGGCCTTGATTTCCGCCGGCAGGCCATCAAGTGCGCTCAGCGCATCAGCCCGCTGCGCAAACGCACCGTACAGGATGACGGTATAAACGCCATCACGCTGCTGCATGCGGTATAGATAGATATTATCCATCTCCAACTGCCGGCCAAGTTTTTCAAGGGTAGCCTTCAGCAGAGCGTCATGCGGCGGCACGGTAGTTAATGAACCGCCTGCCAGCGACCCGCCGGCAACCGACTGGATCTGCAGGGATACGGTTTCAGGACTCGCGCTCACCAGCAAAGCTTTCATGGCCTCCAGACGCTGATCCACCAACTGCTGCGGTACATCAACAGCAGCCGGCCCGGCAGGGGAAGCAGGCGCAGCTGATAATGCCGCGTGTTTCACCGGGTTACTCCCTGCGGCGGCAACAGGCTGCCGCTTGGGCGTATCGACCAGCACCGCTGCCAGCAGACCCACACTCAGCACCGCTACCAGCATAATCGCCGGCCATGCATATTTGCGGGATAACCATGCCCCGGCGAAGCCCGATTGATACCATTTGGGCTTTAAACCAAACTCGCTGTCATTGATTGCCGCATAGACGTGTTTAGGCGTAATTTGGTGAACATTGTCCGCAAATGCCGACAGCAAAGCTTTGTCAGCCAGGATATTAATCCGGCGCACCAGGCCTTCCGATGCTTTCGAGAGCTTCTTAATGGCCGATTCGGTAAACAGGTGCGGGCCATGATAGCCCGCTGCACGCAGCCTGAAGATCAGGTATTCGCCTACATCCCTGGTTTGCAGCGGCCCCAGGTTAAAGCGATGCGTAATGCGCTCGCGCAACTGGCGTATATGATCCTGATTAAGATTGTCATCCAGCTCGGGCTGGCCGAATAATACGATCTGCAGCAATTTATCCTGCCTAGTCTCCAGGTTCGACAGCAGCCTGATCTCCTCAAGCGTCGCAAGCGGCATACCTTGCGCTTCCTCTACAAAGATCACGACCTGTCGCCCCTCTGCATAACGTGCCAGCAGGTACGCCTGCAATGCCTGCATCACTTTCAGGCGGTCGGCATCCCTGGGCAGCTTGAGCTGCAGCTCAAAAGCGATTGCATGTAGCACATCTTCCGGTGCGACACTCGGGTTGGCAAGATAGATGCTCTCGATTCTTTCCGGTAGTATCGTCTGCAGCATACGGCAAAGCATGGTTTTGCCGCTGCCCACTTCGCCCACGACCTTGATGATGCCTTCACCGTTAGTGATGGCATAGACCAGCGCATCAAGTATTGCGCCTCGATTACCGCCGGAAAAGAAAAAATCCGTATTCGGCGTAATTTTGAATGGCGGCTCTTTCAAGCCAAAGTGGGGATAATACAAATCAGTTCCAGCCAGTCCGAATATTGGTCAATGCGCGCAATGATCGCGCAGGATGCTATAAGGGATTCTACAGTAAAAAAAGTTTAGCCGCGCCACCTGCCCGTAGCCAGGCAAAACGCCGTCATCCGCATGCATGCCGGCAAACGCCGTGCTAATGATCATCCTGCGTGTTCATACGGCTGTATAACGTTGTGCGGTTCACGTTCAGCAGCTTTGCCGCCTGACTCAGGTTGCCATGCGTCATTTTCATGGCAGCTTCGATATAAGCGCGCTCCCAGGTTTTCAGAACCGCATCCAGGCTGACATTGGCCTGTCGCTGCAAATGCCGTTGTGCCTGTGCTGTCATGCCTGCTTCATTGTTGAAACTGAATTCATTGTCTGCAACTTCAGGCTCGGTTAAATCAAACTCGGCAATCAGCTCTTCTTCTTTAACCGTTTTACCCGCATATTTTGCAATTAAACGAATCACGATATTTCTAAGCTCTCGCACATTGCCGGGGAAAATATAATCCAGCCAGCGACCCTGCGCCTTTGCATCCAGTTCAAATGCCGCTTTCCCGATCTGGTTCGCATAAAAAGCCGTAAAATAATCACGCAACAGATGCTTATCTTCACCAAGCTCACGCAGCGGTGGCACTTTCACCGTAAATACGCTAAGCCGGTGATACAGGTCGGATCTGAACTTACCGGCACGCACCTCCGCACGCAAATCACGATTAGTAGCAGCCACGATGCGGGCACGGCTCTTGCGTGTCTGCGTTTCCCCAATGCGCTGGTATTCTCCGTTTTCCAGCACGCGCAGCAGCTTGGCCTGCAACTCCAGCGGCAATTCACCGATTTCATCCAGAAACAGCGTCCCTTCACCCGCATCTTCAAAATAACCCGAATGCGCAGCAACTGCCCCTGTAAACGCCCCTTTAGCGTGCCCGAATAAAATAGATTCTGCCAGCAATGGCGAAACGGCCGCACAGTTAATGGACAGATAAGGCTGCAGCGAGCGCTCACTTGCATGGTGAAAGCTGCTCGCCACGAGCTCTTTGCCACTGCCTGACTCTCCTTCGATCAATACCGGAAACGGCGAATCCGCAAACTGCCTGATCTGCAAATGTAAAGCCTGGATCGGCAGGCTATTACCCAACAAGCCGCCATACTCTTGCTCCGCCTTGATTTCATTGAGTTCAGCATCCTGCACCTTGAGTGCATTTAAAAGCATATCTTTAAGCTTTTCCACATCACACGGTTTAGCGATAAAGTCAGCCGCACCCAATGAAAGCGCGCGCTTTACATTGGAATCACCACTCTGGCCCGACAGTACATGGATCTTGATCGCAGGGGAATGCGCAAGCAGTGTGCCAATGACTTTAAAGCCTTCTTCCGGCACATGGGGATTAGGCGGCAAGCCCAGGTCAACCAGAGCCAGCGCCGGCGGGGCGTCCAGTTGCTGCAACAGGCTTTTGACCTGCGCATGCGACTCTGCCACACAAACTTCGAAATGCCTGCTTAATACAAAATGGAGGGTATCCGTAATCAACGGGTCATCGTCAACGATCATCAATACCGGACGTAGTACTGCCATTTGGAAGTGCCTTATTATAAATTTTTGATAATCACTGCGTTCGCTGCAACTATAGCCTTAATAGCTTGATGTATCAATAAATTTACCCAGCGCCGCTATCTTCTGCCTATGCCAGTGGACCATCTCCCACGCACTATATAGGGGATCGAATTCATGACGGGAATTGGGAAATCGGCCAGCTAATAAGGCTAGCGGGTTGCAGGGTTGCTGCCGCTTTCAAATCCAGGCGGCTTTGAATCAGGAAACAAAGGTGCAAAGACTGAACAGGACAACCCTTAACAGGCAAGCATGTTATTGCTGCAGCGGCTTCACATCCCCGCAGCTTGAGCTCAGCCACCTGCCACTGATGTCCGCTTTCTCGTTAACCGGATTACCCTGCAAGAAACCATTAAACCTGGTTTGCCCGGTAAACTTTTCGGTACTGACAAAAGTTCCTTCGGCACTGCCGCTACCTTTCAACTGTGCACCCGTGCATTCAAAATCCACCCGATACCTGTTGCCGGCATGGGTCGCATTTTTAGCAGTGCACCCCATTTCACTCTGGTATAGACCAGGCGGATTTTTCTGGCTTGCCATCGCCTGCGTGATGCAGGTACTGGAGGTTGCCGAACCATTCTCGATTTTAGGCATATCCAGCCCGTATTCCTTAGCCAGATCCTTCAGGCCTTCCATCTGCTCCGGCGGAATCTGTGGCACAAACCATAACAGATCCGATGATGTCGTGACTTCCCACAATCCGGGACGCATAGTTGTTTCAGCTGACTGCGCAGCAGTCCCAAAAAACAAGGAGACTAAAGAAAAAACAAACAAAGATTTATGCATTTAACTTCCCGAAGCCGCTGAGTATTTAAAACATATCAGAGATATTGCGGCAAAGGAAGTTCAGAATAACTCAGGAACATTGATTGAGAGTGCTAGTTTGGCAGAAGGCAATATGCTGCATCATGCGCAAAAGTCTATCGCCTGGTCAAAAACAACAAGGGAAAGATCAATAAACAACCATAAAGGGAAATTGGGGTGGCTGATGGGGCTCGAACCCACGACAACTGGAATCACAATCCAGGGCTCTACCAGCTGAGCTACAGCCACCATAGAGACTTCAAAAAAAACAAACTGGCCTGCCCGACAGGAATCGAACCTGTAACCCCCAGCTTAGAAGGCTGGTGCTCTATCCGGTTGAGCTACGGGCAGATTTTGGTTACAAGACTTTATATCTAGCAATATAAAGCACTTCGGGCTGACTTTTTATTTATTAGCCCGTTGGTATTTTAATACCAACGGGCTAATTTATTTGGTCGGCGTGGAGAGATTCGAACTCCCGACATCCTGCTCCCAAAGCAGGCGCGCTACCAGGCTACGCTACACGCCGAAGAAGTAGAAATATACCCGAATCTAGGATTGTGGTCAATTCCAATATGATAAAATCTCACTTTATTTAGTTAACCACTAAGAATTCTCAGATTGAAACATATCAAATGACTGCTCAAATTATCAATGGCAAAACGATTGCCGAAAATTTATTAAATTCCATCAAAGATCGCATTGATGCTCGCCTGCAAACAGGCAAACGTGCGCCTGGGCTAGCTGTGATCCTTCTTGGCGGCGACCCCGCTTCTTCAATCTATGTGCGCAACAAACGCCTGGCGTGCGATAAAGTCGGTATCCGTTCCATTGCCTATGATTTACCTGCGGCAACGACAGAAGCAGAATTGCTCACATTGATCGAGCAGCTCAATCATGATGCGTCAATCGATGGCATTCTGGTGCAGGCACCGCTGCCTGCACACATCAAGGATGAACATATTATTGAAGCCATCAGCCCGAATAAGGATGTGGATGGCTTTCATCCTTACAATATCGGCAGGCTGGCCGTGCGCCAGCCTACGCTGCGCTCATGCACACCGTTTGGCGTCATCAAGATGCTGCAGGCGACCAATGTTGAGCTGATGGGCATGGATGCAGTCGTTGTTGGCGTATCCAACCATGTAGGCCGACCTATGGGTCTTGAATTACTGCTGGCTGGCTGCACCGTCACCAGCTGCCATCGCCACACCAAAAATTTAGGCCAGATTATTGCCCGCGCAGACCTGGTGATTGCAGCGGCAGGCAAACCAGGGTTAATTAAAGGCGAATGGATCAAGCCGGGCGCGATTGTGATTGATATTGGCATCAACCGCCTGGCGGACGGCACACTTTCCGGCGATGTGGATTTTGCCAGCGCAAAAGAACGTGCCGGCTGGATCACCCCCGTGCCAGGTGGCGTGGGCCCTATGACTGTCGCCACACTGATGGAAAATACCTTGCTGTCATTGGAATTAAGTGAGAAAGTATAATTAACTGCTGAAGTTAAAACGTTTTATGTGATATCAGCCCTGATTTTGCATGAAAGCTTTATTCAGTGTACACTCATGCGCTAATTTTATAACGGCTACTTCTAGTAGCTTCATTTTAAACAGCTTTATTTTTTAGTATTTGGGTCCAAACCATGGCAGATGTAATCAGTAAGCACTTCACGCCTTATCAGCCGAAACCTGATGAAGAATATATGAGCAAAGAGCAGCTCGATCATTTCCGCAAGATTCTGAATGACTGGAAAGGTGAGCTCAGCGAAGAGATTGACCGCACGGTGCATACCATGCAGGATGAGGTCACAATGTTTGCAGACCCTAACGACAGGGCCAGCCAGGAATCCGACATGACACTGGAACTGCGCAACCGTGACCGTGAGCGCAAATTGATCAAGAAAATCGACGAAACCCTGCGCAACATCGATCATGATGAATATGGCTATTGCGAAGGCTGCGGCGTAGAAATCGGTTTAAAACGCCTGGAAGCCCGCCCGACGGCAACCCTGTGCATTGACTGTAAAACACTGGATGAATTGAGAGAACGCCAGGTAGCCAAATAGTAAACCTGCTTAATAGAAACAGACGCATCATCTGCCTTTTTTGCGTCACTGACCTTAATGATTACTCGTCAGCTTCAACTTCTGCTTTAGCTTCTGC
>Ga0123389_145584_pt1 | contig 17635 bp, 17 predicted proteins | sample T0HHNH4metaT_FD_89917 | JGI IMG/M metagenome (GOLD analysis project Ga0123389, IMG submission 89917) | Methane-oxidizing artificial microbial communities from Washington, USA to study methane cycling - T0-HHNH4 metaT (Metagenome... | ecosystem: Engineered > Modeled > Simulated communities...
CCCGTGCCAGAAATACCAACCGTTACTTTTACTTTAGTGGCGATTTGATACTCTTCAGCCACCGCTTCAGTAATCGGATAAACGGTACTTGAACCATCAATCTTAACGATTTTTTCAGCTGCAAAACCATGTGATGTTGATAAAGTTGCAGCAACCAGCGCTGCAACTTGTAATGACTTGCCAAACAGGGTGTTCATAAAATCTCCATTTAATTAACTGCTAATTGCGACTATCTACATATATACAATTTGAATAAACAGAACTTTAGTTGGATAGTGTGACAAATTTATGACAAAAATATGAACAAGAAGCAGATGGCATCAATAGTCCGTACTTCTTGCGCATTTTAGTGATTTGAAAGGATTGCCTTACATTTTTAATATTAAGCCCAGGTGATAGCAAAGCGCAGAAATCAATGCGGCGCAGGGAATAGTTAACACCCAAGCCCAAACGATGCGTGATGCTAAGCCCCAGCGCACGGCAGAAGCGCGGCGCGATAAACCAACTCCAATAATCGCACCGGTGATTGTGTGCGTGGTGGACACGGGAATACCAAGTGAAGTGGCTAAAAATAATGCAATCGCGCCAGAAGTCTGTGCACAAAATCCGCCAGATGGACGGATGCGCGTAATGCCCATGCCCATGGTACGTACAATGCGCCAGCCGCCAAATAGCGTACCAGCCGCCATGGCGATTTGACAGGCAATCACCACCCAAAATGGCACATAGAAATCTCCTTGAATATAGCCATTTGCGTACAGTAAAACGGCGATGATACCCATGGTTTTTTGTGCGTCATTGCCGCCGTGGCCTAAGCTGTATAAAGAAGACGAGAGAAATTGCAATTTATTGAAACGGCGTTCAGTTGGGTAGGGCGATGATTTCTCAAACAGCCATAACACCGCAATCATCAAAATCAATGCCAGCAACATGCCAAATAAAGGCGAAAGAATAATCGCCACTGAAGTTTTAATTAAGCCTTGTGCAACAACCGCGCTTGTACCTGCTTTTGCTAAACCAGCGCCCACTAAACCACCAACCAATGCGTGTGAAGATGAAGATGGAATACCAAACCACCATGTGATTAAATTCCACGAGATCGCGCCACCAAGCGCGCCAAATATTACTGCATTATCAATCACTTCTTTATTGATGATGCCAGAACCTACGGTATTGGCGACATGCAAACCAAAAAATAGAAACGCGATTAAATTGAAAAAAGCTGCCCAAACTACGGCAGCTTGTGGTGTTAATAATCGCGTTGAAACCATCAGTGCGATGGAATTTGCCGCGTCGTGAAAGCCATTCATAAAATCAAATATTAGGGCCACAAACACCAGCAAGCCCATGATAATCATTGCGTGCTCGATCATATGCGTTCTAACACCACACCATGAATCACGTCTGAAACGTCTTGGCAGCTATCAACCGCCTCTTCAAACATATCGTAAAGCTCTCTTGAGCGAATCAGCGTGCGCGCGTCAGTTTCTTCAGCAAACAAGCGGCGCATCCCTGCGCGCATCACATGGTCAGCTTCACCTTCAATATTATTGATTTCCTCACATGTGCGTAAAATCTTCTCGGCATTTTTCATGTCAGAAAGCATGTTGACTGCCTCGCGCACTTTTTCTGATGCGCGCAATAGAATCTGCCCAAGCGCGACCATTTCTGGTGTGAAATTGCTGCGACCATAAATGCTGGCACTTTGCGGAATGTTTTCCATGTAATCGATAATGTCGTCTAACGCCATTGCCAACTCACGGATCTCACGACGGTCAAACGGGGTGATAAATGTTTTGTGAAGAGAAAGAAGAATATCTTTGGTGTATTCGTCGGCTTCACTCTCAATGCGACAAATCTCTTTAAATTGCGCGTCAAATTGGCTTGCATCATTTACAGCAGTCATCATTGCCAGCACCTTAGAACCTTCTACCGCACAGTCTGCCAAGCTATTGAATTGTCTAAAATAGTTGTCACTGCGTGGTGAAATGGATGCCATCAGTCTGCTGAATATTCCATTAGCCATAAATCAATCTCCCAAAAGTTGCGTTTTTAATTATGACAATAATGTTACAGCAGGCTGGCCTAAACTGCATCAATTAAAGACAATATTGCATGTTAAAATCTGCGCGAAATAATGCATATGATGCAAATATTGAGTCAAAAAAAGCATTAACTATGATGAGAGAACTATGGAAAAAGTCACGATTTATCACAATCCGTCATGCGGCACGTCACGCAACACTTTGGCTATGATACGCGCCAGCGGTGTTGAGCCAGTGGTGATTGAGTATTTAAAAACGCCGCCAAATCGTGAAAAGTTAACCGAATTAATCGCGCAGATGGGCATCACGCCACGTGAACTATTGCGCGAAAAAGGCACGCCTTATGATGCGCTTGGTTTGAGTGATTTAAGTCTATCAGATGAAGCATTAATCGACGCGATGCTGCAAAATCCTATTTTAATCAATCGTCCCATTGTGGTGACAGCAAAAGGCGCTAAGTTATGTCGTCCGTCAGAATTGGTGTTAGACATTCTGGAAAATCCAAACTTGACTGAATTTACTAAAGAAGACGGTGAAGTTGTAAAGGTTGAAGTAGTGAGGATTCTACCTAAATAGAGAGGCTAATAAGGCTGCTCAATATGGCTTCAGCCTTTGCTGTATAATGCTGCTTTTTAGTCATTAGCAAGCCAAAATGGAAGCCGAACAACTCAATATTATTGCCAATCGTTTAACGGATTTAAGCGCGCGCAACCAAGCCCTTCGGGGGTATCTTTGACTTTGAGAATAAGTCACAAAAACTAGAAGAAGTAAACGGCTTACTAGAAGATCCGAAGATTTGGGATAACGCCAAAAAAGCCCAAGAATTAGGTAAAGAAAAGCGCATGCTCGAAATGGTGGTGCATAACTTGCAAAACCTTGAGAATGGCTTAAAAGACGGCCAAGAATTATTCGACATGGCGCGTGAAGAAAATGACGATGAAACATTGTTAAGTGTCGACTCAGACACGCAAAAGATTGAAACGCAAATCGCTGCCATGGAATTCAGGCGCATGTTTTCTGGTGAATTAGATGCAAATAACTGCTTTATTGAATTCCAATCCGGCAGTGGCGGCACTGAAGCGCAAGACTGGTGCAATATGTTGTTGCGCATGTATTTGCGTTATGCCGAGCGCAAAGGTTTTAAAGTAGAAGTACTAGAATTATCTGATGGTGATGTGGCGGGCATTAAAGGCGCATCTATTAAAATCACTGGTGATTATGCCTACGGAACCTTAAGAACTGAAAATGGCGTACATAGGCTGGTGCGTAAATCACCATTCGATTCAAACGCCAAGCGCCACACCAGTTTCGCCAGCGTGCAAATTTTCCCAGAAGTAGATGACAGTATTGAAATCGATATCAATCCTGCCGATTTGCGTATCGATACATATCGCGCGAGTGGCGCAGGTGGTCAGCATATTAATAAAACCGATTCCGCCGTACGTATCACGCATTTACCTACAAACGTAGTCGTGCAATGCCAAAATGATAGAAGCCAGCATCGCAACCGCGAAGAAGCGATGAATATGCTGAAAGGTGCGCTTTATAATTTAGAGCTCAATAAGCGCAATGCCGACAAACAAGCGCTGGAAGATGCTAAAACCGATATCGGCTGGGGACATCAAATTCGGTCTTATGTGTTAGATCAGGGCCGCATCAAAGATTTACGGACCAATGTTGAGATTGGCAATACACAAGGTGTGCTGGATGGCGACCTTGACCCATTTATACAAGTTAGTTTGAAGCAGGGAGTTTAAGCGTGAGTGATAATAACCAACAAAACAATGAGATAGCACCAATTGACGAAAACCACGTCATCGCAGAGCGTCGTGAAAAATTAAAAGCCATTCGTGAAGCAACACAAGGTGTGGCTTTCCCTAATGATTTTAAGCCCTTGCACAAGGCAGATGCTCTACAGCAACAATATGGCGAATTTGATAAAGAAACGTTAGATCCACAGGCAGTTTCAGCGACAGTTGCTGGTCGCATGATGTTAAAGCGTGTCATGGGTAAAGCCAGTTTTGCTACGATTCAAGATGCCAGCGGACCAAGTGCAGGCGGTCGCATTCAGTTATATATTGCGCGCGATGAAGTCGGTGAAGACGTCTACGAAAGTTTTAAACATTGGGACATGGGCGATTTTTTAGGAGCCACTGGCCGTTTATTTAAAACACGTACGGGTGAATTGTCGATTCATGTGACTGAATTAAGGTTGCTGACAAAATCACTGCGCCCATTACCGGAAAAATTTCATGGTCTGCAAGATCAAGAAGTGAAATATCGCCAGCGTTATGTCGATTTGATTACCAGTGAAGAAACGCGCGCGACATTTATTGCGCGCAGCAAGGTGGTTTCTGCGATTCGCAATTTTATGATTCAAAATGAATTTTTAGAAGTCGAAACGCCGATGTTGCACCCGATTCCTGGTGGCGCTTCAGCCAAGCCATTTATCACGCATCACAATGCGCTAGATATGCAAATGTTTATGCGTATCGCGCCAGAGTTATATTTGAAACGTTTGGTAGTCGGCGGATTTGAGCGTGTTTTTGAGATTAACCGCAATTTCCGTAATGAAGGCTTAAGCGTTCGCCATAATCCAGAATTTACCATGATGGAATTTTATGCAGCTTATACCGATTATCAGTGGTTAATGGATTTTACCGAACAATGTATTCGCGCTGCTGCGATTGCTGCGCGTGGCACAGCGACGCTGACTTATGACGGCAAAGAAGTCGATTTAAGCAAACCATTCGAACGTTTAACGATTGTAGGTGCAATACAAAAATATGCGCCGCAATATACGCTTGAGCAATTAAATGACACTGCATTTTTGCGCGCAGAAATATTAAAACATGGCACAAAACCATTTGACCACGCTGGTTTAGGCGCATTGCAATTAGCGTTGTTTGAAGAAACTGCTGAAAGCCAATTGTGGCAACCGACTTATATTATCGATTACCCTGTTGAAGTTTCACCTTTAGCACGCGCGTCTGACAAAAATCCTGAGATCACCGAACGCTTTGAGCTATTTATCACAGGGCGTGAGGTAGCAAATGGCTTTAGTGAGCTAAACGATGCAGAAGACCAAGCAGCAAGATTCCATGCACAAATGAAAGCCAAAGAAGCGGGCGATGCAGAAGCGATGTACTACGATGCCGATTTTATCCGTGCATTAGAATACGGTATGCCACCTGCAGGCGGTTGTGGTATTGGTATTGACCGATTAGTCATGTTAATTACCGATAGCCCTAGCATCCGCGATGTGATCCTGTTCCCACATATGCGGACTGAGTCTTAAATTTCTGAGATATGTGTTTGTAAATCACGTCATTAAAAGTTGTTAAATTAAAAAGTTAACCCAAAAAAGTGGTTAACTTTTTTATCAGCAACGTATCAGTCAAATACTTAAACTATCTGAAAACCATCCCTTAGAAATATCGGATGGTTTTTTATTTTGTTGTAAAAATGCAACGTTAGGTGACGTTTTTGTGAAATAGCGGACTATTACCAAGTATGTAGCTAACTGTCATAAATTTGTCATGTTGTCACACCAAAATCCATCCTGTTGAATAAACGAAGTGAAGCAGTTTAATTTTAGGGGATTTTGGGATGAGTTTCAAACTACGTAAAATGATGGCAACAGCATTAACCAGCAGCGCTTTAATGGGCGGTGATGCGATGGCTGATGCTAATTTGGATTTAGTACAAGCATTGGTGAGTAAAGGCGTTCTGACAGAAGAAGAAGGCGCATTATTGACAAAAGGCCGCGCTGAAGAGATGGGCGTTCAAAAGAAAAAAGAGAGCAAATTCTCAACTAACAGCGTTAAATTACGCGGCTACGTACAAGTGCGCAATACCACCATGTTAGGTGGAGATGACGGTATTAATTTATGGTCTGACCGCTCTGTGGGTGATGATAAATCACTTGGCGATGCAGATAAAAACTTCTTGATTCGCCGTGCACGTTTGGTGATTTATGGTGATTATGGTGATCATTTGAGTTATTACATTCAGCCAGATTTTGCGAGTTCAGTCGGTGGTACAACCAACTCAAACGCCAGTGGCGCGGGTAACTTTGCACAATTGCGCGATGCTTATGGTGATATCTATTTTGATAAAACACGCGTGCATCGTATTCGTGTGGGTCAATCAAAAATTCCGTTTGGTTTTGAAAACTTACAATCCAGCCAAAACCGTTTAGCGTTAGATCGTAACGATGCATTAAACAGTGCGGTACGTGATGAGCGTGACTTAGGTGCGTTCTACTATTACACACCAGAAACCACTCAAGCTTTGTTTGAAGAAATCGGAAAATTAGGTTTAAAACATACGGGTAATTATGGTCAATTTGGTATCGGTGCGTATAACGGCCAAGGTGCCAATGCACGTGATCAAAACGATAATTACCACGTCGTTGCGCGTTACACATATCCTTGGAAAACTGAAAGTGGCCAAATTTATGAGGCGGGTATTCAAGGTTACAAAGGTGAATATGTGTCGACTACTGGTGCATACAGCAGACGTAATGCGGTTGGCACGCTTGCATCAGTTACGCCAACTTTAGGTACGGGTACGCCGCTTTCAGGTCGTAACGGTATTGACGATGAGCGTGTGGGTTTAAGTTTTATGATGTATCCACAGCCGTTTGGTTTACAAGCAGAGTGGAACTGGGGTAAAACGCCAGGGTTAGATTTAGCCTCTAATTCTATTGAGAAAAAGAATCTAAACGGTGGTTATGTGCAAGCGATGTACAAAATCGATAATGTGCATTTCTTCGATACTAACGGTACGGTAATTCCATTTATTAAATATCAATATTTTGATGGTTACAATAAAGCGGAAACCAACTCACCTAAAAATCAGGTACATGATTGGGAACTGGGCGTAGAGTGGCAAATCGCACCAGAGGTAGAAGTGACTGCAGTTTACCATCGCATGAATCGTACTAATTTGGTAACAGGTAATCGAGCGACCGCAAGTGCAAGCAACAATTTACCGGCCAGAGAAGATTACGAAAATTTCAATGCAGATGCATTGCGTGTTCAAGTGCAATATAACTACTAAGTTTAAAGTGATTATTTAGGGTATTAATATAAATAGTTAACCCGATTTTTAGCTTAATATTTAAAAAATCAGCATCAAATCAAACCCGCTTCGGCGGGTTTTTTATATGCAAATACTGCATTGTTATACACAATGCCAATTAACATATTTAGTTTGCGCAAGCGTATGATGAATATACTGTTTCTAATGAAAGATTAAAATGGCTGGTCGCCGTAACCCCAAAAGTAATGTTTTTTTATCCAGATTAAGCCCCGCGATTTATGAGCAGCTTTCGCCAGACTTGCAATTAATCTCTTTGCCAAGAGACTGTGATATTTACCGAACTGCAGGAAAAATCGATTATATTTACTTTCCAATCAGCAGTATTGTTGCGGTTGTAAAAGTGTTAATGGATGGCGAAGCACCAGAAATAGCGGCAATCGGCAATGATGGATTAGTGGGCACAGATGCTTTTATGGGCGTTTACTCGCCAACTAGCCGTGCAATCGTACAAAGTGCAGGTATGGCATATCGTTTAAAAACTAGTGTTGCTAAAAAAATGTTTGACTCAGAACCTGAATTTAGGGCGTTGGTGATGCGATATATCCATGTGATATTTTCGCATTCTGCGCAGATTGCTGCATGCAATCGTTACCATCACTTACAACAGCAAGTATGCCGATTTTTATTAACCAGCTTAGATCGTTGGGCAAGCAATCGCATCAGTTTAACGCATCAACGCATATCGGACTTGCTCGGCGTAAGGCGTTCAGGCGTTTCTGAAGTTTCATCCAATTTAGCCAAGCTAGGTTTGATTAAATATCACCGTGGCTGCGTGACGATTTTGGACCGAGAAGGGTTAGAAAAAATGGTCTGTGAATGTTACACAGTGATTAAACAAGAGAGTGATTTGTTTTTGGAATAACGTTTTAAAAAGTGATTAAATCCAGTTTTTATTTCAGGCAAAATAGCATAAAATCCGTCCGCCATTTTTTTAATATTCGTACTGCCCTATATTAAGACCCCAGTGTGAAATGCTATCGTTTGTACGCTAGCAGACAGATTTTTTTGTGGCATAAATCTAATATGCTAAACATTCAATTGGTGTATTTGTAAATTGGATATGAATAGTTAACCTTTGAAAGTGGGAAGAAAATGAGTGGCAATCAACAAAATTTAAAAGAACAAAATCGCTTATCGGCATTGTTAAAGCTGAAAGTATTAGACTCTCCTTTTGAAACGATTTTTGATACCATCACGCGCCTTGCAAGTGATGTTTGCGGTACGCCTATCGCGCTTATTACGCTGGTGGATGATAAGCGTCAGTGGTTTAAATCTAGCGTAGGTATGGGATCCGTCACAGAAACGCCACGCGAGATTTCTTTTTGTACACACACCATTCAAAATGATCATTTGTTAGAAGTGCAAGATGCAACGCAAGATGAACGGTTTTGGGATAACCCACTAGTGACAGGCAACCCGGATATTCGATTTTATTGCGGCGCACCGATTAAATTGCCGATGGGTGAGAATATCGGCTCACTTTGCGTGATCGATACCAAGCCAAATTATTTGAACGAGCATCAACGCAAAACCATAGAAGGTCTGGCAACGCTGGTTTCGCAATTATTAATATTGCGCGAAATCAACCTTAAGAATTGCAATTTAGACACTACAAAATAATGCCTGAAAAATATGATGATTAAACAATGTTGTAAATTATTGCCAGCCATATTGGCTGGCTTTTTTTTTGGAAATGCACAAGCGGAAACCGAAGAGGATGGCCGCTATTGGTTAAATTTTAGTTTAGCAGGCAAGTTGCCAGCCGAAAGTTGGCTATGGACTTTCGATTTTCGACCGCGTTGGCGCGAAGAGGGCAGTGAATTTGATCAGTATATTGCGTCTGGCTATGTGATCAAGCAATTGAATAAGCAAGCCAGTTTGGGGCTGGGGATCGATCATATCGTTACGCATCCTGCAGGCGGAAAATCATTTGAAGAAAATCGGTTAACGCCACAATTACTGTATAAATTTGACGAGTTTTTAGGTGTTAAGTTAATCAGTAGAACGCGTTTTGAACTCCGTCACCGTGAAAATGCGGATGACACGGCTTACCGACTACGTGAGCAGTTACGGGCAATGTGGGCTTTTCCGAATTTAAATCGATTGTCTTTGGTTGTTTCGAATGAGTTAATGCTGAATCTAAATGATACCGATTGGAATGTCCGGCGCGGCATCGATCAAAATCGCGCTTTCGTTGGATTGAATTGGAAAACCAGCCAGCAAACATCGGTAGATTTTGGCTATCAGAATCAATATATCAACACGCGCAATGTTGATCGCGAAAATCATATTTTAATGGGTACGTTATTTGTTAATTTCTAAATAAATAATGAATGTTTAGATTAAGTTAATTTTAAAGTGTTTTAACCCAATCCTTTAATCACTTTTTATCAATAAACTTAATCCTCCAAGCCGCTATTCACAGCGGCTTTTTAAATCGTATTTCCCGTTATTTTTACCAATGCTTTTCCTATGCACTCATGCACCAATTAAGTCATTGGCATGCACTGAAAGCGTGCGTAATCACTTCATTATATTGATAATATTATTTAAATTAAATTGGATTAATCGCCTATATCGGCTTTCTAAGCCACATCCAAGCCACTTCAGAAAATATTGATATTAGCTGGAATGCTAATTGCTAAACCTTAACTGTAGCAACGTTGTTTGTACTAAATCTAACTTGAATTAAGAACCAGTAAAGATTAGTTGCGGATAAGGAAGCAAGATGATTAAACATGACCTAATTAAGCTTTATAAATTTGCATGTACATTAATGCTAGTTTTGTGCGCGGCAAATAGTGCGTGGGCAGTGCCAACGGCAGAAATGGTGAGCGACCTCAATAACAGTGTGTTGCGCGTAAAAGTGAAGCTGCCAAATGGTAATCTTGGGTTAGGTTCAGCTGTAGTTATCGCTAAGAATGAAGTGATAACCAATTGCCATGTTGTGACCGATGCAACCAATATTGCAGTGATTGTGAATGGCGAGCCGCACGCAGCAACGGCGATTAAAGCGGATTGGCATCACGATTTGTGCATGCTGACTGTTGAAAACTTGGATGCGCCTGTTGTTAAATTGGGTGCTAGCAAAGATCTTCAATACGAAGAATCTGTTTTTACCATCGGTTATCCAGACGAAACCAAACAACCTGTTAGCACATTTGGTGCGGTCAAAGGCCTTTTTCCGATGGATGATAGCGTGATTATTCGTGCAAGCAGTCCATTTAGATTGGGTGCTAGTGGCGGCGGCGCATTTGACGATACAGGCAACTTAGTAGGAATTATCACGTTGAAGAGTCGTGGTGATACTGCTTACTTTTACTATATGCCGGTGGAATGGGTGCAAGCTTTGATGAGTAAACCTGCACAATCTCTTGGTGTAAAAAGTGAAAAACCTTTTTGGGCGATGGATGTTAAGCAACGGCCGTATTTTATGCAAGTTGTGCAGCCATACTTAACGCAAGAGTGGAAAACGCTATTAAAAGTGGCAACACAATGGGTGCAAACTGAGCCAAACACAGCGGAATCTTGGTTCTATTTAGCTGCTGCAGAATACGCGACAAAAGACTATAGCCATGCCGAAGAGCACTTTAAAAAGGTGTTGGCGCTGAATCATTCGCATAGCCAAGCAATGGATTATTTAGCAAAGCTTGCTGAAAAGACGGCAAAGTTGGATGTGGTTTCAAACAAAGTTGCGCTGCTAAACTAAAGCGCATTTAAAAACGGATCAACGTTAATAGTTAAGTCTAATTTCAATCATTCACATCATTTCTCAATTATTCAGAGACTTGATGTGAATGATTAACTGGTTTTATTTCAGTGTTAAGTGATTTTAGATGGCGATACAAAATACGTGTTTCTAGTAAATTCCAAACGCGTAACATGGCTTCAATCGTATCAAATGGTTTAGTTAAAAAGTCTTTCGCACCAAGTGCTAAGGCTTTTCTTTTGGCTACTATCGTAGCATCTGCAGTCAGCACTAACACTGGCAAGTATTCATCTTTCGGAATATGGCGTGACAACATCTCTAACACCGCATAGCCATCCAGTTCTGGCATCATTAAATCCAATAGAATCAAATCAGGTTGAAAGGCTTTGAATAAATCTAAAGCACGTGTCGAGTCTGCTGTACTGATGACTTGATGAAAACCTTCTCTTGCCAACAAATCTTCTAGCAGTTTCAAGTTCGCCTCTGCATCATCAATGATTAAAATCTTGGCATTTAAAATAGCGGCTTCATTCATGTTAATGGTGTTTTCTACTTAATTTGTTTTTTATGTTTAATTTGTTTCAAGTTCTGGCTTACTTCTATTTAACTTACAACTCATAACTGACTTTAATTAAAAGGCTTTAAATTTCAATTAATTCTCTTACTTTTTTGTTAAACATGGCAACATCCAAAGGCTTGGTCATGTAATGCTCTACGCCAGCAGCATTTAAGCGGGCGATGGTTTCAGGCAATGCATCCGCACTCAATATCATAATCGGTATATCGCGATATTTGACGTCTGATTTAATATAACTGACCAAGCTTTCGCCTGAGCCATCTGGTAGATTTAAATCAATGAGTAATAGCGAAGGTGAGATTTCCGCTAGATATTGTTTAGCATCTTTCATCGTTGTGACGCAATGGATACGCAAATCACGCTGACGGTAGATGATTGCTTCGACCAATGCGCGATTACTAATATTGTCTTCTACGTAAAGTATAGAATGTTTGTTAGTAAGCGCCAGCGGCTTTTTGCTTTGGGTTGATTGAATCAATTCGTTGGATTCTTCACTTGGCTCACTTGCGCCAATTTCTATCCAGAATAAGCTTTTATCCTCTGCAACGTGAATGCTGCCGTTCATGGCCAGCATAATTTGTTTAGAAAGTGCAAGGCCAAGACCAGTGCCTTCGACTTTTGTTTGCTCAGCGCCTAATCTATCAAAAGGCGTGAATAATCGTTCTTTCAATTTGGCTGGAATGCCTGTGCCGCTATCTTGCACCTCAATGATGATTTTGCCTTGACGACTGAAGGCATTTAATTGCACGACAGCATTTGCTGGGCCGTATTTAAGCGCATTCGACAGCAGGTTAAGCACGACTTGTAGCAATTTTTGTCGATTAGCCAGTGCCCAAAGGTCAGGAGTAATATCACTTCTAATTTCGATATCTCGAATTTTGCCAATCGGCGCAATGTAGTGCGTGGCTTCTTCTAGCAGTGTATTCACATCTATTGAGGTTAACTCTAAAGAGATTTCTCCCGATTCGATTCTGGCAGTTTCTAGTACTTCGTTGATTAATTTGAGTAAATGCTTTCCTGCGCCTAAGATGAGTGACACGCTATCGCGCTGCTTTCCAGGGGATAAATCCTGTTCTAATAACTGCGCAAATCCTAAAATAGCATTGAGCGGCGTTCTCAGTTCGTGGCTAGTTCTGGATAAAAACATACTTTTCGACGCACTGGCATCTTCTGCTTCTTGTTTTGCTTGAATCGAATCGCTGATATTTTTAGCCAATAATTGCGATGCATGATCAAGCTCATCAGATAATTGACCCAACTCATCTCGGCTACTTGAAGGCAAATCCAATTTCTCTGCTTTGGCAAGATGTGCGGCTGAATCTCGTAACAACCGCACGCGTTTAACGATGGTGCGAGAGAAAATCCACACTGCCGCTAATGAGCCAATGATGCCAGATACTGCGGCAATCAACGTGATGATGATGTGGCGTTGACGTTGATTAAAAACATCTTGCTGATCTTTTGCCACTAAAATCGCTTCTTCCGCATTCAGGCGTTCGATTTCATTTCTGAGCTTATCTAAGGTGTTAACTTGGGATTTGAACTTAGCGATTAAGCTATCTGAGGCGACATTGGATTCATATTCTGAAAGAATCCTTAAGTCATGCAGATTTTTTTCAACCAGTGGATTAATCGCAGCAAGGCGTTTTTTCTGCTCTTCATTATCCAGTTGGATTTCTAACTCATTCAATATGGCAGGCAGTTGTTTTTCTACTTGGAAAAAAATATTCAGGAAATGCTTGTCACCAGTTAGCAAATAATCTCTGACACCGGTAGATGCTTCAATTAGCAAAGTATGCACTTTTTGAATATCGCGCTGGTTTTGTAAAGCGAGCCTCAATTTGTTTTCAAGTTGAGTAGATTCTTGCTCTCTGATATATAAAGAGCCTAACGAAGCCAATAAAACTAACAGTGGTAGCGCGATGACGCAAACACCTTTTATTCCCAAAGATAGATTTTGCCATGTCTGGGCAATCCAACTAAGTAGCTGAAAGTGATTGTTTTTAACAGATTGTGTTTGCGTATTTTTCATCACGAGAACTATTTAATAATTAAAATTTTTAATGATTAAAACTGGGTTTAAGTTAAGGCTTTTTTAAGTGAATAATTGCTTAAATTAATAGGGTTAATAGTTAACACATATTATTGGTTAATATTTTATTTATGATCTGTAACCAAGTTCAACCGCTTTAACAGCGGCTTGCGTTCTATCTTTTACGCCAAGCTTATTTAAAATACGTTCAACGTGAATTTTAGCGGTACCAGATGCGATTCCCAGCTTAGTACCAAGCTCATTATTGCTTAATCCAGAGGGTAAAAGGGCCAGAATCTCGCGCTCTCTTGGGGTTAATGCTTCTAAAATCGTCTGATCGCCTTCGCTACGAACTGGCCCTTGATGTTGTGATATGGCTAATCCAACTAGTCCTGCAAATGCTTGTAAGGTTTCAAATTCTGCTGATTCTAGCGTGAGTTTTTTGCCAGAGAGGCCAATAACACCTTTGCCATGTTTACCTAACGCGAGTGGAATTAAGCATTCATGATGGCTCGCATCATTGTGTGTCCACAATTGCGTGCCTTTATTTTCATACAAAGTAAACTGTACTGGATTTTTAAGCATCATCGCTAAAATACCCATCATCGGAATCCTTGAGCCGACTGGCAATGTTTGACCGACCTGATTAAACACCACCAATTTGCCGGAATTTTCTATTGCTAATAAAGCATGTTGTGCGGAAACCAAAGTACAAAGTGAATGTAATAGACTGGATGATGCACCCACGCCCCAGCCATGCTCAAAAAGTTGTTGGCCAAGATTAAGATAAAGCCGTAAGTGCGTATCGTTAGCCTGAGTTTTTTTAAGGCTCTCCCTAAGCGCGCGTGCACTTGTTGGCTGCTGCGTATTATTCAGCTCAGTAGGATTGAGTAGGTCATTTGACATATGCCGAACAGTATATACCGTTCTACCTATTATGGTAGATTTTTACTTTATTTACACCGCGCATAATGCATCACATCGGGAAAGCAATAAATAACCCGAATAACTAAAGTAAATTGGAGAAGAGAAATGAAAAGTTTAAATTTAGCAGTGATTGTTTCTTCAGCAGTTTTAATGCTTTCAGGCGTTGCATACGCTGAAGATACTTACAAAAATAGTCATCATCAAAATCTGTCAAAACGCCCATATAGCCAGCCGCTTCCAGATAGCGCTTATCAAAAAACAGGTGAATTTGAAGGTGCAACACTGGTGCGTGGTGAGTTGAGTGAGCAAGAGTTAACTGCAAACAAACATCAACAAGTAATGCGTTTGAATCAGTTATCTAAACGCCCATATTAACTGTATCTAAGTTAACGATATAAGTTTGTGAGAATTGAGGAGATGATCATGAAAAGCAAAAGTCTTATTGGCAATGTTCTTGGATTGGCAGCAGCGCTGCTGTTGACCACTGGCATTGCTCAAGCAGGGGATGATAAAGCGAATAATGTCATCGACCAAAATATATCAAAACGGCCTTATCAAGCGCCTAATGAGCCTGCTGCGAATAAAGCAGATAACTGGGATGGCGCAACGTTGGTGAAAGAAGAAGCCAAAACTGGCCCAACTAACTATCAACAATTGCGCATCCGTATGTTGGGGCAACGTCCTTATATGCATAAGAGTGGCGAGTAAGTAAAAATGTAGTTTGTTTGACCTAAATAGTCTGGTTGAGTAAAACCAGTTATTTAATAAAGAAAAGTGCTTATTGTCATGAAAGTGGCACTTTTTTTTTGTTACACTGTAATGGATATCACTAATTTTTAGAGGCAGCACATTGAATACACAGGCATGGTTTAAAGAAATTAAAAGTGATTTACCGGCGAGTATCGTCGTGTTTTTTGTTGCGCTGCCACTTTGTTTGGGTATTGCGCTAGCTTCAGGCGCACCGCTGTTTTCAGGGGTGATTGCTGGCATTATTGGCGGCATTGTCGTTGGTATGTTTAGTGGTTCGCAATTGGGCGTCAGCGGCCCAGCTGCCGGATTAGCTGTTGTTGTTTTAACCGCAATTGCTACTTTAGGCTCGTTTGAGGCGTTTTTATTAGCCGTTGTTTTAGCGGGCATTATCCAGTTTTTGCTAGGTTATTTTAAAGCTGGCTTTATTGCTTATTTTGTACCTTCATCTGTCATTAAAGGCATGTTAACGGGTATTGGATTGCTGATTATCCTAAAGCAAATTCCACATGCCTTAGGTTATAGCGCGGATTTTGAAGGTGATGAATCATTTTCGCAGATAGATGGTGGAAATACATTTACATCGATTATGCATGCATGGGATTTGTTAACGCCAGGCGCCATCGTCATTGCATTGGTGTCGATGGCTATTCTGATTTTTTGGGATGCTGTTCTGCTTAAAAAACATCGGTTTTTTCAAATCTTACAAGGCCCAATCGTTGTTGTGTTGATGGGTATTGTATTTAACTATTTGTACTTAAAAGGTTTTTTTGGTTTAAGTCTGCAGCCAGATCAACTAGTTACACTGCCTGTGGCTGATGGCCTTGGTGGTTTCGTTAAATTATTTACTTATCCAGATTTTTCACAATGGGCTAACCCGGAAATTATCAAAATCGCAATCGTGATGGCGATTATCGCTAGTTTAGAAACCTTACTTTGCGTAGAAGCGGCAGATAAATTAGACCCACTTAAGCGCGTGACGCCAACTAATCAAGAGCTTAAAGCGCAAGGTATTGGCAATATTATTTCTGGTCTTATCGGTGGTTTACCGATTACACAAGTGATTGTACGTAGTTCTGCAAATATTTCATTTGGTGCAAAAACTAAATTATCGACCATTTTTCACGGCTTCTTTATGTTGATCAGTGCCGTCACTATCGCGGAATTTTTAAATATGATTCCGCTGGCGAGTTTGGCGGCGATTCTATTGATGGTCGGTTATAAATTAGCGAAACCGAGTTTGTTCAAACAAATGTTCGATTTGGGCTATGAACAATTTATCCCGTTTATCGTGACTATTGTAGCGATTGTGTTAACTGATCTATTGACAGGTATTGGGATTGGTTTAGCCATATCCATTTTGTTTACGCTGCATCACAGTTTCCGCAATTCACATTACATTAAAGATGTGACGACGACAGAGGATGACAAAGTTGTACATCATTTAGTATTAGCCGAGGAAGTATCGTTTTTTAACAAAGCCAGTATTGTAGAAGTGTTAGAGGCAATACCAAAAAATTCAAAAGTGATTATTGATTGCAGCAATAGCAAGGCGATTGATTATGATGTAGCGGAATTTATTCGCGATTATCAATTGCATGCAAGCATCAAAAATATCACCGTAGAAACAATTGGATTTATTGCGCCTAAATCTTAATTAACTTACCGAGTTAACCAAGTATTTATATTAAAAAATATTTAATTAATAGCGTAACTAAATTAAAAAAGTGACGAGTATTAATAGCAAAGGTAGTCGTAAGTCAGAGCAAAGTTTTTTGATTGAAAAGTTTTAATTAACCAAGAGAGTTGTGTATTTATGTATAAGCACCCAATATTAAACCGTGAAAATATGACGCCGCAAGAAGCGTTGGATATTTTAATTGAAGGCAACAATCGTTTTATGAATAACTATGTTGCCAATAAAGACATGCAAACGCTTGTGCAGATTGTGAAAGAGAAACAGCATCCTTTTGCTTCTTTTTTAAGTTGCAGCGATTCTCGTGCGCCTGTTGAGTTGCTATTTGATCAGGCACTAGGTGATATTTTTAGCGTGCGTTTGGCTGGCGGTATCGCTTCAGATAAAGCGATTGGATCTTTGGAATTCAGTAGCAAATATCTGGATAGCAAATTGATTGTTGTGATGGGACATAGCAGTTGCGGTGCGGTAAAAGCGGCTTGTGATGATTTTAAAGATGGTCACATTGGTGAGATTATCAATATGATTAAGCCAGCGATTCGTCACGAAAAAACCATCACTAATCCAGAAGATCGTACTTCTAAAAATCCTGAGTTCGTTGAAAAGATTAACGAGCTGAATGTGCGCTATCAAATTGATACGATTATTCGCTTAAGCGATATTGTGGATGAAATGTTAGAGAAACATCAACTGGGTATTATTGGTGGTATGTATGATTTGAATACTGGCAAAGTGAATTTCTTAGAAGATACATTCGTTTCTTAATATGTCACTTGATATTTTGATTAAAAAAAAC
>Ga0123389_131131_pt1 | contig 17475 bp, 22 predicted proteins | sample T0HHNH4metaT_FD_89917 | JGI IMG/M metagenome (GOLD analysis project Ga0123389, IMG submission 89917) | Methane-oxidizing artificial microbial communities from Washington, USA to study methane cycling - T0-HHNH4 metaT (Metagenome... | ecosystem: Engineered > Modeled > Simulated communities...
GAAAAACCCCAGCAGATGCAGATCGCTGGGGTTTTTTGTTGCCCGAAACATTCTCATCATAGGCAGTTTGGTTTAACATCGTGTCATGACAACAGACAATGATGCGTTAATCGGTACCCCATTTGGCGCGGTAGCTATTACTTCAAGCAATGGCCAGCTGGCAATAGAGCTGTTGGCGGTGCAGCCTTCAGGCACTATTTCCATGGCTAAAGAGTCGGATAATCCCGTAGTGCAGTCCGCCTGCCGACAGGTGATGCTGTATCTGCAAAATCCCACAGCGGCATTTGACTTGCCTACAGCCCAGCAAGGCACTGATTTCCAGCAGCGGGTGTGGCAGGCCATCGCTGCAATTCCACTTGGGCAGACGCGCACTTACACAGAACTGGCTGCCCAGGTCGGCTCTGGCCCACGGGCAGTTGCCAATGCCTGTGGCGCGAATAGCCTGCCATTGCTGGTTCCATGCCATAGGGTGGTTGCCAGGAATGGGCTTGGTGGTTTCATGCAGGGCAGGCAGAACGGCTTGCTTATCAAACAATGGCTGTTAAGGCATGAAAGTGTGGAGCTGTAAGTGAGCAGCCAGGAGCTTGCGCAGGATACCAGTGCGGAACTGGATACCTTTATAGACCATCTCTGGCTTGAAGATGGCTTGTCAAAAAATACACTGCAAAGCTACCGTCTTGATCTGACTGGTTTCGCACTATGGGCGCAGGTCCGGCACACGCAACTGCTGGCTGTAAATGCTGCCGATATTCAGCAATATCTCGCCTTCAGGTTCCCGCAGAGTAAGCCGCGCAGCATTGGTCGCCTGATCGCCAGCCTGCGGCGATTTTACCGTTATTGCCTGCGGGAGAATAAAGTCAGCATAGACCCCACGCTGCAGATAGAATCCCCCAAGCTGCCCCGCAGCCTGCCTAAAAGCCTCAGTGAAGAAGAGGTGCTTGCTTTGCTCAATGCCCCGAATTTAAATGAGCCGGCCGGCCTGCGTGACAGGGCGATGCTGGAGCTGCTGTATGCCTGCGGCTTGCGCGTGTCGGAACTGGTCACGATTAAAACAACAGAAATCAGCGTAAGTGACAGCGTAGTCCGCGTCACGGGCAAGGGCAGCAAGACGAGGCTGGTGCCGATGGGGGAGGAAGCCGCAGACTGGGTGGGGCGCTATTTGAAAGAAGCGCGCCCTGAAATCCTGCAAAAGCGGCTAAGTGATGCATTATTCGTGACGAATCGCGGCGATGAAATGACGCGGCAGGCTTTCTGGTACCTGATCAAACGCTATGCTGTTCTGGCCGGCATTACCAAGCATATGTCGCCGCATGTGCTGCGCCATGCTTTTGCAACACATTTGCTGAATCATGGGGCGGATTTGCGCGTGGTGCAGATGCTGCTGGGGCATTCGGATATTTCAACGACGCAGATTTATACCCATGTGGCGCGGGAGCGGCTGAAGAGGCTGCATGCGCAGCATCATCCGCGAGGTTAGGATGCGGTTCTTTCCACAATCACGCCTAACGCTTTCAGCCCCGGCAGTATTGCAGGTTTCGCAACTTTGACTTTTACGTTCAGTGCGGAAAACTCTTTGAGAATCAGCTGGCAGACATGCTCGGCTAAGGCTTCAACTAATTTAAAGCTGTGCTCTTTCAGGGTCTCGCGCACGCGGTTTACTACCAAGCCATAGTCTATAGTATCGGCAACATCATCGCTTTTGCAGGCCAGGCTCAAGTCGTAGCCAATCTCTATGTCCAGGATGATGGTTTGTTCAACCATGCGTTCCCACTCTGGTACGCCGAGCTTGGTTTGTACTTTGACTTCGCTTAGAAAGATTGTGTCCATAAAATATGATGCCCAGTGTTTTTGTATGGTTTAGAATGTGATTAGTCAGATTTTAGAGCATCTTATTATGAATGAGTTAGGTTTTATTCCTGTAACCCTGGTTCCTGTGGTGTGGATAGTAGCAGCTTACCTGCTAGGTTCCATCGCGTTTGGTATCTTGATCAGCAAACTTTATGGTTTGCCGGATCCGCGCTCGGTTGGCAGTGGCAATATCGGTGCAACCAATGTTGCCCGTAGCGGCAAGAAATCTGCGGCTGTACTTACGTTGCTCGGCGATGCATTCAAAGGCTGGTTTCCGGTCTGGTTGGCATTGCAGTCCGGCATGCTGATGTGGGTGGTGAGCGCGGTAGCGCTGGCGGTGTTTTTCGGGCACTTGTACCCGGTTTACCATGGCTTTAAAGGCGGCAAAGGCGTGGCGACCGCACTGGGCGTGATGCTGGCTATATCGCCATGGTTGGGCCTGGCGGCACTGGCAACCTGGATCGTAGTCTTTGCGGCGACACGTTATTCCTCGTTGGGGGCGATTGTGGCAGCGGCGCTGGCGCCAGTATTTGCCTGGTATCTGCTGCCTTATCAGGATTATGTGCTGACGGTACTGGTGATGTCTGTGTGGCTGATATGGCGTCACAGAAGCAATATCCGGAAATTACTGGCCGGCACTGAGTCTGGCTTCGGCAAAAAGAAATAGCCGGAAAACAGGCGCTGTAGCTTATGGTGCTTGCAGTTCGTTCAGATTCCAGCGAGGTTTCACGCTAAAGCTATAACTTTTAGGGCTGGCGACCTGCATTGCGATCAGGCGCATGGCACCGGCAAAGGCAATCATGGCGCCGTTGTCGGTGCAGAATTCCAGGCGCGGGTAGCTTACTTTGCAGCCCCTGCGTTTGGTTGCTGCATTCAGTTTCTCGCGCAGTTTGGCATTGGCGCCCACGCCGCCTGAAACGATTAAATTATCCAGCCCGGTATCACGTAATGCATGCATGCATTTTGTGGTCAGCACTTCAGTGACGGCCTCCTGAAATTCATAGGCAATGTCGGCCCTGGTGGTTTCATCCAAAGGCTGGTGCTGGTTAACCATGGTGAGCACGGAAGTTTTTAATCCGCTGAAGCTGAAATTCAGGTCGCCGCTATTGAGCAGTGGCCTTGGCAGCTTGAAATTCGGTTTACCGTTTTGCGCCAGCTTGGATAAAGCCGGGCCGCCCGGATAACCCAAGCCTAGCAATTTCGCGGTCTTGTCGAATGCTTCGCCTGCGGCGTCATCCAAAGTGTCCCCGAGCAGTTCGTATTCGCCGATGCCATCCACGCGCATGAGTTGGCTGTGCCCACCGGATACCAGCAGCGCAACGAAGGGGAACTGCGGCGGATTGTCTTCAAGTAATGGCGCCAGTAAATGGCCTTCAAGGTGGTGCACGTTAATCGTCGGGATCTGCAAGCTGTAAGCCAGCGCCTCGGCAAAGCTGGTGCCAACCAGCAGGGCGCCGGACAAACCCGGACCTTGTGTGTAGGCGATGGCATCAATATCCTGCAGTGTTTTCCCGGCCTCTTTCAAGGTGGCTTCCGTGAGTGGTAATACGCGGCGGATATGGTCGCGGGAAGCGAGTTCAGGCACTACGCCGCCATATTCGGCATGCATCTCGACCTGGGAGTGCAGGGCGTGTGCCAGCAGGCCTTTATCCGTATCATATAAGGCAATACCTGTTTCATCACACGAAGATTCAACGCCAAGCACTAACATTTTTTGTATCCAACTTTACCTAAAAATAACATTTGCAACACAATTACATAGAAAGTAATTGAACAAAACCAATTATACGATTAAAATGGCGGACTTTTCTCATGTTTATGCCTGAAAGGCGAACTTGAGCATGACCTTATAATTGAATTGTTGCAGATAAGAGAGACCGAATGTCTAGTGTACGTGTAAAAGAAAATGAGCCGTTTGACGTTGCTTTACGCCGTTTTAAACGTTTGATTGAAAAAACTGGTTTGTTGAATGACCTTCGCGCACGCGAGTTCTACGAGAAGCCAACCTGGGAACGTAAACGTAAAGCTGCTGCTGCTGTTAAGCGTCAATATCGCCGCTTGATGAAGCAAACGTTGCCAGCAAAACTTTACTAAGAAATACTTGGTAAAATCGTCAGTATGTCATTGAAAGCTCAGATATCTGAGGATATGAAGGCTGCGATGCGCGCAAAAGACAGCGCGCGTTTGGGCACGATTCGCCTGCTGCAGGCTGCCATCAAGCAGCGTGAAGTGGATGAGCGGGTTGAGCTTGATGACGGTAATGTGATTGCCGTGATCGAGAAAATGCTTAAGCAGCGCCGTGATTCTATTGCGGCGTATGAATCGGCAAATCGCAATGACCTGGCTGATGTGGAAAAGTTTGAAGTCAGCGTACTGCAAACCTACCTGCCGCAACAGCTGACAGAAGATGAAATTAAAGACATCCTGGAAAAAGTTGTGGTGGAAACAGGTGCTGCTGGTATTAAAGATATGAGTAAGGTCATGGCGGCGATTAAACCGCTGGTAGCTGGCCGTGCCGATATGGGTAAAATATCCGGGTTGATCAAAACCCGTTTAGGTTAAGCAGTAAAGCTGTAAATCAAGCAAACATCATAAGGAGCGCAAGCTCCTTTTTTGTTTGCGTTTACTTTTTTGATTTACGCTTACTTGGGTTGTAATCTTGGGCTAGAATTACCGTTCGGTAATTAGATCAACATTGTTATTTTTGGTAAAAGCAGATAAATTTGATCCCGGAAAGCTTTATTCAAGAACTCCTGAACCGCGTTGATATTGTTGATGTGGTCGATAGAAGCGTGCCGCTCAAGAAAGCCGGTGCCAATTATTCTGCCTGCTGCCCGTTCCATAATGAAAAATCCCCCAGTTTTACGGTAAGTCCTGCCAAGCAGTTTTATCATTGCTTTGGCTGCGGCGCACATGGCACGGCCATTGGTTTCCTGATGGAGTATCAAGGGGTCAGCTTTGTTGAGGCGGTGCAGGATCTGGCCAAGAATGTCGGTTTGGTCGTGCCTCAGGAAACGCGGGACGCCGACCGCCCCGCACAGAAAGTGGTGGTGGGCTTGCAGGAAACTTTGCAGCAAGCCGCAAATTTTTATAAAGCCGAGCTTAAAAAATCCCAGCGTGCGATTGACTACCTCAAAAGCCGCGGCCTGAGTGGCCAGGTGGCTGCCAAGTTCCAGATCGGCTGCGCACCGGCGGGCTGGCAGAACCTGCAAGGGGTGTTCCCGCATTATGAAAGTGAAGCATTAACCACAGCGGGTCTGGTGGTTGAAAATGATCAGGGTCGACGCTATGACCGTTTCCGCGACCGTATCATGTTCCCGATCCATGACCAGAAAGGCCAGGTGATTGGCTTTGGCGGGCGTGTGATCAACCCGGAAGATACGCCTAAATATTACAACTCCCCTGAGACGCCCCTGTTTCAGAAAGGCCATGAGCTTTATGGGCTATTTATCGCGCGCAGGGCAATGCGTGATGCCGGCCGCGCCCTGGTGGTTGAAGGTTACATGGACGTAGTGGCGTTAGCGCAATATGGCATTGAATATGCGGTGGCTGCGCTTGGTACGGCGACCACACCATACCATATAGCCAAGCTGATGCGGCAGGTAGATGAAATCGTATTCTGCTTCGACGGAGATAACGCCGGGCGTACGGCAGCATGGCGCGCCGCGATGAATGCCTTGCCTGCGCTGACCGATGGCCTGAAGCTCACTTTCCTGTTCTTGCCGAAAGAGCACGATCCAGATTCTTATGTGCGTGAATTTGGCAAAGAACAGTTTGAGGCGGAAGTGAAAACAGCAATGCCGCTGTCGCAATATATACTGCAGCACCTGAGTGAAAATAACCCTTTGCAGAGCCAGGAAGATCGCGTGCGTTTCCTGAATGATGCCGAGCCTATCCTCAAACAGATTAATGCGCCGCGCAGTGCCATGTACCTGCGCAAGAAGGTTGCCGAGCTTGCGCAGCTATCGGCTGATGAAATGCATAGCCTGCTCAAGCTGCCTAATGTCAATAAACCTCCGGCACAGGGGAGGCCAAAGCTGACGCGGACGACAGTGTCTTTGCAGAAACGCTTTTGCCTGATATTGCTGAGGCGGCCATCATTCGCAACGCCGGCAGACCTGGCTTTGGTCGATGGACGCGCAGATGAGGATATGCTGCTGAAGCAAACTATTGAAACTTGCCTGCTGAATCCCCATTCTAACTCAGCAGTGCTGCTGCATGAACTTGAAGCCAAAATTGAAGCCAAAGTGCTGAATGAATTGGGAAGCGAGTTGATGCTGCTGGATGAAACGCTGGACTTCGAAAAGGAATTGGCAGGCATCCGTATGCAGCTGCAAGACGTTTATTCGCATAAGGAGTCAAGCAGTTTCCTGGCACGAATCAGTGAAAAACCTTTGAGTGCGTTAACGGAAGAAGAGAAAGCCCTGTTGAAATCTGTCGGCAATAAACCCAGCCAAAATAGGGCTTAATTCTGATATAATACGCGGTTCGGTAATCTTATAGCTATGCTGGTTGGTTTAATGCATGGCAGAAGCTAAATTTAGAGGTAAGTCATGGCAAGACCAAAAAAGAGCGATCAAATAGCTGAAAAAGAAACAGAAGAGTTTATTGGTGCGGAGTTGCATGAGGTAAGCGCAGAAGAGCGTCGCACCCGTCTTAAAAGCTTAATAGTTTTGGGCAAAGAGCGTGGTTACCTCACCTATGCCGAAATTAATGACCACTTGCCTGATGATGTGCAGGGTTCCGAGCAGATCGACGGTATCATTGGCATGATCAATGACATGGGTATCCAGGTGTACGAAGAGGCGCCTGATGCTGAGGTGTTGCTCATGTCTGATGCACCGCCGGCGGTGACTGATGATGACGCGGTAGAAGAAGCTGAGCAGGCGCTGGCGACTGTGGATTCAGACTTTGGCCGTACTACCGATCCCGTGCGTATGTATATGCGCGAAATGGGTACAGTTGACTTGCTCACGCGTGAAAGCGAAATCGAAATTGCGCGCCGTATTGAAGATGGCTTGAAACACATGGTGCAGGCAATCGCAGCCTGCCCGACCACTGTGGGTGCATTGCTTGAGCTGGTAGAAAAAGTAGAAAAAGACGAGCTCAGTGTTGATGATCTTGTCGATGGTCTGATCGATTCGGACATCGGTCTGGATGAAGGCATGACAGCTGAGGCTGATGACGACGTTGAACCAGAGGTTGGCGACGAAGAAGAAGATGAAGATGCCGATGGCGCAAAAGCAGCGGCAATCTCGGCAGAAGCGCTGGCTAAACTCAAGGAAGAGCTGCTCAAGCGTTTCACCGTGGTGCGTGCAGCACACCACAAGATGATGGAAATCCTGCCGCTGAGGGGCTCACAAGACCCGGAATACCAGGTGTTTCTTGCAGAAATCCTGGAAGAGCTCACGGCATTCCGTTTCTCACCAAAGCAGGTTGAAACACTTTGTGATCAGGTACGTGACCTGGTGGAGACCGTGCGTGGCCATGAGCGTAAAGTGCTCGATTTCTGTGTTGAAAAATCCGGCATGCCGAGGACGCATTTCATCAAATCTTTCCCGGGTAACGAAAGTAACCTGGACTGGCTGCAAGAAGAACTGAAAGCGGATAAGCCATACGTAGAAAAACTGGCGCGTTTTAATCACTCCATTCTCGATCAGCAGCAGCGCATTATTGATCTGGAAACCAAAGTTGGTATCTCGACCAAAGAGCTTAAGGAAATCAACAAGCAAATGACCACCGGCGAAGCCCGTGCCCGCCGAGCCAAGCGCGAAATGATCGAGGCAAACCTGCGCCTGGTGATTTCTATTGCCAAAAAATACACCAACCGCGGTCTGCAATTCCTGGACTTGATTCAGGAAGGCAACATCGGCTTGATGAAAGCGGTGGACAAGTTTGAATATCGCCGTGGTTTTAAATTCTCTACCTATGCAACATGGTGGATTCGCCAGGCAATTACACGTTCTATTGCTGACCAGGCGCGTACCATCCGCATTCCTGTGCATATGATTGAAACGATCAATAAAATGAATCGTATCAGCCGCCAGATCTTGCAGGAAACAGGTGTAGAACCAGATCCGGCTTTGCTGGCTGAGAAAATGGAAATGCCTGAAGACAAGATCCGCAAGATCCTGAAAATCAGCAAAGAACCGATTTCTATGGAAACACCGATCGGCGACGATGAAGATTCACATCTGGGCGATTTCATTGAAGACAGTACAACACTGGCACCTGTGGATGCTGCGGTTTACGCAAGCCTGCGTGATGCAACCAGTGAGGTGCTGGAATCTCTGACACCGCGCGAGGCTAAAGTCTTGCGTATGCGCTTTGGTATTGAAATGAATACTGACCACACGCTGGAAGAAGTGGGCAAGCAGTTTGATGTAACGCGTGAGCGTATCCGTCAGATTGAAGCCAAAGCGTTACGTAAGCTGCGTCATCCTACCCGCTCTGAAAGATTAAGAAGCTTCTTGGAAACCGGCCAGGATTAGTTGATGCAGACAGGCCAAAATCAGCTGTTTTAGTTTAAAATAGCGAGCTTGAAAGTTTTGGCCCCCTAGCTCATGCTTGGTTAGAGCAGCGGACTCATAATCCGTTGGTGCTGTGTTCGACTCACAGGGGGGCCACCAAATCAGAACGACTTAGGGAGAGATCTCTAGGTCGTTTTTTTGTTTGGAACACTATTTATACTGCCTTTTGGATATACTGAGAAATGACAATTAATACTGGACACACTATTTCAAAACACATACTCCCAACCTCAGCAACAATGGTTGGTGTATGTATGACGGTGATTAGTATCCTGAAAATATCGGCTGGTAGCACGAATAGCTGGGCTGATGAGATACTCGCAATAGATAGCTTATTTTTTATTGTAAGTGCGATGCTTTCTTATGTTTCTATACGCAATCAGGCCCAAGAAAATAAATATGAAGATTGGGCTGACAGGATATTCATATTTGGGCTTGTAGTGATGACGCTTGCTTGCTTTATTGTCGTTTTTACAGTCGTATAGAGTAGCGGGCATCTGGATCGATCCGCCTAAGCTAGATACTTTCCAGCCTCGCGAAATATTGCCTTTCAAATTCTACTGGAGATAGCCGATTGGCGTAGCCATGTCGGCGTCTTGGGTTGTAAAACATCTCGATGTAATCAAATATATCTCATCTTGCATCTTCACGTGTTGAAAAATAGCTTTGTTTACGTTCTACATAATCAGGTAAATTAGTCCTTGCATTTAATTAGCTGGCTAACTATAATGCGCCTAATTAGAGTTTGATCAGCTTGATATTTCTGATTTTGGCTGCCAAGTCCTGTTAGGTATTATGCTTGGGCAATATAGCTTCAAGTGGCATGAAATATAATTCGATTCATAGTTTTTTGTTTTTTAACATTTCAATAAAGGATGACCCCATATGAAATCACTCATTAAAACCACGCTCGCCATAATAGCTTTTAGCTTAGTAACAACTGGTAGTGCGTTTGCTGAAGACGCAGTTGCAAAAACAACGGTAGAAGCATTGAACAATAGCTGGAATAAGGCCTTTAATAATTCAGATGCGGGGTTACTTGCTAGTTTGTATGCTGAAAATGCTGTACTTTCACCCGGCAACGGCAAGATACTGAATGGACGTACAGAGATTGAGAACCTGTTCAAAAGCTTTTTTGCGGCAGGCCTGAATAATCACAAGTTAGAGATAGTTACAGTCGATGGTGACGATAAAACTCTATATCAGGTCGCGAAGTGGAGCGCTAGTGGTGCTGAAAAGGATGGTGTCACAGCAACTTACGGTGGCATCACGACCAGCGTCTATAAGAGGGATGTCAACGGCAAGTGGGTAGCTCGCACTCACATTTGGAACGCAGGCAATTAAACTCTTCGTGAGACGAGTGTCTCATTCTGGTAAATGATAAACCCGGCCATTATTGACCGGGTTTTTCTTGCTCATGGATAGTAGGTGCAAAACATCAACATTGAATCGCCACTAATTTTGTAGACGCTTTGTAGCCATTTTGGGGTTCTCATTACTCCTGACAAGCCATTCTGAGACCCAGAAGGGCGCCGTTGCTTTCTCAAAGTATTGATGTTCTTAAAAGTTCGCTGTAAATTTTGCCTTAGAACACTAAGCTGTAACAGTTATTTTCAACACTTAGCAATAAAACGCTCAGTAATGCTAGCTGTATTGTGGGCGATATTCACGCAGTAAAATCAATCCATAAACTGTGAGTTCGTAATCGTACCTAATTGGCATCATAGGTAGAAGTACTAAAGGTTTTTTGGAAACATAGCCTTTTAAAACCATTGCCTCTGTGTCATTAGAAGGTGATGCAAGATTTGTGAATTTTCCATTGAAGACCATTTCCAGGAGGTGAATTTCATCTTCAGTTAATACCGCTGACTTATCCATACATTAACGCTTCCAATGGAGATTTATTTAGTTTCTAGTATACACGCTCTCAAACTTCAACTGAGGCTCGGGTTCGGATCGTAGATCGGAAGTGATAACTAATTGTTTTTAATAATTTTTACGTTGAAACTAACTGCGATTTGGCACGAAAAGGTTCGGCATAGCTTCGGTTTGCAAGGTGTGATGCAGGAGCGATCGAAAAATTACTTACAATTCTTTAGCTTTGTGTGGCGATAGTGTGCACTCACTTGTACTTATGTCCTTTGGTGCTGTGTTCGACTCGCGGGGGAGCACCAAAAATAAAAGGACTTGGAGAAATCTGGGTCCTTTTTGCTTTTGTACGACTTGGCAGGCGTTTGGCACATTATCTGGTAGATACTAAAAGCTAATCGCCAGCCACTTCAGATGCACAGGTAAAAAACGTGCATCTGAAGTGGCTGTTGCAGTCCTATATTTAAATCATTAAGGGTGCGATAAACGCAAAAAATGCACCTATGCCAAATATGGCAACAGATACACAATAAATCATCAGTGAATTTCTGCGTGTTTTTGTGCAAGCTGATGCGAGCTGCGGATTTGTGGGGCAAGGCGCTTTACGTGATTGCCATTGCAAATAACCTGCAACTACTAACATAGTGCCTGCCAAGCCAAATACCAGTGCTTTGTGTTCACTGATCCATACTAATTGTGGAAAGTTCGATACCAGGCTAACCAGCGTAGCTGCTGATCCAATTGCGACCAGGGTGGCTGGCAGAGCGCAGCATATCAATGTTGATCCGCTGGTGAACAGTGAAACTATGTTGGCACGCTTAGCAACATTCACCGCGGATAGATCAGCAATATTTTGTGTGTCTGCAGACATCATTTTGATTCCATTTCGGTTTTAATTTGTGCTACCGGATGTTCGCTCATTTCAATGAAGGTGACGTCATAGCCTGCATCTTTAATCAACCCTTTTAAGGTGTCGTCTGATAGTGTTTGCCCAGCTTTCAGTTCAACCGCAACGATACGCTGCTTTAAATTCACGTATACATCTTGCGTTTGTGACAGTGCGCGTATTTTTTTCTCGATGCCTTGCGCACAGAATGCACATACCATGCCATTCACGGTAGCTTTGAGGGTTTGCGTGGCAGCAAGTGCGGTATTGCTGAATAATGAGATAGATAAAATGAAAGCTAATAATATTTTGTGCATGATGAGTTCCTTAATATTTAAAATATGTACATAAAGTTAAAACGGGGTTGGGCAAAATTGTTTACACCGGCTTCAAGAAAAAAACTTTTGTTAATCAAGCGCAGCATCGGCGTTACTTCGATTTTGTCCGACAGGCCGTTCATATTGCGCGCTTCAACGATTAGCCAAGGCTGGGTCTTGTCATAACCGGTTTCATAAAACGATAACCCCGCTCGAACTGCGCTGTAGTCATGATTGATGTCTGCGGCACGATATAACCTATGCGTCGCCTGAAAATAAACGCGTGTGGTTTCGTAATCAAACTGGATTCCAGGAGTGATCATTGTTGTGCTGAAAGTATCATCGCTGCCGATACGTTCATTTTCACCCTGTAATGCACCTACCCCGGCTATCAGCCATAGATTAGCCTGCGCATACGGCATGTTCCAGCGATCCAATAAACGCGTATAAGTGATTTCTTCTAAAGTACGCGTTTTGGTTTTATCGTCTGAACGCATGTAAGTCCCGCTCACGCCAAATGCATCACGCGGAGTAACAGCATAATTGATGAATGCTTCACGCCAATTGCTGTTGAAGTCACCCATGACCATGTATGCGTCTTTAAAGCCCATCGGTCCCGCGGCAGCATATTGACTGCTGAAACAGAGCATCGCGCTCAATAGCAGCAATCCTGATTTTTGGATAAACATAGAGTTCCTATCTTTAAATCTGAGTTGTTACGCCAGAAATAGGCGCAATAAGGCTGATTTCAAGAAAGGAGTATTGGGGGGCGCAGTAAGTTGGGTTGGGTGATTGAAGCGTAAGCCTGATAAGGCGTGCTGATTGATGAAGAAGGCACCAGGTATGCAATAGGCTTGATTCCATTATGCGGTATGGTTGCTACTGCCAAGCTTGTACACATTGCTGCACAATGTGATTTTGTACAATGTGATTCACTGATTTTCTTATCATTGGATTTATTCTCACCTGGCACAAGGTCTGTAATATTTGCCATAGGTTGATGGCAAGGCATATCAGCGGAGGTGGATTCGCTTGCAATAGACATTTGCTTCATGCTGTAGCACACAGCCATGTTGCTGGCGGCGATAGCTTGCAATGGCATAAGTGCCAACAGCAAGCACGCGAAGAATCGTGAGATGTCACTGAACATGCACGTTAAGATAACTTAAGCATGATTAAAGTTCAAGTGAGCGTTTCCAATAACTTATTGTTAAATCGCTTATCGGGTAAGCTCGGCGATTTTCTTGCAATCGGTACAAAATAAAACTAACATTACATCACTTGGGGATTTAGCAGCCTCCCCGCTTCAAGACGCATTGCGTCCAAGGTCTGCTCTAATATCTTGGGCTGTATGCCAACGAGAAAAGAGCTTATGGACGCAACAAATAAAAACACAATACCCACCTCTGATTTAGCACCTGAACCTGTTTCATTTGCACAGGCATTCATATACTGGCTTAAACTGGGCTTCATCAGCTTTGGTGGCCCGGCCGGGCAGATTTCCATCATGCATCATGATTTGGTGGAAAAAAAGCGCTGGATTTCGGAGCAGCGCTTTTTGCATGCATTGAACTATTGCATGGTATTGCCGGGACCGGAGGCGCAGCAGCTGGCGACCTACATTGGCTGGCTGATGCACCGCACCTGGGGCGGCATCGTCGCGGGGATGCTGTTCGTGCTCCCTTCATTTTTCATTCTAACGGGTCTTGCATGGGTGTATATGGCTTATGGCTCCGTGCCGGCAATAGCTGGCGTGCTGTATGGCATTAAGCCCGCGGTTGTCGCCATTGTCCTGTTCGCGGCTTATCGCATAGGTTCCAGGGCGCTTAAGAACCAAGTGTTATGGTCTATTGCGGCCTTGGCTTTTATCGCTATATTTGTATTAAATCTGCCGTTCCCTTTAATTGTCGTTGCTGCTGCTTTGATCGGTCATTTTGGCGGCCGTTTTGTTCCCAAGTATTTCAAGGTCGGCGGTGGGCATGGAGGGGCTAAGAAAGATTATGGCGCTGCATTGATCGACGATGAAACGCCAACCCCTGAGCATGCCAGATTCAGTTGGGTAAAAATGGCGCGTATTGCGGTGACTGGTTTTGCGATCTGGCTGGCCGCAATGTCTGTATTGATGGTGCTTTATGGATGGGATGCAGCCTTTACCCAGATGGGCTGGTTCTTTACCAAGGCAGCACTGCTTACATTCGGCGGCGCTTATGCGGTGCTTCCCTATGTTTACCAGGGAGCCGTAGAGCATTACCAGTGGCTCAACCCTACGCAGATGATAGATGGGTTGGCTTTGGGTGAAACCACGCCTGGCCCGCTGATTATGGTAGTGACGTTTGTCGGTTTCGTAGGCGGTTGGGTCAGCCAGATATTTGGCCCTGATGCAATATTTGCTTCCGCTTTGGTAGCGGCTGCGATTGTGACTTTCTTCACATTTCTGCCTAGTTTTGTGTTTATCTTTATGGGCGCGCCTTTTATTGAAACAACCCATGGCAATCTCAAGTTTACTGCGCCATTAAGTGCGATAACCGCGGCCGTTGTCGGTGTAATTATCAACCTGGCGCTGTTCTTTGCTTATCATGTGTTCTGGCCTTTGGGGTTGGGCGGCGCTGTAGACTGGTTCTCAATCGGGCTTGCTGCCATTGCTACAGTGGCAGTATTCCGTTTCAAGGTGAATGTCATCCCGGTGATACTAACCTGCGGTGGCTTGGGTATGCTGTTCAAGTTGTTAGCCTAGTTGCAAGGCAATAGAAATAACGACTTTGGAAGGAAACTCTGTTGCTGATTTGGTTTAGGCACAGCAGCTTACTGTGCACATTGTTGCGCTGCAGAAGATGGTTTTGCTGATGATGATCTACGTGCCTGTCAATTGAGGATTGGTATCAATGAGAGCAACCTTAAAGCCCGGTATCAGATATGAACATAAGTTTCTGGTTCCTTTGTCAAAAACAGTGCCTGCGCTATATCCGGAGTCCGAAGAGTTTGTCGCTATGCCAGAGGTGTTTGCAACCGGTTTCATGGTGGGTCTGCTTGAATGGGCGTGTATCAAGGCCATCAACCCCCATCTTGATTGGCCGCAGGAACAAACGGTCGGCACGCATATCGATGTCAGCCATCAGGCGGCAACGCCACCCGGCCTTGAGGTGACGGTGTCAGTTGAGCTGGTTGCCATCGATGGCAGAAAGCTGGTGTTTAATGTTGAGGCGCATGATGGGGTGGATTTGATTTCCAGGGGGCGTCATGAGCGCTTCATTATTAATAAAGATAAATTTGATTCAAAAGTAAATGAAAAAGCCAGGCAGGGTCGACACATTAAGCGTTGATGAAGCTTTTAACCTGGTTTACCGAGGTGACCTGCGCGCATTGATCGAGTGATGTTCATTCATGCATTAATGCATTCAAAATTGGCCGATAGTTTGAATGTTTTGTCTGCAAGCTGTTTCTTGTTCGTTTTCAGGTAAGTCAGGAATTCGATGGCAGACGCAAACTTGGTGATGCTCTCTACTGATGCGAGCGGTAATGAGAAGATCGAAATTTCGCGGTTAATGACATTCAGGTCTTTATGTTTTGCCGCATTGAATATATCTACAATCTTGTTCTGTATTTGCTCTTTATCACTGTCATACGGCACGATGATCCAGTAATCCGTCACATGGCGTGTAATCAGGTCTGTCTTGCGGAAGTCATTCGTCAGTGAAGTGGTTAATAAGGCGAGCTGCTTAAATGCCTCCTGTGCGCCAAACGCTTCGCCGAGTTCGTGCTCGCTGCCTAATTCAATATGCACCAGGTCAAACTGTATGGAGCTTGCGTAGCGATTCAGAAGCGCCAGTAGCCATTCAAGAGCAAACAGGAAGGCACGTCGCGATTCAATTTCTTTCTTGATCAACTCATTGCTGTGATCGTTTGTTTGATCCATATTCTTTGATTCCCGGTTTATTCAGCCAGTCATGCTGGATTGGGTCAGCGCTTTTCCTGCATGATATTCGGATAATGTAGTGCTCAATGGCTAACTTTATCAATAAAATTTCCAAGCTTGAGATGCCAGCATCACATTAACAAGCTAAGTTAAAGTGCTCAATGGTATTACGGTTGAGAACTGTAAATTACTACGGAATATTACTCCAAATACACAAATAAGTTTTATTTCTGCATTAAACCGCTTTTAATGCTGCAAGGTTATATCGAGGCCTGCTACCGCGTCGTAACTAAGTGTTCATCAGGTAATGCTATATACATCTCAAGATGGTTGAACATATCGCAATACTTAAAGCGGCGTGGATTGATCAGGGCGCTGAGGGTCAATTTACCCGTTAGCCGTCTGTGCGATTTGATGTAATATTCAGGCATGAAGTGCGTACACTCAATAATTAATAAGGGACTATAAATGAAAAAAATCGTAATCGCGGCTATTTTGGGCTTTATTACGGCTAATATGGCATTTGCCGCTGATATGGCCTGTGATGCCAAAGCAGCCGAGAAAAAATTGGCAGGCGCTGCCAAAACCAGCTTTCTGAAAAAATGTAATAGCGACTCAGTTGTTGCTGTCTGTGATGCTAAAGCCGCTGAAAAAAAACTGGCAGGTGCTGCCAAGAACTCATTCACCAAAAAATGTAATAAGGATGCGGCAATTGCTGCCTGCGGTACTGCCGCTGCCGAGAAAAAACTTTCTGGCGCTGCCAAGAACTCATTCATCAAGAAATGTGAGACAGACGCCGCCGCCTAGGTTTGTTCCGGCTTTTGAAACCCTTGATATAAAAGCGTGATATTTCGCTTGATTGAGAGGGTTTTTACGGGCGGTCATTATTTTTGTTTGAGCCAGTGTGACTGGTGATAGTATTAGGCCGTTGCAGATAACACTAAAAATAAACAATTGCTTGGGGATGCTCAGGTTTTATCATGATTACATTGACGCTTACTTTGGATTCCTTGGCGACTTATATCGTTGCCATCGATATCATCGTGCTGCTTGCCTACGTTCTTTATTTATTCCGCAGGAACCGGGCGCTGGAAAAATCAATCAGGAACATCACAGACTTTATCACTGAATACTTTACTCACACCGGGGCGGATGTGCGGGTCACCTGTTTTAAACTGGATGGTTATAAGCGTTTTGTCACATTGATTGAATCGCAGCCGTTAAAACGATTCCGTTATTCCAACGTGCTGGAAAATAACCTGATTTCTCATATATATCAGAAAACAGGCAATACCGTAGAGAAGATTTACTGGCGGTTTCCGGTTGAAATCCACAGGGATGAGGTGGCTGCCGAGGCACATCACGAAGCAGTCAGTGATGATACGTATTTTGTCGACATTCATGCCATCGCTGAAGCCGGGGCAACTTACAAGGTTTCAGAGGCGTCATGGGATGAATTCAAGAGTGCAAAGTAAGAGGTGGCTGGCGAGTTGATGTAGATCAACAACTGGTCGTTTTGGGTAGAAGCCGAAATTGCAATCGCGTAAAATCAGCGGTTAATTTTTTATTCCAAACACAAAGGACTTTTTATGTTTCCAGAATACCGTGACCTGATCACTCAACTGAAGCGCAATGATTTGCACTTTACAAAACTGTTTGACCGTCACAACGAAATTGACCAGAAGATTCAGAATATCGAAGCGAATGTTGAGCATGCAACAGATGCTGAAGTTGAAACGCTTAAGAAAGAAAAGTTACACCTGAAAGATCAGCTTTATTCTATTCTGAGCAAGGCAAGCAGCGTTTGATTTCCAGATGTTAAAGACGGTGTACGCCCTGTGTTTTATCCATTTCGCTGCATTGGTTATGCTGCCGGCTCATCAAATACCATAGGATAATTAGTCAGCAGGGCACGCACTGCGCTTAGATTGATATTATTGGCTTTACCTGTAAACGGGTATCGCCATTTTTTTTGATTATTATAATGGTGTGGCGTTGATAAGCTGACTGGCACGCTGTTCAAGCCGCTGCCGATTCCGTTAGCAGCGAACTTGCCTGAATGATTATCGGCGCACAGACTGAATGCTGCGGTGCGGGGTAGTGTAAAATTGA
>Ga0123389_123941_pt1 | contig 17087 bp, 15 predicted proteins | sample T0HHNH4metaT_FD_89917 | JGI IMG/M metagenome (GOLD analysis project Ga0123389, IMG submission 89917) | Methane-oxidizing artificial microbial communities from Washington, USA to study methane cycling - T0-HHNH4 metaT (Metagenome... | ecosystem: Engineered > Modeled > Simulated communities...
CTACTTTATGTTGAATCCGGGCAAAGTACTGTCAAAAACCAGGTTAACCGAACACGTGTATGAATACGATAGCGATAAAGACAGCAACGTGATTGAAGTCTATGTGAATCGTCTGCGGCAAAAAATCGGTGAAGAGCTTATTCAAACTAGGCGCGGTCAGGGTTACGTATTTAATCCAGAGTCTAGTTTGAGCTCGGACCAAAATAATTCATGATCAGTCTGAATAAACGGCTTTCTTATGGCTTAACTTTTAGCCTGATTGTATTGCTCGGTTTGCAGTGGGGCGTGATTAGTTATGTTTTTAGTACGTTGTCTGAAAAACAGTTAATTAATCGCTTAGACCAAGATAGTGAAAGCTTACTTTCCGGCATCAGCTTTGATGCACAAGGTCAATTATTGCTCAATCCACAAAGGGTAAGCGCGGTTTATCAGCGGCCATTATCTGGACATTATTATGTGATTAATGTGGCTAATCAGCACCAATACTCGCGCTCACTTTGGGATAATAATCTAGCGATTCCGATAATAAAAACAGGCTTGGTAACGACTTTGCGCACAAAAGGTCCTGAAGGTCAGATCTTATTAATGTCTGTGCAATTGTATAAAAAACATCAGCAAATAATCACCATTGCCGTGGCAGAAGATTTAACTGAGGTGAATCAAGCCTTACGCCAATTTCAGTGGATTTATGGTGGCATATCTTTGCTGATATTGCTTGCGTTATTGCTGATTCAGCGCCGAATTGTCAGCAATAGCCTTAAGCCATTACAAGTGATTCGCGATAATTTATTGCGCATTGAGTCAGGCGAAGTCAGTCAAATTGAATCATTAGGTCCAGCGGAAATTTCACCAGTGATTGCTGAATTTAATCGCTTACTGAAAATGATGGGCAACCAAAGTCGTCGTTCTCGCGAAGCTTTGGGCAACTTGGCGCATGCGCTTAAAACACAATTAACGATATTGAATCAAACCGCAGAGCAGTTCTCAGTCGCTGAAAATAAACAATTTTCTGCCACCATCTATGAAACCACCGATATCATGCGGCATATTGTAGAACGCGAATTAAAACGGGCGCGTTTGATTGGTAATACATTGCCTGGTAGACGCGTGGATGTGCAGGAGGAAGTGACCTTAATGGTGAAAACTTTGCAGTTAATGCATGTTGCAAAAACACCCATCATTACCTATCAAATTGATAACAATATTAGCTATATCGGCGACCAAGAAGACTTCTCCGAGTTGCTAGGTAATCTGCTGGATAACGCCTGTAAATGGTGTAATCAACAAGTGCATTTAACCATTAAAACCGAACCTTTTGAATCAGGGCAGGGTATGATTTTTATGGTGGAAGACGATGGTGTCGGATGCGAGTTGGATAAGCTGGATGCATTAACGCAACGCGGTTTTCGGTTAGATGAAACAAAGCCTGGAAGCGGGCTTGGTTTGGCTATCGTGCATGATATTGTGGAGAGTTATAACGGTAAGTTAACCTTTGACCAATCCGTAAAATATGGTGGATTGCGCGTGTGCGTATGGCTACCTAATTAAGACTTTACTTGTGATTAGAGGCAATCGTTATTGAATGACTGCAGCTTTATTCATACTATGAAAGGGTTTAGATTCACGTCTAAACCCTTTTTGTTTATCTAATCACAACGGCTCATGCTTTGTCATTTTCGCAACATATTCAACCGTTAAATTACATAGCGTATTAAAGCATGCATTTTTTTGCATGAATTCTAGTAGTTAACTTGTTTTTTTATATAGTTTTTGGGGATGATATGAAAATTAAACAAAGCAGCCTGGCATGGTTGTTGGCTAGTAGCGCATTATTCGCCAGCCATGCAATGGCAGATGAATTGATTGTCAACGGTAATTTTGAAACTTCAGGCGCAGATGCCTATGATATTCAAGGTTGGAATTCAGCAGAAGTCGGTGCATTTGGTTCTGTGTTGTTAGAAAATGATACGCTTACCGATGCCAGCGGTCGCAATACATTTGGCCCAGCAAGTGGCGTTAACTATGCATTGCTGGATGCTTTTACCATCAGCAATCAGGCACTTTATCAAACATTTACTGCTAGCGCTTTTAACGCAACAACAAGTTCAGCAACATTATCATTTAGCTTGTTTGTGAATAACCAAAGTAGCAACGGTACACAAATCCATGCGGCAGGTTTAGATTACACATCTGCTGACAGTTTCGAGGCGAACCAACACGTACGCGTAGACTTGTTAAATGCAGGCGCAAGTATTTTTTCTACTAGCAGTGCGGATATTGCACAAAGCTTTTATTTAGGCGGCTCAACCGGCAATAGCGTGATTGGTGGCGATGTTGCTAATGGCTATACCAACTATTCATTCGATTTATCCTCATTATTAGCCGCTGGTGGCACATACACTTTGCGCTTTGCCAGCGTTGCGAACGAAGGTCAATTGCAATTGGGCATTGACAACGTGAGTTTGCAAGTAGCCGCAGTGCCAGAAGTTGATACTTCTGCCATGTTGTTAGCTGGTTTTGCTGTAATGGGTTTTGTGGCGCGTCGCCGCAAGCTAGCTTAAAAACTAGCCTAATCCAGCCATTAACTTTGTTTATTACTACTGATATTTAAGGGATTAAAAATGAAATTGCAGTCATTTAAAACTAACGTACTAAAAGCGACAACATTAGCGGTGATGTGTGTATTGGGCGCACAAACTGCGTACGCAGAAGATGCCGCTACTTGGTATCAAGATGGTCAAGCGGCTTTGGCGGCTTCAAAACAAATCGTGCCAAATGCAAAACGCGCTAAAAACGTTATTTTGTTTGTGGGCGATGGTATGGGCGTTTCAACGGTAACTGCCGCTCGTATTTTTGAAGGTCAATTAAGAGGTGTTGATGGTGAGCGTAATTTGCTGTCATTTGAAAAATTACCCTATGTTGCTATGTCGAAAACCTATTCTACTAACCAACAAACTGCCGATTCAGCCCCAACGATGACAGCAATGGTGACGGGTGTTAAAACCAATGATGGCGTGCTATCTGTTAATCAAAATGTATTTAACGGCGGCACTGATAATGCAGCAATTCAGGCCAATAAATTGACGACTATTTTAGAGTTGGCTGAACAAAATGGCCGTTCAACTGGCGTGGTTTCTACAGCGCGTATTACGCATGCAACGCCAGCAGCAACGTACGCACACACATCAACACGTGATTGGGAAACCAAAACGGCCACTACGCCAGCGGCTGGTGTGAATGATATTGCTGCACAAGCGATTGATAATTTTGGCTTGGGTAAAGTAGGTGACGGCATAGAGGTGTTTTTAGGTGGCGGTCGTACTAAATTTCTACCAACCACTGTAGATGATCCAGAAGATGCAGGCAGAAAAGGTGAACGTACGGATGGCAGAAATTTAATTACCGAATACCAAACTAAATTTGGTGCAGATTATGTGTGGAATAAAGCGCAGTTCGATGCGATTAATCCAGCAACGACTAATCGTTTGATTGGCTTGTTTGAGCGTTCACATATGGAATTTGAGCATGACCGCCCTACGGATACGGCTAAAGAACCGAGTTTGGCCGAGATGACTGATAAAGCGATTGATGTACTGAAAAAGAATCCAAACGGTTATTTCTTAATGGTAGAAGCGGGCCGTATCGACCACGGCCATCATGCCGGTAATGCATACCGCGCCTTGTCTGATACGGTTGCGTTGAGCGATGCGGTTAAAAAAGCGCTTGAAAAAGTGGATTTAAAAGATACCTTAATCATCGTGACGGCTGACCATAGCCATACTATGACGATGGCGGGTTACCCAGCACGTGGTAATCCTGTATTGGGCAAAGTGATTAACCCAGGTGAAACAGCATTTGCGTTGGCTGAAGATGGCAAGCCTTACACCACTGTGAGTTATGCGAATGGTAAAGGCTACCATGTAGGTTCAGCGGGTGAGGGCGTTTACAACTTGCCAACGGTGGCAGGTCGTCCTGCAGATATGACGACAGTTGATACGACTGACCCTGATTTCCACCAAGAAGCATTGGTGCCAGCAAGCGCTGAAACGCATGCAGCAGAAGATGTGCAGGTTTTTGCAGGCGGCCCTAAAGCGTATCTATTTCATGGTGTGCAAGAACAAAGCTATATTTTCCACGTGATGAAAGATGCATTCGGTTTTAATTAATGCGTTAAATTTGCTGAGGTTAAACTGAGGTTAAAGCAGTGACTAAAACGTTGGTCATAAAACTGACGTTTTAGCTTGTTAAAGTAACAGGGCGATATTGCAATGCAATACCGCCCTGTTTTTTTTCGTATTTTCTAAAGATTCTAGTCGTTAAGGTTTAAGTAAAGGAGCGAATATGCACTGGTCTATTAAGTTATTCATCGTTTTGGTCGTGGTATTCAATATCGACGTGCCAAATAGTTATGCGGCGCAAAATGATTCGACTGCGCAAAACTCAACTAACATCAACTTAACCAATTTAAACGCACAATTTGAAACGACAGAATGTGCGTTGCCCTGTAAAAAAACGAGCGTAGCAAATAAAAAAACCACATGGTGGATGTGGCGCACGCCTACTCAAGTGGAGCTGAGGAAAGCGAATGCCAATAATAGCGAAATGTGGGAAATGGATGAAAATAAACAGTTAAGTTATCAGTTTTTACTGCATGACGAAAAGCGTGTGATTGAATATTCACATACTGATTTAACCATGTTAGGTATGCAAACTGATATGGCTAAATGGCAAGCGATTACTCAGTTAGTCACGCCGCAAGATTTGGCTAGTATGAAAAAAGTCAGTCTTAAAAAGCAGTATCAAGGCTTAGCGTTAACGCAATATAGCGGTAGTTTGAATGGTATCAAAACCGATATTACGTGGATTGACGCGCTGCAAATTCCCCTCAGCATGACTTATGTTTATCCTAAACAACAGTTAACAGTCAATCTCACCCAATTAAATGCCAAGCCTGAAAACGCGACAACTGCCGAGCAATTGCAAACGTATCAGCAAGTAGATTATGCCGATATCGGTGATATGGAACATTCTGCCACCGCAAAAATCTGGTTATCTAAAGCGCACGACGCGCCAGGCGTTCACACTTACGGCCATCAGCATTAATTGTATCTAGTCCGTTCGGACTAGATAAGCCCCATTTATCGTCATCTTAATGCCACGCATTTCAGTCATGCTAGCTCACATAATATCTGCGCTTAAATAATATAAGTCACAGAATAAAAGATTGATTTTTGTGAGGAGTTTGCGTGAAAATTTTGACTAAATTATATCGCGCTTTTTTATTAAAAGCAGGTGCATTAAAAAGCCTGATTAACGCTTTAACAAACACTTTCAACAGCTTCGACTTAACACTATTTTCGTATCAAAAACTTAATCTATCGCAACATTCAGCCCATTCGGAATTCGACTCTGCAAAAGCGTTTATGATCAATTCTGATATACACCAGCGCTTTGAATATGGTGGAAATCGGGCGTACGACGCTTCAGTCAAACCGATAAAAATCATGATGGTGGGTTTAAGGGGTTTCCCTGATGTGCAAGGTGGCATTGAAACGCACGCTGAACATTTAGCACCAATGCTAGTGAGTTTAGGTTGTGATTTAGAAGTGCTTGCACGCAGCGCTTATCAAAAACCGCATGTAGGCAGGCACTGGAATGGCGTCAAGTTAACCACATTGTGGGCGCCAAAATCCAAAGCTTTTGAAGCGCTTATGCATACCTTTTTAGGTGTTTTGTATGCGGCAATTAAGCGTCCAGACATTCTACATATCCATGCAATTGGCCCGGCATTAATGACGCCATTAGCGCGTTTACTAGGTTTGCGTGTGGTTGTTACGCATCATGGGCAAGATTACAATCGCCAAAAATGGGGCGTGCTGGCACGTTTTACTTTATTGCTGGGCGAGTGGTTTGGCATGCGTTTTTCAAACCATAGAATCACTATCTCATCTGTCATTCACGAATTAGTGACACAAAAACATACCGTTAATTCTGCGCTCATTCATAACGGCGTTGTGCTGCCAGATTTAAATGTTTCTAGTGCGCATTTGGCGCAATTTGGTCTAGAGCAGAATAAGTACATCTTGCTAGTGAGTCGCTTGGTGCCAGAAAAACGCCATATGGATTTGATTGATGCTTTTAATCAAGCCAATTTATCCGGCTACAAGTTAGCATTAGTCGGTTCGTCCGATCATCCTGATGCTTATGTTCAAACCTTGATAAACGCGACTGTCGCTAATCCTAATATTGTACTGACTGGCTATCAAAAAGGTGATGCTTTACGCAGTTTATACGCACATGCCGCGCTGTTTGTGTTGCCTTCATCACATGAAGGATTATCGATTTCATTACTGGAAGCGTTAAGTTATGGCTTGCCTGTGATTGCCAGCGACATTCCAGCGAATCTGGAAGTCGGCTTGAATGACGCGAGTTACTTCAAGATGGGTCAAGTAGATGAAATAGCGGATTTGTTAGTACACCATATTCAAAATGCATTGTCATCGGCAGAAAAGTTAGACAAAAGAATGCAATTAAGAGCTTGGGTGAACAGTCAATATAACTGGAAAAATATTGCAGAAAAAACCATCAAAGCTTATCAAAACTCGCTTAAAGCTTATTAAAAAGATCGTTTAAGACAAAACTGTATTTATTATAGTTGCCTGTAGTTTCGCTGGGCCACTAAGTGGGCAATCCACATTTTCTTGTACATATCAATGTCATATTAATCATGTAATTTAATAGGCTATTTGCCAATTAGTTATGCCTATTCCGAATGAGATTTCAGCAAAGCCTTAGTTTTAATAAATCGTTAAGCCTGAATCAAATCATTAAGATATTGGTTGATCCAGTATTGATGATTGCCATGCTCTTTTTCTTTGCATTAATGGACGAAGGTAGGCTTGGTTCGCATTATATCGTGCTGTCGATTATGGTATTCGCACTGAGTTTTCCTGGCACTTGGGGCAATGCACAAAGCTTATCCAAAGACGTAATGGCAACGTTAAGTCAGTGGTTTTTAGTGGTGGGCATATTACTTTTTTTTGGATATGCCACCGCTTATTTACCTATGTTTTCGCAGCAAGTGGTTATTGCTTGGGTGCTTATTACGCCGGTAATTTTGATTATTATGCATTGGTTAATCAGCCGGTATTTTGTCAGTAAGCACTATTTAACGCACATCAAAAAAACAGCTGTGGTTGTTGGTCAAAATGAGTTGTGCCAGCAGTTGTGCAGCCGAATTAAGGATAGTAACCAGCTGGCAATTGAAGTGAAAGGCTATTTTGATGACTTATCAGTCACTAGGTCATCTACGTTTGTACCAGATAATCAGCAAGTTGCTCATATAAGCGAGATTGCTAGTTTTGTGAAGCAACAGGCGATTGATATTATCTATATTACATTGCCACCTTCTATGCATATCCAAATAATGGCTTTGCTGGATGATTTAAAAGATACAACGGCATCCATTTATTTTGTGCCGGATTTTTTTATGGCTGATCTAATTCAAGGCAGAATTGATGAAATTGATGGCATGCCTGTGGTTGCAGTGTGCGAAACACCTTTTACTGGTTTTAACGGCATCGTTAAAAGATTAAGCGATATTGTGATTGCCTCTATAATTTTATGCGTGATTTCGCCGTTAATCCTTATTGTTGCCATCGGTGTTAAATTCAGCTCACCTGGACCAATACTATTTAAACAAAGGCGTTACGGTTTAGATGGACAAGAGATTATTGTCTATAAATTCAGGTCAATGAAAGTGACTGAAGATGGCGCAACCGTCACGCAAGCAACGCTTAACGATAAAAGAGTGACACCTTTTGGGCAGTTCATTCGTAAAACATCTTTAGATGAGCTGCCACAGTTTTTTAATGTGTTACAGGGCAGAATGAGCATTGTCGGCCCACGTCCGCACGCTGTTACGCATAACGAGATATACCGCAAACTGATCAAAGGTTACATGGTTCGTCATAAAGTAAAACCTGGTATTACTGGTTGGGCGCAAGTAAATGGATATAGAGGCGAAACTAAAACAATCGAATCCATGAAAAATCGGATTGATTACGATCTGGAGTATCTGAAAAAATGGTCACTCTCGCTGGATATCCGCATTATTCTGAAAACAATCTTACTGGTTTTTAAAGATTCAAAAGCTTATTGAAAACAGGGTGAATATTAATTGATTGACGTTATTGACAAGGTTAATCAATCAAGTAGCCCGTTCGGACTAATCTAGTCCGAAAGAACTATTTATTTAATAAAAACTACATCATGACGTCATGATCGAAGCACATAATAGGTTGCTTAAATTTAGTTATTTTAAGGAGTTTTAAATGAAGAAATTAAACGGATTAATCATGGGTGCGTTACTGTTGACATCAACTTTAGTCAGCGCGGTTGAGTCTCCAAATCTTACACCAACATCAGATAGTTTGTATGTTGCAACAGCGGGCGAAGTTTTCGTCACTTTCTTATCTAAAGAAGCATCGTTTTCAAATGATCTTTTTTTAAACGGCTCTTCCAATTTAATATTGAATAATCAAACTGCTGCCGTTGGTAGCACTTATTCTTTAGGCAGTTTTGAAGCTGGCGCAGAATTGATTTTCAAAATAGTTGTAAATGGCGGTAATGTTTTTTATAGCGGCTTAGCCAGTCGCAATTTTGATGGCGTTGAACACGCGACTTATCAAGTACAAGGCAACTCTATTATTGTGGGTTTTGAAGACCTTGCATTTCCTAGCGATAAAGATTACAACGATTTAGTGTTTTCGGTGAGTAATATTCGCGCAGGAGCACCGATAACGCCTGTGCCAGAACCTGAAATGGCGGGCATGTTAATGGCAGGTTTAGGTTTGTTAGGCTTTGCAATACGCCGTAAAAATAATTTAAAGTAAAACTGAATTCAATGACTTAGTTGAATGCAATAAGAAGCGGCTTAACGGCCGCTTTTTTATTGAGGCTAGCAATTTAATGCAAATAATTTAAATGCCATTTCAATCGTCATTATTATTTAATAATTAAAATCTATACTAAAAAATTAAGCAAGTATTTTTGAACGGGCCATTTTGAAAGACCATCAATGAAAGCCATGATTTTAGCCGCGGGCAAGGGCACGCGCGTGCGACCATTAACCTACGAGTTACCTAAGCCCATGATTCCTATTTTGGGCAAGCCTGTAATGGCATATTTAATCGAACATCTAGCCAAACATAACATCAAAGAAGTGATGGTGAATGTTAGCTATCTACACGAAAAAATCCAGCAATATTTTGGTGATGGTCATCGCTTCGGGCTGCGTATTGGTTACTCGTTCGAGGGCGATATTAGTAATGGGAAAATTATTCCCAGCCCAGTCGGCTCTGCTGGTGGCATGCGAAAAATTCAAGATTTTGGTGGTTTTTTTGATGAAACCACGATTGTGATTTGCGGCGATGCCATTATTGACCTAGATATTACGCAAGCGTTGGCAGAACATCGTCGCAAAGGCGCATTGGTGAGCCTGATTGCTAAACAGGTGACTATGGATAAAGTCTCTGGTTACGGCATCGTTGTCACAGATGATGATGGAAAAATCACTTCATTTCAGGAAAAACCCAGCCAAGCGGAAGCGCGTTCTAATCTAGCCAGTACAGGCATTTATATTTTCGAGCCAGAAGCGTTGAATCTAATTCCATCGGGCAGTGCATTTGATATTGGCTCAGATTTATTTCCATTATTAGTCCAAAAAAACTTGCCGTTTTATGCCATTAACTTACCGTTTAATTGGATCGATATTGGTCTGGTCGCTGATTATTGGGAAGTGATGCAACAAGTGATGCGCGGCGAAGTGCCGTCGATGCATATGCCTGGCAAGCAAATAAAACCGGGCGTTTGGGTTGGGTTAAACGTGCATATCGACTGGGATAATACCAATATAGTTGGGCCAGTTTACATTGGGTCTGGCACGCGTATTGATAAAGGTACCGAGATTATCGGGCCTACATGGATCAGTGATGGCTGCCATATACAGCGCGGCGGTCGTGTCGTGCGGAGCGTATTGTTTGAATATACCCGTGTTGGTCAGGATTATAGTTTTGAAGAAATGATTGTGTGCGGCGAATATTGCGTGGATAAACATGGGCGCATGATGCATGTGGATGATGATAATTGCGATTTGATTTGGAGCGATGCGCGCGAAAAAGTCATTTATCCGATGAATTATGCACAAGCCAAGATTTAAGCATTGATGACGTAAAACTAGAAAAGTGGTTTGTGACAAAACTGTCACAAAACTGCAATTTTACTGAAAACTAGATTGACTAAAATTGTCATCTAAAATTAATTCAGTGAAGTTGTAGAGATGCAAAATTTCTTTAAAAAAAATCAGCTTAAACATAAAAAACAAGGCTTTACCTTGCTTGAGTTGCTGGTGGTGATTGTGATCATCGGCTTACTTGCCAGTATTGCCGCGCCTAAATTATTTATGCAGATTGGCAAATCGGAAACTAAAACTGCCGATGCGCAAATCGCTTCATTGGGACTAGCATTAGATCAATATCGTATTGATGTCGGCCAATACCCAACGACTGAGCAAGGCTTGATTTCTTTAAATAAAAATCCAGGCAATGTGCCGAAATGGCATGGCTCCTACCTTAAAAAAACGATTCCTAATGACCCTTGGGGCAAGCCTTACCAATACAAATCGCCTGGCGATCATGGCGATTACGATCTGTTTACACTAGGTAAAGATGGTCAACTTGGCGGCACTGAAGAAGCCACAGATGTGGTGAATTGGTAATGTGCGGACAAGTCTTTTCAACATTGCTGACATTTATTTAGGTATTTTCAAGTCATGGAATATCAAGTAAAAGCATTGCGCGGCAGTGAGCTTATTTTGCTGAATATTGTTGCGATGCATGCCGACGATGCCTCTGCACAAGCAAAAGCAAAAGGTTTTCAGCCCATTTCTATTCACGCTAAAAGCCTTGCACTTAACGCTAAAACCAGCAAAAAATTCCCATTAGCTTTGTTTAGCCAAGAACTATTGGCCTTGTTAGAAGCCGGTTTAAATTTAGTGGAATCTATTGAAACGCTGGCGGAAAAAGAACAGCGTACTAACGTAAAAAATGCGCTGGATGCATTATTACAAGCTTTATATCAAGGTCAAACCTTTTCAGCGGCGTTAGAGTTACAACCGGCTATCTTTCCCATTTTATATATTGCCACCGTGCGCGCCAGTGAAAAAACGGGCGATTTGGCCGAATCGCTAGGCCGCTATGTGAGCTATGAACATCAAATTGGATTAGTGAAGAAAAAGATCATCAGTGCGTCGATTTATCCGATTTTACTAATAAGTGTGGGCGGCTTAGTTATATTCTTTTTGATGGGTTTTGTGGTGCCAAAATTCAGTCAAATCTATGAAGATACTGGCAGTAACTTACCCTTTTTATCGCAAATATTATTGAAATGGGGTGTGTTTTTAGATAATCACGGCAAGACTTTTTTAATCGGTTTAGGCGCAAGTTTTTTTGCTGTTTTCTATGCGTTAAGTCAGGCCAATGTTAGAAAGTGGCTTATGCAACTGTTTTGGAAAATTCCTGCGATTGGTGAGCGTTTGCGTATTTTTCAACTCGCCCGATTTTATCGTACATTGGGTATGTTATTAAAAGGCGGCACGCCGATTGTTGCTGCATTAACTTCAGTTGCTGGCTTATTAGATGCCGCATTAAAAACAAAAATGCAACAGGCTATCTTGGCGATTCAACAAGGACAGCCAGTTTCAGTCGCATTGGAACAAGCAGACTTAACCACGCCTGTGGCTTTGCGCATGCTGCGCGTGGGCGAACGTGGTGGCAAAATCGGTGACATGATGGAACGTGTTGCTGCGTTTTACGATGAAGAGTTGGCACGTTGGATCGATTGGTTTACTAAGTTATTTGAGCCGTTATTAATGTTGTTTATCGGACTGGTGATTGGTGTAGTGGTGCTACTGCTGTATATGCCGATTTTTGAACTTGCAGGGAGTGTTCAATAATGACGTTGCAAGCAGTCCCAATATTGTCCGAAGCATCACAAAATTTAACGGCAATACCTGCGTTAACTACAATGCCAGCCATCAATGCTGCGCTGATTAAGCAGGCAAAGTTGCAAGCACAGTTGCAACAACGGCGTGTGATAGAGGTGTTAGAAGAAAACTTAAACTGCGATCAAGAGCAGTTTTTGCATCACTTTAGCAGCGCCTTACATTTTTCTGCTATCTACATGAAAGAGCTGCACGCCTTGCATGCAGCTTTTGAGGTGATTCCATTTGCCACCGCGCAACAGAAAGAATGTTTGGCTTTTTATGATGAAAATAAAGCGTTAATCATTGTATTTGCTGACCCGTTTAATGATGGTTTGCAAGACTGGGCTGCGGAGTCAGTTAAACAAGCTTTTACTTGGCGGCTGGCGCACAAAAGCGATATTGCCGCTTTTTTGGCCAAGCATGAAGAAACCATGCACGCGATGGATGGTTTGCATGAGGCGGCGCAAACCAACAATGCAGATGCCGATGAAGCGGTTGCCAACTTATCGCTGAAGTCGATCAACGAAGATACCAATCCGATTATTAAGCTGATTAATTCCACTTTGTACGACGCGTTAAAAGTAGGTGCCAGTGATATTCATTTGGAATGTTCAAATGTGGGGCTAGCGGTTAAATATCGCATTGACGGCGTGATGGCAAGTATTGGCGGCGTGCAAGGCTCGGATAGCGCAGATCAGGCGATTTCACGCGTTAAAGTGATGGCGCAGCTGGATATTTCTGAGCGGCGCATTCCGCAGGATGGCCGCTTTAAAGTGACCGTTCAAGGTCGCGAAGTCGATTTTCGCGTATCCATTATGCCAAGCGTATTTGGTGAGGACGCTGTTTTACGTGTGCTAGACAGAAAAGCATTATCCGAACAAGCGCAAGGTTTAAGCCTGCAAGCATTAGGGTTTGATGCTAAAACCATTGCGCAGTTTCGCAAATTAGCCAGCGAACCTTATGGCATGGTGCTGGTAACTGGCCCTACTGGTAGCGGCAAAACCACATCGCTATATGCGGCAATTTCTGAAGTTAATACTGGCCACGACAAGATTATTACCATTGAAGATCCAGTGGAATATCAATTGCCAGGCGTGTTGCAGATACCAGTTAACGAGAAAAAAGGCTTAACTTTTGCGCGCGGCTTGCGTTCTATTCTGCGGCACGATCCTGACAAAATAATGGTCGGTGAAATTCGCGATGCAGAAACCGCACAAATTGCCGTGCAAGCAGCGTTAACGGGACATTTGGTTTTCACCACCGTGCATGCCAACAATGTATTAGATGTGATTGGCCGTTTTATGCACATGGGTGTCGATCCTTACAATTTCGTCTCCGCCATGAACGGCATCATCGCACAGCGTTTAATCCGCGGCATTTGCCCGCATTGTGCAGAGGATGATTTTCCTGATGCGCAATTGCTGGAAGATTCTGGCATCACGCCACAAATGGCTGCAGGTATGCGTTTTAAGTTTGCAAAAGGGTGTGGGCATTGTCGTGGCACCGGTTATAAAGGCCGTAAAGCCGTTGCGGAATTGTTGATATTAAACGACGAGTTGCGCGAAATGATTGTCGCGCGCGAACCTATCCGCAAATTAAAAGAAGCCGCAAAACGCAGTGGCATGCGCACCATTCGTGAATCCGCAATCGAAGCCGTAGCCAACGGTATGACCACTTTACAAGAGATCAATCGTGTTACGTTTGTGGCCTAGTTTTTCCCCCAATACTTTATGGGTCACTTTTGCAGCAGATGGACTTGCAATTGTTCAGCAAACGCGTGGTTTTAATAAACGTATCACTGACCAGCAATTTATTAAAACGCGCCATACAGAAAAACATCCTGCAGAGTCGCCGAATTGGCAGTTGCTGGTTAATCAATTAGATGGATACTTAAGCAGTGCTTCGCTAAATAAAAACACGCAAATGAATGTGATACTAAGTAGCGATTATGTGCGCTATATCATGTTGCCAGCACAGCAAGTCGCTATGAATTCGGCTGAAAAAAGTGCTTACGTGAATGCGGTATTTAGAGAGATTTACGGCGCGGCGGCTAATGATTGGTATATTAAATATCATTCAGCAGCGCCGCATCAAAACACGCCTGCCGCAGCGGTAGATAAGCAATTGTTGGCATCGTTAGAGCATTTGGCAGGCAAGTATCAACTTAAATTAAATACAGTACAACCTTATTTAATGGCGGCATTTAATGCGTTAAATCACTCGATTCACAAAGCCAATGGCTATTTAGTTTTATTAGAAAACACTAAGTTATTGCTGATTTATTGTCAGCAAGGTGTCTGCCAGCAACTGCAAACGGTGACAGTTAACCAAGATTGGCAAACTGCTTTAAAAAATGCGCTTAACCGTGAATTGTTATTGAATGAGCAACTCAATACGGCAGATAAAAACCTGTTTATTTATGCACCAGCACAAAAAAATACCAGCTTAAATGCAATCGATGGCTGGCATGTGCAACGTATTGGGCATGCAAATAAAGCAAAATTAGAAGCGCCATTTTATATGCTGGAAAGCGTTTTATGAGCCAGCGATTTTATTCACAACGTTTAGATTTAGAATTTAATCGACCGGGGTCATTTTCGTTTTTAAATGTCACTTGGTCGGGGCTAATTATTTTCGTTATCAGTTTGATTGCTAGCGTCATTTTGTGGAATTTACACCAGAATAATCAACGCGATTATCAGCAGTTAATTACTTCATTAAATCAACAAGATAAACCTAAAAAGGCGGTGGTTAAATCTGTCGTAACCGCATTATCTACCAATGAAGTTAACCAAATAAATAGCACAATAACTGTGTTAACTACGCCGTGGGATAGTTTATTGCAGGCGATTGAACAATCCGATTTGCCTGATATTGCCTTGTTAAGTGTTGAACCAAATATCAAAAAACAGCAGGTTTTGCTCACGGGCGAAGCGAAAAATTTACAAGTTGCATTGCGTTATATTCAGCAGTTAGAAACACAGCCAAACTTGAGCGAAGTGTATTTGCAAAAACATACGATGGATGAGAGTGATGTCTCAAAACCCGTGCGTTTTAGTGCGCTGGCAAAGTGGGAAATGGCTGAATAATGTTTAAATTGAATCGACGCCATTTTAACCAACACTATCTTCTTTGGTGGATAACGGATTTAACCAAAAAATTAGGATTATTCGGATTGCTTGGATCAGCTATTGCGCTAGGCTGTTGCTTGTTCTATGCGTTTAATATCGTGCCGATTCAGCAAAAAAAAATAGAGGCGGAATCAGCTATTTCTGCTTTGAATAATCAGCAGAAAAAACAGGGTAACTCACAACAATCAGCGGTAAATGCAACGCCAACTGAAACTTCAGAGGAAAATATTCAGCGTTTTTATGCACAATTTCCGAATGGTGAAAGTTTGCCAAAATGGTTGCGATTAATCGATGAAAATGCAGTTAAACAACATTTAGTTTTAAACCGTGGCGATTACAAGTTAACCCAAATTAAAGCGCAAAAAATGGCGCCATTACCCAATACCAAACATCCATTATCGCGCTATGAAATCGTATTGCCAGTCACAGGACAGTACACGCAGATACGCCAATTTATTGCGCAAGTTTTACACGATCTACCAGCGTTAGCCTTAAGTGAGTTGCACATTAAACGCGAAAACGCACAAAGCCCCACGGTAGAAGCCAGACTGATATTTGTGCTATTGCTGAAAGGTGAGTCATGGCAATAAAGGCGAAAATTAGCACGCCCGCCGTTGAAAAAACAGCCAAACAACATCCATCCAATAAACGATTACTTGTGATGTTATTGATTGTTGCTGTTTTAACTATTTGGACTTTATTAAAAAACAATACGGAAGATACAGATACGATTGAACTGGCGGATTCAGCCGTTGTTTCATCTAAAAACAATCATCAAACGCATATAAGAACAGGTTTGAATTCTGCTAAAAACCCGCAGCAAAATAAACAAATCAATATTGTGACTACACAAAACGCATCAAACGATAAGCGTTTGATTGCATGGCAGAAACTGCAACGTGAGCCGTTACTTAACCAGCCGCATAACGTATTTAAAGTGCATTCATGGTTGGTTGTTCCTAAGCCTGTGAAAACCAAAGCGTTGCCACCGCCGCCGCCAGTTGCGCCACCTGCGCCATTTACCTATATGGGTAAATTAGAGAACTCACCGCAAGGTACGCAGCTATTTTTACTACGAAATGGCCAGTTATATACCACGTTAAAAGGTCAAAAAATCGATGCGCAATGGCGATTGGATGGTGATGATTTAAATAACATCCAGTTGACATATTTACCGCTTAATCTGCCGCAAGTGTTATCAAAAACGGCGAAATCGTTTGATTCAGCAAATGCTGTATCGCCTACAGCAGCAGAAATGAATTTGTAAAAGGAAAGTAGTATGAAGGTTAAAAATAGTTACCTATTGTTACTCACAATGGCGTTAGCCAGTTGTGCGTATGCGCCATGGGAAAAGTCGCCAGCCAAAGGCGGAACACCAGAAGAAAAAGTGGCTGCCGTACAAAAACGTGCAGATGTGAAAGCTGATGCGGTATTAGAAACAACCATCAGGCGTAAAGATTTATTGGTGACTAAAGAGCTTGCGGTAAAGCAGCTTGCTGAACAAGCGGATTTGGCTAAAGAAAAAGGTCAATATGACGAAGCGGACATTATTTATGATCGAATTTTGAGTTTTTTGCCTGAAGATCCCAACGCGATTAAAGGTAAAGCGCTGATTAATCAGCAAAAAGAACAAGATAAAAAATTGCAGCAAGCGACTGAATTGTTTGCAGAAAAAAAAGTGGAACCAGCGAGTGAAAAAGTGCGTGAAGTGCTGATGGAAAATCCACAACAAGCTAAAGCCATTGAATTACAAAAGCAGATAGAGGCGCAAATTAATCCAGTCAAAATCACGCCGCCCAGCTTAAAACCGCCGTTTGATAAATTGGTTTCATTGGAATTACGCGATGCGAATATTAAAGTGGTATTTGAGGCTTTATCACGCGCCACAGGTATTAACTTTATATTGGATAAAG
>Ga0123389_123789_pt1 | contig 17006 bp, 15 predicted proteins | sample T0HHNH4metaT_FD_89917 | JGI IMG/M metagenome (GOLD analysis project Ga0123389, IMG submission 89917) | Methane-oxidizing artificial microbial communities from Washington, USA to study methane cycling - T0-HHNH4 metaT (Metagenome... | ecosystem: Engineered > Modeled > Simulated communities...
CAAACACAGGGGCGGACAAAGTTTGTTTACCTGAAAAACATAATACTATGGTTGAGCGACTATACCCATATAAATGAAGGGGTTAAATAGTCCATACAGGCTAATTCCTCTACCGCTTTGTTGTTTACCACAAACCTCTGAAGTCCCATGCAGCATCTTTTAAATCCCCCACAGCGCGAAGCAATTCATTACTTGGATGGCCCCTTATTGGTGTTGGCCGGTGCCGGTAGTGGTAAAACACGCGTGATTACGCAAAAAATTGCCTACCTGATTAACCAGGCCGGCTATAAAGGCAACCAGATTGCCGCCATCACCTTTACCAATAAAGCCGCGCGCGAGATGCAGGAGCGTGTCACGCCATTGCTGGAAGGCAAAAGCGGCAAAGGCCTGACGGTGACCACGTTTCACTCGCTGGGGCTGCAAATTTTGCGCCAGGAAGCTGCCCTGCTCGGCTATAAACCGCAATTCTCGATTCTGGATGCCTCAGACAGCTTTAAAATCCTCAGTGATATATTGGCGACGACTGACAAACAATTGTTACGCAAGACGCAATGGCAGATTTCCAGTTGGAAAAACGCCTTTGTGAGCCCGGACCAGGCCAAGTCTTTAGCTGATGAAGAAATGGCGCATGCCGCTGCCCGCGTTTACCAGCTCTACCAGCAAACCTTGCGCGCCTACCAGGCGGTAGACTTTGACGATTTGATTAAAGTCCCGGTTGAACTGTTTGAGCAACACCATGACACCCTGGATAAATGGCAGCGCAAACTGCACTACCTGCTGATTGACGAGTACCAGGATACCAACGCTTGCCAGTACAAACTGATCAAGCAACTCACCGGCCTGCGCGGCCAATTTACCGCCGTAGGTGATGATGACCAGGCCATTTACGGCTGGCGTGGCGCCGACGTGGAAAACCTGCGCCAGCTCACCACAGACTTTTCAAAACTCAAAGTCATCAAGCTGGAGCAAAACTACCGCTCCACCGTGCGCATTTTGCGTGCAGCAAACCAGGTCATCGCCAACAATCCCAAGCTGTTTGAGAAAAAACTGTGGAGTGAACTGGGTACCGGCGACCTGTTACATGTTACCGCCACCCAAAGTGAAGAACACGAAGCCGAAACCGTAGTCATGAAGTTGCAGGCGCACAAATTCGAGCATCGCACGACCTATAAAGATTATGCGATCCTCTACCGCAGCAACCACCAGGCGCGCATTATTGAAAAATTTTTGCGCAACCACAAAATCCCCTACACCATCTCTGGCGGTTCATCCTTCTTTGACAAAGCTGAAATCAAGGACATCATCAGCTACCTGCGCCTGATCGCTAACGAAGACGATGATCCAGCGTTCATCCGTGCCGCCACCACACCGAAAAAAGGCATAGGCAACACCACACTAGAACGCTTGGGCGAATATGCCAGCGCGCACAAAATGTCGCTGTTTGCCGCCGCATTTGAAGGTGGTTTCCAGCACGACGTCGGTGCCAAACAGCTTGAAGACCTGCTCACCTTCTGCCGCTATATCCAGACATTGCAAGGCCGCGCCGTCAAAGACCCAGCCAATGAGGTGCTCAATGACCTGCTGACCGCCATTCAATACGAAACCTATTTGTATGATGGTGAAGAAGCACGCGCTGCCGAAACACGCTGGGGCAACGTCATGGAGTTTGTCGCCTGGCTTAGCAAAAAAGGCGAAGGCTCCACCGAATACGGCAATGAGTCTGACGGCAAAAACCTGCTCGAACTCACACAGCTGGTCTCGCTCATCACCATGCTAGAGGGTCGCGAAGACAGCGAACCCGATGCCGTCAAGCTCTCCACCCTGCACGCCTCCAAAGGCCTGGAGTACGGCCACGTCTTCTTAATCGGCTGCGAAGAAGGCATTTTGCCGCACACAAACTCTATTGATGCGGACCAGATTGAAGAAGAACGCCGCCTGATGTATGTCGGCATCACCCGCGCGCAAAAATCGCTCAACATCACCTGGTGCAAAAAACGCAAACGCGGCGGCGAAATGCAGGCGTGTGAACCCAGCCGGTTTATCGGTGAATTACCAAAAGACGATGTCAAACACTTTGGCAACCCGTTTAACGGGCCCGACCAAGTGCTGAGCAAAGACTATGGGAAGAGCAAGATGGCGAATATTAAGGCGATGCTAGCATCGACAAGTAAAATTTAGTTCATCAATCTATTTTGTTTATAATCTCTTTTTTATAAAAATTATTAAACATATGAAAGCGGTCATTTTAGCCGGTGGTCTGGGTACCCGCATTAGCGAAGAAACACATTTAAAACCCAAGCCAATGATTGAAATAGGCGGTAAACCTATTTTATGGCACATCATGAAATTATACTCAGCTCACGGCATCAATGATTTTATTATTTGCTGTGGCTATAAAGGGTATGTCATCAAAGAATACTTCGCCAATTATTTTCTACACATGTCAGACGTCACTTTTGACATGTCAAATAATTCGATGAAAGTTCACCAGAAAAACGCCGAGCCCTGGAAAGTCACACTGGTTGATACCGGTGACCACACCCTGACTGGTGGCCGATTGAAGCGTGTAGCCGACTATGTGAAAGACGAAGAAGCCTTCTGCTTCACTTATGGTGACGGTCTATCCGATGTAAATATCAGCGAACTGATCCAGTTCCATAAAAGTCATGGCAAGCTTGCCACCGTAACAGGAGTGCAACCCCCCGGAAGATATGGTGCCCTGGAACTGAACGGACATCAGGTCACTGGTTTTGCAGAAAAACCGCGGGGCGATGGTGGCTGGATCAACGGTGGCTTTTTTGTATTATCCCCAAAATGTATTGATTATATCCAGAATGACCAGTCCAGCTGGGAGGGGGAGCCTTTGGTAGCACTGGCCAGACAAGGAGAACTCTCTGCCTATGAACACGATGGGTTCTGGCAACCCATGGATACCCTGCGCGAAAAAACGCTACTAGAAACTTTGTGGGCCAGCGGTGAAGCCCCCTGGAAGGTCTGGTAAGTATGCCAAATTTCTGGCTGAACAAACGCGTATTCGTCACCGGGCATACAGGTTTTAAAGGTGGCTGGCTTACCTTATGGCTGCATATGCTGGGTGCCCGCATCTACGGATATGCCCTACCGCCAGACACTCGCCCCAGCCTGTTTACAGTGGCTGATATTGAACCATTATTAAGCGGTCATACTCTGGCGGATATACGGGATTCCGACAAACTGAAAGCAGCCATGGCAGAGGCGAAGCCCGATATAGTACTGCACCTTGCTGCTCAGCCACTAGTCAGGCGTTCTTATCAGGATCCAGTTGAGACTTACATGACTAACGTCATGGGAACCGTAAACCTGTTGGAGGCGATCAGGCAAACTCCCAACATCAAAGCCGTGGTCAATGTCACCACTGACAAATGTTATGACAACAAAGAATGGCTGTGGCCTTACCGTGAGGGCGAGCCGTTAGGCGGTCATGACCCTTACTCCAGCAGCAAGGCTTGCTCAGAATTGGTGACAGCCTCATACAGAAAATCATTCCTTTCAGCACTGGGCGTAGGCCTTGCCTCAGCCAGGGCAGGCAATGTAATCGGTGGAGGCGACTGGTCAGACGACAGACTGATTCCAGATTTCTTGCGTGCGATGGATGCCGGGCAGATGCTGAAGATACGCTCGCCTAGAGCAGTTCGTCCCTGGCAACACGTGCTGGAGCCGCTCAAGGGCTACCTGATGCTAGCAGAAGCACTGTATGGTTCACCAGAACAGTTTGATACTTCCTGGAACTTTGGCCCAGGCGAATCCGATTCCAGAGAGGTTACCTGGATTGTAGAAACCCTGGCCACTCACTTGCCCGACTTGCACTGGGAAATTGACAGCCAAGCGCATCCGCATGAAGCGGGCCTCCTCAGACTGGACAGCAGCAAAGCCAGGCAATTGCTGCATTGGCAGCCACGCTGGGATCTACAAACAGCACTGCAAAAAATTGCTGAATGGCACCTGGGGTGGAAGACAGGGCAGAATATGCAAACTTTCTGCAGGTCACAAATCCATGCTTACGAACAGACCATTTTAAAGTGAGTTATTTTGGAACGATTTCACCTTCATCCCACGCCGCTGTCAGGCCTGACCATCATTGAGCGTACACGCCTAGAGGATAGCCGGGGTTATCTTAGCCGATTCTTTTGCCAGCAAACGATGGCAGCGCTAGGTATGAAACCTATCCAGCAAATAAATCATACACTGACGAAAAAAGCCGGTGCGGTTCGTGGCATGCATTTTCAGCACCCACCAGCCGCTGAGATCAAAATTGTCAGTTGCCTCCGGGGTCGCATTCTGGATGTTGCCGTAGATTTACGTGCCAACTCACCTACCTTTTTGCAATGTTTTTCCGCCGAATTAACCGCTGAGAACCAGCACAGTCTTTTCATTCCAGAAGGCTTTGCCCACGGGTTCCAAACTTTGACCGAAGATTGCGAGTTGCTTTACCTGCATAGCGCTAACTACTCGCCACAACACGAAGCCGCCTTAAACCCGCTGGACCCACGCCTAGCAATCTCCTGGCCGCTGCCCGTCACCGAGATTTCGGCTAGAGACGAAGCCCATCCTATGCTAGACTCCGGCTTCAAAGGAATTAAACTATGAAGTGCCGTCATTGCCATCACGAAACAACCCATCCATTCCTGGACTTGGGCAGCTCCCCTCCTTCAAACGCCTACCTCACCACAGAAACGCTTAACAAACCTGAGAAATGGTTTCCGCTCAAAGTCATGGTCTGTGATCATTGCTGGCTGGTGCAAACGGAAGACTTTGCTGACGCGCATGAGCTGTTTGATGCCGATTATGCATATTTCAGCTCTTTTTCCAGCTCCTGGCTCGCACATGCACAACATTATGTAGAAAGCATGGTTGGGCGTTTCAAGCTTGACAGTAACTCCAGAGTCATTGAAATTGCGGCAAATGATGGCTACTTATTACAGTATGTGCAAGCCCAAAACATCCCCTGTCTTGGTATAGAACCCACGCACAGCACTGCAGAAGCAGCCAGGGGAAAAGGCATTGAAATTATCGAAGAGTTCTTTGGCGTTGCATTAGCTGAAAAACTGGTCGCGCAAGGCTATCAGGCAGACCTCACTGCGGCCAATAACGTTCTGGCCCATGTCCCGGATATTAACGACTTCGTTGGTGGCTTTTCACGCCTACTCAAACCCAATGGCGTTTCTACATTTGAATTCCCACACCTAGTGAACCTGGTACAGCAAAACCAGTTTGATACGATTTATCACGAGCACTTTTCATATCTATCGCTGACTAGCGTCAAAACCATTTTTGAAAAGAACGGCTTGCAGGTATTTGATGTGGAAGAAATTCCAACCCACGGTGGCAGCTTACGTGTTTACGCTCAACGCAGTGATACTGGTACGCATCCATCCACGGCACGCCTTCAAGATGTCCTGAATAAAGAACAGACTTTAGGTATAGATAACTTGGATTTTTATCAGCACTTCCAAGAAAAAGTAAACCGTATCAAGAACGACCTGATTAGCTTTTTAATCGAAGCCCAAAAGACAGGTAAGAAAGTTATTGCTTATGGTGCAGCGGCAAAAGGCAACACATTGCTGAACTTTACCGGAGTACGTCCTGACCTGCTCCCTTACGTGGTCGATAAAAATCCGGCCAAACAGAACAAATTTATGCCGGGCAGTCGAATTCCAATTGTGAGTGAGGAAATTATCCGTTCAGAAAGACCGGATTACATTCTGATTCTGCCATGGAACATTAAACAAGAGGTTGTCGCTCAATTGGATTATGTTCGCGACTGGTCAGCAAAATTTGTGACCGCTATTCCGATGTTAACAACTCAATAAATATGCTAGATATCCATCCCTCAGCATACATATCTAATTTAGCTGACATCGAGGACTCTAAAAGAGGCAGCCTTATCAAAATAGGTGCTAACTCGACAATAGATAGCTTCGTTAAAATAAAACCAGCTGGTGGAATTGGCAATCTGATTATAGGTGAGCATTCCGTTATCAACTCTGGCTGCGTACTTTATACAGGCAACGGGATAAATATTGGCAATCATGTCGCTATTGCTGCCAATACAACTTTAGCTCCAGTAAACCATGCTTATGAAAACAAAAACATTCTAATTACAAAGCAAGGTTTCATACCATCTAAAGGTGGTATTACCATTGAAGATGATGTCTGGATTGGTGCAAATTGCGTTATTCTGGATGGAGCAATATTAAGAACTGGCTGCGTTATTGCTGCTGGCTCTATTATTCGTGGAGAAATCCCTGCCTACTCCGTGAATGCTGGCACTCCTCTGAGAGTTATTAAGTGGCGAAAATAAAATTCACAATTCTGGGCGCTTCTGGCTTTATTGGAAGTAATCTCAAAGAGTATTTAACTTCTAAAGAATATCAAGTTAATACGCCTGATAGAAACTTTTGGACCACTATTGAAAATCAAAAGCAAAAAGAAAATTTAGGCCATGTCATTTATTGCATTGGCATGACTGCTAATTTCAGAACAAATTTCACAGGCACAATAGATTCGCACATTACATTGCTTAATCAACTGATAAAGCAATCCCAATTTGAGTCAATTACTTACCTATCTAGTACACGTGTTTATGAGGGCGCCTCACATACAGCCGAAGACACCATGCTACAAGTAAACCCAGCAAAGACGGGGCAAATTTACAACCTCAGCAAATTAACTGCTGAAGGCCTCTGCCTCTCTACAAGTTCTAAAGCAAAAATCATAAGACTTTCAAACGTATATGGACAGGATAGTAAAAGTAAAAACTTCCTCTCTTCAGTGTTAAAACAATCAGCTAGCGAAGGCACGGTTACCTTTCAAACTTCCCCAAGCTCTTCAAAGGATTTTGTGTCGATTAATGATGTTGTTAAACTTATTCACTTAATTTCACTAGAAGGTAAAAGTGCAATCTACAATTTGGCATCTGGCGAAAATACAGCAAACCAATTGATATCCGACTTTTTAACATCTCGTAAAATAATCACTCAATATGAGCAAAATGCTCCAGAGTGGAAATTTGAGCCAATAGATAATAAGAAAATTAAAAGCGAATTTGGAGTCTCTCTAGAGCGCTTGGAAAACAATCTACCCAGTCTTTATGACTATTACACTAATAAGGTTAGCAAATGAACCCCATTGAACAGTTCGAGCTTGAAAAAGCACAAAGAATAGACCAACTCAGTAACGACAACGCTTTCAAGGAATTATCCAGAAACTGGGTTGAGCAAAGCATGAGAAAGTCATATGTCTACAACTTTTCATGGATGGGGAGACCTGTTATTCAATACCCTCAAGACATGATGGCAATGCAAGAACTAGTATGGGAGGTCAAACCAGACCTAATCATAGAAACTGGAATTGCTCACGGTGGCTCATTAATAATGAATGCGTCGTACTTAGCCATGCTTGACTATTGTGACTCTCTTGAGTCTGGCATACCACTAGATCCTAAAGCACCTAAACGCCGTGTCTTGGGACTTGATATTGACATTCGTGAGCATAATAAAAAAGCTATTGAGGCGCACCCTATGTCACACAGAATCGATATGATTCAAGGATCATCGATTGACGCATCAACGATTGAACAAGTAAAGAGTTATTCTAAAAACTATCAGAGAATTCTTGTTTGTCTGGACTCGAACCATACCCATGATCACGTTTTGGCAGAATTAAATGCTTATGCATCACTTGTATCAATAGGGAGTTATTGTGTGGTTTTTGACACCTTTGTTGAGGATGTCCCCAAGGATGTATTCACAAACCGCCCATGGGAGCCAGGTAACAATCCTAAAACTGCTGTATGGGACTTTTTAGACAAAAATCAAAACTTTAGCATAGACAAAACAATCCAAAACAAACTGCAGATCACCGTTGCTCCGGATGGTTTCTTAAAAAGAATTCGCTAATTTGATTGTTAATTAAATTGTCGTTAAAGAGAAATGTAATTGCCAACTTTCTAGGCCAAGGCTGGACTGCCCTGATGGCCATTGCTTTTGTCCCTGTTTATATACAACATTTGGGGATAGAAGCATATGGTCTGATAGGTTTTTTTACTATGCTTCAGATTTGGCTATCCATTTTAGACGCGGGACTATCCCCTACCTTAGGTCGAGAAATGGCAAGATTCAAAGGCGGGCAACATAGCATTGTTAGTATTCATGAACTACTGCACTCTATGCAATGGGCTTTTCTTGGCATTAGCGCAATTATTATAGTCATCATATATAGCCTCAGCCCATGGCTATCTACAAGTTGGCTTAGCTTTAAATCAATGGACATAAGCTCCGTTCAAGAAGCGCTTAACATTTCCGCAATTGTTATTGCAACCAGACTTTTTTCTGGACTGTATCGAAGTGCTATTTTAGGGCTGCAAAATCAAGTAGGCCTCAATTTTATCAACATTGTATTTTCCACTCTAAAAGGCTTAGGAGTAGTGCTAGCCTTAAAATACATTTCGCCTACGGTAAAAGTGTTTTTTATATATCAGGCAATTATTTCAGTGGTTGAAACACTGAGCCTTCGTCAGTATTTGTTTTATCTCATTCCCAGACCACAAGTGAGCTATAAACTATCACTTGCCCCACTTCTGGCAGTAAAAAACTTTGCTGGAGGGATGTTCGCAATCACTTTTCTGGCTACTTTTCTAACCCAAGCAGATAAGTTGATTTTATCGAAACTATTACCCCTCTCCGATTTCGGCAAGTATGCCCTCGCCAGCCTTGTTGCCAGTAGTGTCGCAATAGTTTTCCAGCCCTTAAGCAACGCGATAAGACCAAAACTTACAGAACAAGTGGCAAGTAACGATGTTAAAGAGATAGCTGCGCTCTACCACAGCATTTCTCAACTTTATACCATTCTAGTAGTCCCCATCGGAATGGTAATGTGTATCTTTTCAAGCCACATCCTGTTGTTGTGGACAAGAAACTGGGAAATTACTCATGACACATCTATCTACCTTTCTTTGTTATCAATAGGCTATTTATTGAATGGCCTGATGAATGCTCCTTATGCATTGCAATTGGCATATGGCCAAACAAGATATGCTGCGCTATCAAATCTCATGGGTGTGATACTTCTTGTTCCGTCGCTGATTATTTTTATACATATATTTGGAACGATTGCAGCCCCAATAATTTGGATATTACTTAACCTTGGTTACTTCGTTATAACCGTTCCCATCATGCATAAAAAGTTACTAAAGAACGAGATGTATGAATGGTATTGGACTGACACCATTTTACCTAGCATCCCAATGACTATTACATTGTATTGTTTTTATCTGGTCGCGCCTAAGCCAGAACTAGACAACCCCTTCATTAGCTTTTGTATAATTTTAATATCTCTTGTTTTATCCTACCTGCTTATACTCGTTTCAACTGACACTGGGAGAAAAGCTCTTAAGTCGTTAACTTCGATGGGTAAGCCAAAACATTAACTCTTAAGCGATCAATGCTGATAACCATGAATCAAGTAACAATTGGTATCCCTTTATATAATGAAGAAAAACATATTGAGGCTGCAGTAAGATCTGCTGTACATCAATGCTCAAAACTTATCATTTCAGACAACTGTTCTACTGACAATTCTGAAAGCATTTGTAGACAACTATCCAGGGAATTTCCCAACATTAGTTATGTCAGGCAAACTGCCAATCTTGGTGCTGTTGGCAACTTCAAATACCTTCTAGACTCAGTAGACACTAAGTACTTCATGTGGCTTGGTGCACACGATGTTGTCCCTCAGGATTATGTCAGGAAACTTCTAATGACTTTAGAGTCTGAAAAAGATGCAGTATTAGCCTATGGAAACTCACTTAACATTGATGCAAACAATCAGCAGATTAAGTTATATGAGTATGACTTTGCTGAGGAGCTAACCTCTAATGATCCGAAAAGTCGATTATTAGCAATTATCAGTCAATTAGACGACTGTTCCATGATTCACGGGCTTTTTGTCACAAAAGTCTTGCAGCAAAGCTGGGGAGATATTAATTACTTAGGTGGAGATCATGTGCTTTTAGCCAAGATTGCGCTATCAGGAAAAATGATTCTAAATCCCCAAACGCAGTTATATCGTAGACAAGTTCACATCAACGACAATCTACAAAAACAACTGATTCGAATCAGAGGTAGCAGTGGAAGTCATTTTGCGAGCGCAAGAAAGCAGCAAATGCAAAAAACATTAGCAGGCTTGGCTAAAAGCCACTCTAAGGGGCTGGTAAATCTCTACTTTTTAAAAAGTTACTATTACCTGGTTATCCGTTTTGGGAATTTTTCAGGAATTAAAGTACTATCTTTAGCTGAATACATAGTCTGGAATACAGCAAGACTAGCGCGACGTTTAAGAAAAGTTATCTCTATAAGGTAATGCCTAAATAAAGGCATGTCATATTTACATAGTTGAATATCGAAAAATCTAAACAAGCCAGAAAGCTATGTCTATCCCATTAGTCAGCATAATAATTCCTTACTACAACGCCGAAAATTATATTCATGAATGTATCAATAGTGTTGTAAGTCAAAGCTATTCAAACATTGAAATCATAGTAGTGGATGATGGCTCAACTGATCACGGTTTGGACAATCTATCCCACATACAGCAGTTAACAATCATCCATCAGAAAAATGCGGGCGCTTGCGTAGCAAGGAATCGAGGGCTTGAGGCCGCACGAGGTGAGTTTATTAAATTTTTAGATGCTGATGATTATCTGGAAAAGGACTGTATCGCATTACAGGTGGAAGAAGCGCTTAAACACGATCACAACACGATTGTCTATGGCAACTTTACGATAGTGAGCAAAAACACGCTCAAACCAGTCAACACACGTATTGCACCTAAAAATCAAACAGCCACGCTACTGTTTTCCGATTTACTAACCTCTACCCCTTTGCATCGCAGGTACATGCTAGAAGCCATTGGTGGCTTTGATACCAGATTTAAAAATGGGCAAGAGTGGAACCTGCATGTCAGGCTTGCAGGCAAGGGTTATCAATTTACTCACATGGATAAGAATATTTACTTCTATCGTGTTCATAACGCGGTTGGAAGAATTTCAAATACAAGAAAAAAACAGACCGAGCATTCAATGATGCACGAGATTGATAAAGTGACTTTTACTCATGAAGCATTAGCAGATATGGGCCGTGCTGATTTGACTGGATTTATCTCAATGAGATATTGGTGGATTGGCAGGCTTGCTCTTAGACATGGTTTCAAAGAGTTGGCTAATCTCGCTTTTAATCAGGCAAAAACAATTTATCCGGATTATCAAGAAAAGTGGCCTTTGTACTACAAGATACTACATACCATCATTGGAGTACATATTGTCGAAAAAATCATGGCACCATTATATGCTTGGTATGCCAGCAGATATTTTAAATAACGCTCGCACTTTCCGCTTTTTAAGTCTTTTTGAACGCTCATTAATCATCGGCATTTCGAATTCATTTAAGAGTCCTCTCTTGGAAAGAGCACTAAAAAACGCCGAGCTAAACCAAAATTTTTATATTATCTCTAGAGGTTGATCTTAACGTCTATGCCAAAAGTTTCTATCATATGCCCCGTTTACAACTCCGAGTTATTTTTAAATGAAACTATTGACTCTGTAATAAATCAATCATTCATAGACTGGGAGCTGATATTAATAGATGATTATTCTACTGACTCATCTAAACTTATTATCGAAAGCACACATAACATAGACAACAGAATAAAATTTGTTTCATTAGACAGGAACTCTGGTCCAGCAATTGCCAGAAACAAGGGAATTGAAATTGCCGGAGGCGAGTATATTGCATTCATAGATAGCGATGATATATGGCACCCCCTAAAATTAGAAAAACAAATCAAGTTCATGGAGTCTGAAGGATATTTATTTAACTGCAGTCAATTTATTGCATTCAACAAAGATAGCGCATACATTCGCAATGTTCCTAGACTCCTGAATTACAAGAAGCTTCTTCTTAGCAATCCCATAGGTTTATCTACTGCTATATACAATTGCAAACATCTTGGAAAACATTATTTTGAAAATGTAGGTCATGAAGACTATTTATATTGGTTAACTTTTTTTGAATCAAAAAAGATAGAATGTTTTACTCTCCAACAACCCCTTGTCAAGTATAGACTTCGGCCAAACTCCGTGTCTAAAAACAAATTTAAAGCCGCATTATGGACATGGGCTTTATATAGAAAGAATCTTAAATTATCACGATTAACCTCAGCAGCTTATTTTTTAGCCTACGTAATAAAGTCGATTACTAAAAGGCTTATTTCCAAAAAAATAGCTCCAGAACTTTTATAGAAGATGATCGATTAACTTTCTCTCGCCATTGTGAACAGTCGCCTTCAAAATACTTGGGCATCCAAGACAGCTTATAGAGCCAATTAAGCCTTATATTTATGCATTTGCGTTTTCCCTCATCCATTTGTAGTAAAAACTCAGTCTTCATACAGCAACACAGACAACGCGCGAGTACTCTCTTAGATGCCAATACAGGCATTAAAGAAAACGATCAAACAACAGACGACACGTACGTATTGCACTAACATTGAATATCCATTTTACTTCGCGAAAATCATGAATATATTAATCACTGGAGCAAGTGGATTTGTAGGGGACGCATTAATGGCGCATCTAAAAAGAGGGGGTCACACAGTCACCTCCATTCAACGCCACACCCAACACAATGAATTGAATACAGGCTCATATGATTGCCTCATTCATTTGGCAGCACGCGCTCATGTTGTACGCGAAACAGTCCAATACCCTTATCCAGAATTCAAAGAAGCTAATGTTGATTACTCTATGAAAATGGCACAGCTCGCACGACAATTGCAAGTTCGAAGGTTCATATTCCTAAGCACCATCGGCGTCAATGGCCATATCTCCCAACAACCGTTTACCGAAAGTGATACCCCTAAACCTCATAATGATTACGCACGCACCAAATGGGAAGCTGAGCTAGCATTAAAGGCATTTTTTGAGAAATCCGAGACTGTACTGACGATTATTCGACCACCTCTTGTGTATGGCCCTAATCCAAAAGCAAACTTCAAGGCGTTACTGTCATTATGCCGGTCCCCCTTTCCACTCCCTTTGGGTGCCATCCATAACCGGCGCAGCCTCATTGGCATCGACAATCTGTGCCAATTTATCGCACTATGCTGCCACCACCCGGCGGCGGCTCACCAGACATTCCTCATTTCAGATGATCATGATGTCTCTATCACCGAGCTGGTCGCGTTGATCAGGAAGGCACTGCATCATGCGCCCTGGCTGGTGCCAATACCAACATCAGTGCTGAAAATAATTTTCAGCCTGCTTGGCAAACGCAACCTGAATGAACAGCTACTGGCTGATTTGCAGATAGATACCAGCAAAGCAAAACAATTATTAAACTGGGGCCCGGCTATCAGCTTTGATGAGGGCATTAAACGAGCGGTTACAAACCATGTTGCTTAAAAGAAGCTTAGATATTTTATTGACACTGATGGGAGTGATATTGCTCAGCCCATTAATGTTATTCACCTATTTGCTGGTAAAAACCACTTCTAAAGGCCCTGCTTTATTCTGGAGCCAACGTGTAGGCCAACATAATCGGTTATTCAGCATGCCAAAATTTCGCTCCATGCAAATCGGCACACCACAAATTGCAACACATTTAATGAACCAGCAAAATGATCCTCATGCTTTCCTCACGCCAGTGGGCAGTTTTATCCGCAAAACCAGCCTGGATGAGTTGCCACAGTTATGGAGTGTGTTAACAGGCAATATGTCGATAGTCGGGCCACGCCCAGCCCTGTTTAACCAGGATGATTTAGTCGCCTTGCGAACAGAAAAAGGAGTGCATGCATTAAAACCCGGCATTACTGGCTGGGCACAGGTGAATGGTCGTGATGAAATTCCAATCCCGCAAAAAGTCTCTCTGGATGCCTACTATCTTGCTCATCGGTCCGTTTGTTTGGACATTAAGATTATTGTATCGACTGCAATCAAGGTGTTAAGACGTGATAACATCACGCATTGATTGATAAAATAGCGCGCATGCTGAAACTTCCATCTAAATTCTTATCGTTGCTGGCTTTTTTGCATGACGCCATAGTAGTTATTGCGGCGTGGTTAATGGCGTTTGCATTGCGCTTTAACTTTCATATTCCGGAGAAATTTATTGGATATATCTGGGAAAGCCTGCCTGTCATTTTCATTTTTCATAGCATTTGCTTTTATAGCTTTGGCTTATACAAAGGCGTATGGCGCTTTGCCAGCCTGCCAGATTTAAAACGCATCATGCGTGCTGTTGCTTTTGCAGCACTGCTTTGCGCAACATTTGCACTGTTAGTACACCCCTCAATTATTATTCCGCGCTCAGTGCTCATTACAAACCCCATGTTACTGCTATTAACCATGGGCGGTAGTCGATTCTTATATCGCGCGTGGAAAGAGCGTCGGCTATTCAATACACTCGCGGTACAAGGCAAGCCTGTGATTGTGATCGGCGTCGAAGACGCATCTTTTAACTTGATTAAAGAACTCAGCAAAAACCCTGAGTGGCGCGTGGTGGCGATGATAGACCCGAGCAATAAGCTGGTTGGCCGTGAGATCATGCATACCAAGGTCGAAGGTGGCTTGGAGGAGATGGCACAGATTGCAGCACGCCACAGTTGCCAGCACTGCATGATTGCGATGCCGGGGAGTCGTCATGAGAAGCGTCGATTGGCAGTTGAAGCCGCACGTAAAGTAGAAGGCATGGAGGTGCTGACTTTACCTGCCATGTCAGACCTGATCAGTGGCCGTGTCAGCTTGTCCCAGATCCGCAAGATTGATGTGGAGGACTTGCTAGGGCGTGACGTGGTGCAGCTGGATACCCACGGTTTAAGCAGTATGCTGGCGAATAAAGTGGTACTGGTATCGGGTGCTGCAGGCTCGATTGGCTCTGAACTTTGTCGCCAGATATTGAGTTTTCACCCGGCACAGTTGATTTGCCTGGATCTTTCTGAATATGCACTTTACACATTGCAGCAAGAGTTTGGTCAGTGGGTGACGGATACCGAGCTGGTGTACCTGGTGGCAGATGTGAAAAACCAGACGCGTATCCAGCGCATTTTGCAAAGCCATCAACCTGACGTGGTATTACATGCTGGCGCTTACAAGCATGTGCCGATGATGGAACATTTTAATGTGGTGGAGGCCTTGCAAAACAATGCACATGGCACTTACCAGATTGCTGCAGCTTGCCAGGCGGCTGGCGTGCCGACGTTTGTCTTGGTTTCAACCGACAAAGCAGTGAATCCGACCAATGTGATGGGTGCCAGTAAACGGCTGGCCGAATTGATTTGCCAGGGATTGCAGCATGCTGACAATAGCAACACGCGTTTTATCACGGTGCGTTTTGGCAATGTACTGGGCAGCAGTGGCAGCGTGATCCCCAAGTTCCGCGAACAGATTGCACATGGCGGTCCGATTACCATTACCCATCCCGAAATTACACGCTACTTTATGTCTATCCCCGAGGCGGCACAATTGGTGTTGCAGGCTGCGACCATGGGCAACGGTGGCGAGGTATTTGTGCTGGATATGGGCACACCAGTGAGGATTATCGACCTGGCGCGCGATATGATTAAATTATCAGGCCTGCAAGAGCAGGATATCCGCATTGAGTTTACCGGCTTGAGGCCAGGTGAAAAACTGTACGAAGAGCTATTGGCAGATGATGAAAACACCCTGCCCACCAGCCATGAAAAATTACGTATTGCACAAGCGCGCAGTGCAGATGCACGCTGGCTGGCTAATTTGCTGGAATGGTTAAGCAATATTTCACATTTGCAAGAAGCACAAATCAAGCAAGACCTGCAGCGCTGGGTGGAAGAATATCAACCTGATACCCGCCCGGCACCTGATGTTTCCCTGCGCGGTGGTGCATTGTCGCTAGACACCCTGCCCTCGCCTTCACAACAGATACACTGACAGATTCTTTTATTTACGCATTAAGCTTAGTGTATGGTTTGATGTCGTTTACAATATCGAATCGATTCAACAACCTCTGCCACATCCCCCTTTATGCCTCATATTACGCTTGATAATGCCAGCCTGGCATTTGGTCATCATGCCTTGCTTGCCCAAGCCTCATTTCAGTTAGACCCAGGTGAACGCGTCGGTTTGATTGGCCGCAATGGTGCTGGTAAATCCAGCTTACTGAAAGCCATTGCCGGTACCATCAAACTGGATGACGGCACTGTATGGCGCGCACCAAACGTACGCGTGGTCTATGTGCCACAAGAACCTGAACTGGATAATGCACACACCGTATTTGAAGCAGTGGCAGAAGGTTTGGGCAGCTTGCAGCAAACCATCATTGACTACCATCAGGTCACGCATGATATGGGCATGCCGGATGCCAATATTGAGGCATTGATGGAGCGCATGCAGGCATTGCAGCATGAAATGGATGCCCAAAATGGATGGGTAGCGCAATCACGTGTCGAAACCGTGCTTAGCCGCTTAAAGCTGGATGCGGATGTATTGGTCTCAACACTTTCCGGTGGCTGGCGTAAACGCGTTGCGCTTGGGCGGGCGCTGGTGGCAGAGCCTGAGGTACTATTACTCGACGAGCCAACCAACCATCTGGATCTGGAAGCGATCGAGTGGCTGGAAGATTTGTTACTGGGATTTAATGGCAGTGTGTTGTTTATTACCCATGACCGTCGCTTTTTAGACAAATTAGCCACACGCATTACCGAGCTTGACCGTGGCAATCTGACAGACTTCGTTGGCAACTTTTCACAATATCAAATTAAAAAAGAAGAGTTACTCGCCGTTGAAGAAACCCATGCGGCTAAGTTCGATAAATTTCTGGCACAGGAAGAAGTCTGGATCCGCCAAGGGATTAAAGCACGCCGTACACGTAATGAAGGGCGCGTAAGAAGACTGGAAGCGCTACGTTTAGACCGTGCAGCCAGACGTGAGCGCCAGGGCG
>Ga0123389_144768_pt1 | contig 16968 bp, 10 predicted proteins | sample T0HHNH4metaT_FD_89917 | JGI IMG/M metagenome (GOLD analysis project Ga0123389, IMG submission 89917) | Methane-oxidizing artificial microbial communities from Washington, USA to study methane cycling - T0-HHNH4 metaT (Metagenome... | ecosystem: Engineered > Modeled > Simulated communities...
GAAGCCAAATTGCAAGCGCTTTACGACGTCACACTGAATCTCGACGACCACCCCTTGAGTGCTGACGAATTTAGGTTAGCTTTACAAAATTACGATGCGGTGTGCCCCAGTGTTTGCGATTCCCTGCCGGCCGAGGTGCTGAATGTCGCGAACAAGCGCTGCAAAATCCTGGGTAATTTTGGCGTGGGTTATAACCATATCGATATTGCCGCCGCCAAACAACAGGGGCTAATCGTCACCAATACCCCGGGCGTGTTGACACAAAGCACGGCTGATATTGCGATGACTTTGTTACTGATGTCTGCACGGCGCGGCGCCGAAGGCGACAGACTAGTGCGCGCCGGCGCATGGGCCGGCTGGTGCCCAACGCATATGATGAGCAGTGACGTGACCGGCGCCACGCTCGGACTAGTCGGCTTCGGCCGCATCGCCCAAGCCATGGCGCGCAAAGCCCATCACGGCTTTGGTATGAAAATTTTGTATCTCAAGCCCAGTCCGGCAGACCCCGCCGTCGTTGACGAACTAAAGGCGGAGCGTTGCGATACGCTGGAAGCACTATTACCGCGATGCGATTACGTGTCGCTGCATTGTCCGGGCGGCAACGAGACTCGGCATTTAATCAATGAAAAAACCTTGAATTTAATGAAACCCACTGCGCATTTGATCAATACCGCGCGCGGCGATGTGGTAGATAGCAAGGCCTTGATCAAAGCCTTGCAAGAAAAACGCATCGCCGGCGCCGGCCTGGATGTTTACGAAGGCGAACCCAACATAGATCAGGGCTTTTTGGCGCTGGAAAACGCCACACTGCTCCCCCACTTGGGCAGCGCCACGATTGCAACGCGCACCGCGATGGGGGAAAAGGTGCTGGAAAATCTTAAGGCTTATTTCTCCGGCAAAGACATACCGGATCGTATAGCTTAGAATCAAATTATTTATTCTCGAAAGTAAAGTATCCTCCGGGAAAGCGCCCGTGGGGGCTGTTGTGAACGGCTAAAAGCGGTGCTCAGAGGTAGGTTTCCCTCGCGAGTATATGAAAGCATCAAATCACACTCAATTTTAGGCTGGTGCCGTCATTATCAAAACGCCATTGTCGACCTGTTGGTAGTTGAGGCAAAATCAGGTTGGCTTGGTTAAAATCATCCGTGCGAATGTCGTTAGCGGTGATTATGGTGAAACTGTTGCCTATATTAGGCATAAAGCCATTTTTCAGGCTGATGGCGATTTTGGCGCTACCAACAATATAAGCCTCGCCGTTAACGTGCAGCTTGCTGTTATTGTTCAAGCCACCAATTACAAAGTTCAGTGTACCGTCACCGAATACTGAATAACCCATTTCAGGGGTTAGCGTCAATTCACCGAAAGGTGATGTGGAATTGCCGGGCGATATACTAAAACTGGCGTTCCATAATTGTTCAGGAAACTTCAATATCGTACCTGTTCCGGTCAGAATTCCTCCCTGGAAGTCAAGTAAACGTGATCCGAAAGTACCGTTTACCTTAGTTTCGCCTTCAAATTGCTTGTAACTGCCAGATTTGGTAGATATGAAATTGCATGTGCTACCCTGAGCAATCTCAAAATATCCACGATTTTCTATCTCAGGCGCCTCAGAACCCTGCGATTGGCATAGATTTACTCCATTATTGCGGTCTATTATGAATTTGCCGGTAACCTTGTTATCAATTTTGCCCCAGAATATATATGTCCAAGGCATATAGTCCTTTGCTGGGCGAAGTTGTCCACCAATTGTTCGTGGATCTAAGGCGATATTTTCACCAACAGCGTTAGTTACAGCAATGGTACCGGAGTTTTCGATCAGCGCTTGGGCTCCCTGTTTGTAACAATCAAAATATCCGCCGATAGCAATATATCCCTTGGCATAGTTGACCAATTTTTGCCCAGGACAAGTTATTTTTGACGGCAAATAAATACTTCCATAGTTTTCTAGTAATAAAGGTAAGTAATCATCAGTTTCACCAATTACTAGTCCACGATTTATTATATTATCAAAGCCTGGGCTTGATAAACCAGTTATGGTTTGATTGGCTTCAATAGTATACGGTGATGCAAGAGCTTGGCTGCCGGACAATATTAAATTCGCAATTATTAACATTGATTTTATATTGTCATTTAAATGTTTTGATTTTTTCATTAAATTTTCCTTATTTATTGATTAAGCTCAGCTCTTGATGGGGGATGCATAGTTATGACTAAATGTGCATCCACTTACAGTGGCAGTTTAAAGGCTTGTGAAATTTAGGTATTGTTGGATTTCGCAACGAAACTTTTTTCTTTGCTACAAACTTGATAAATGAATAAGACGCAGATACAACTGGTCAGCAGAAGTTTGCCACTAAGTTAAAGCAATATTCAGGCCTATTCCGTTATAAGTTCTTGGCTGTGCAAACTTGCTTCCTTCAAACATACTTAGAGAGCGTTGCCATCCAAATGCAAGACAACATCATCAACTTTAGGTGCGGGTAATGCCCCAAAGTGCGGCAAATGCCTTAGAGATAGAAAGGGTTACTAGGTGTGTAAATACTCAATTCCAAGTCAACAAAATTCCATCGCTTTTTACTCACTGATGATCGGTATCGGAGTGGCGTAAAAACCGTGTGTTATTGAATGGCTGATCGTGTTTTAAAATGCCGTGAAATCGCATGCAGTAGTTTACGCATGATAGCGCAGGCGACTTGTAACGGCTTCCTGCCATTGTCGACCAAGTGCTGGAAATAAGCTTGACCTAGGGATCATCTTGTTTGGCGCTCAGAGCCGGCATATGCATGCCTAACCAATATGCCTGTTACCCACTTTGGATGGCGGCATTTTCTTGTGCATACTTTTGCCCGGTTCAAAGGCCTTGGGATCTAGCCCGGCAAACTGACCCACTCGCGCTAGGACAGGTTGGCCGGTAGTAACAACAGCTCGCCCATCAAAGCAATGGCGCTGGTTTGGTTAATGCCTGTTGCTGGTAACAAATTCAAAATACGCGATAGCTCCGAGTGAGCCTTGCCCCCAATCATCACTTCCGCAGCCAACGCAGTAATGCGTTTTTCCAATTTACTAATCGCCAGCTTGGCATCGCGCAGCAACGCCTTCGGTTTTTTTTGCGTCGCACTCAGCGCGTGCAGATGTTTTTTCTGACCGGGCAGAGCATCAATGCGACCAACAAACCCACGTAAAGTCAGGCGTTGATTGATGGTCGTGCCCAAGCGACAAAACCCATGCGCTCCACATATTTCATCAGGGTATTGGCATCGACAGCATCGGTTTACTGTTTTTCACTAATACCTTGGTAAAGTGTTGCGAGGCCTAGGGATTGCCCCACATCTCGGGAATACCGGCGTCATGCGACGAAATCGCCAGATCGAAGTGGTAAATGCCGGCACATCCAGGCAGCCCTTGATACCGGCTAATTGACGCTGGACAATGCGTCACATCTGCCCCATCTGGGCAGCGCCACGATTGCAACGCGCACCGCGATGGGGGAAAAAGTATTGGCGAATTTGCAGGCTTATTTTTCAGGCGAGGAACTTCCGGATAGAGTGATCCAATCCGGCACAACAAACCATGAATCGGCTTATCCCTAACGCTTTAAGCAATCGTGGGCTGTTTACGTTTTTTAAAACCCAAAATTCCTAGCAAGCCTACTAAAAACGACCAAACCGCAGCGGGTAATGGCACTGGTGCAGCCAGCATAGTACTCGCAATTTTAACGTCAGCCGAAAGCGTTTCCGATTCACCGGGATTGAGTGAAAAACTAAATACTCCGGAACTGCCATTGACCGTAAACTGCTCGGAAAAAGGCACTGAAAGCGTGGCGTTAAGGCTATCGAAACCATTAAAAGTGTAGTCTGAGTTGTAATAATCAAGATAGACATCGCTGTCGGCAGCCTCACCGGCAACTGCGGCATGAAGTATATAGTTCAGCGTTAAATCCACATTGATTACAGCCGTGCTGGAATTAAAAAAATTCAAACTGAATACACCGTAATGCTGCGACTTAAACTCACCGGCATTGTCTTGACCGCTCACAGAAAAGCTTAAGGGTGTGTCCAGAGTTAAAGGAAACAAACCGGCACCGTGGCTTGGCGTAACCGTACCATTGTCGGCGATCAAGAAAGAGTCCGGACTACCCAACATTTCAAAAGATCCGTCGATATCGAGTCCGTCAGCGCTCGAAGAAAGACTGTAAGTGAGCGTGGCATAATTACTAAATACGCTTACCGCATGAGCCTGCTGCCCGTAAAACACCGACAATATTGCGACTACCGTCGGGTAAAAAAATCTAGCGCTTCCGTTATTTGCAAATCCCATGTTGAGAATCCTAAAATCTAAAGTTCAAATTGAATGTGGGCTAGCGCAAAATCTGATCGCCCCAGCCCACATCTTTAACACCTTGTTTACATACAGCTAAGGTGCCAAGTAAGTATCGAAAGGCCGAATCGGGTCTTGCAAACCATTCGCCCCCACTGCCGGTATGGTCATGGTTTCTTCTATCGCCAGATTGCTGTTCAATGGATTACCTGGAGTCACGGCGACATTGTCCCCGGCATGTCCGTGCGGCACGACAATTTCAGGATGATCGAACGGTGCTTTGTCGTAGCGAACTCGTTCATCGGTGAGCGTTTTCAGAAACTCAATCAAATCGGCTCGTATCGATGCGGGCTGGCCGGACAGAGCGATCTGATTGACAACGATATGCTTGTTATCATTGTTGAAGTTACCCTTTCTGGAATAAAACTCAAGGACTTGCTCCAAAGTAGACATACTGCCGTTGTGCATATAGGGCCCAGTCAATTCAATGTTACGTAAAGTTGGGACTTTAAACGCAGCCTTGGTGGCAATACTCATTTTTTCTGTCGTCAAGTTCGCTAAAGCCGCAGCGGCTGTGGGAATGTAGGCCGAGCTGGCAACGGTACAGTTTTGGTTTCGCAGCAGCCCTTCTTTGCTACCATCTGCGATAATTCCATCAGCTACGCCAAACCAACGAGAAAACGGTATCGCGTTATCCGCCAAAGCTTTAATGAAGTCACAGGCTTGCAAAGTCGAGACTCCCGAATCCAGCACACCAGCTGGATTATCGAGCAAGTATTGGACATATTGCTTGGTAAATGACAAAGGATTACCAAAATCGTCCACGCCATCAACACCCACATCAGAGTCCGGGTCCGCTACGCCAGTGTTGGCAAAACCTAAGTCCATCAATTTGTAATAGCTGGTAGCGCCATTTCGAGTAGTGTCCCGAGTCACAACATTCGCGGCTGGTGTGATACCGCCGATTCTGCCGCCGTCACCGTCACCGATAGCATTCGGACCGTAAGGAATGGGTTGACTAAGCGGTCCGTAATTCATGCCCGGCGTAGGCGTCACCAAACTGGCATTGGTAGCTACCGCGGCAATGCTTAAGGTCGGCCCCCCATGGCACAGTTGACAATGGTTGCCGGTAAAAGCCTCAAACCCGCGTGTCAGGGTATCAATTTTTTCCTGATCGTACCCTAAGTTAGTCCAAATAGGCTCCAAGCTATCGGGATCGCGTGCGGTCAAATCGATTGGGGCCTGGTCCGAAATTAACGTGCCTTGGTATAACTGTAATGCGATACCGAAAAACATCGAAAAATTGGCTTCCATTTGGTCGTAAGGTACTTGTCCCTGACGCCCCCCGAAAGGACCGATACCGCTGTAGGACCAGTATTTCTGATTAAAAGCTTGCTTGATTAGTGCTTTATAAGTGGTATTTAGGCCGGGCCGCAAATTTCCAGCGCTGCTTAAACTATACGGACCAAGCACGCTATCTTCGTTGTGAACCTTTTGGTTCTGCAGCGGCTGCCTTAACAATAGTTTTCTTCCGATATCGGGCCAAACTCGCTGCCGGCATCCCATTTCCGAATCACTCAAAGGCGGAGCAACCGCAAGAGAGGCCAATGAAGAATTGACCAAATGTAAACGTGATTTTTGAACATTCCGCGCATTGACTTTCTCCCAGACACCGGCCGTTGGGTCACGGTCGCCCCATGGACTACTGCCGTTAAACACGTTATTGGCTCTGCCGTCCCAAAAATTGCGATGATTAAAAACCGCGTTGATCACGGTTGGCGCGTTACGCGGCTCAACCCGCCGCGTCCCAATACCATTCACGTGAAACACCGGATCAGCGCCTCTGCCGCATTGATCGTTATTGCCACTAAACTGTGGTGCACTAATGAAGGTTCCGCTAAAAGTACCTGCCGAAGACACTACATCGTCGGAATTAAAGGTGACCTGACTCGCTGAATTTAGCGGATCGCTATATCGACGTAGCGGAAAGTCGGCAACGCTGAGTTCGTGATTGGGACCACCCAAGCCGGTTGGCAACGCTTCGAAGGTCTGCCCGCTGGGCTGAGTACTTTTTTGACCAGGATTGATTTGATTTTTGACGCGGCTATCCGCGCCGGCATGGAAATGACAAGAGCCGCAAGCCATGCCATCGCTGCCGACATTGACATCCCAAAATAACGCTTTACCTAAAGCGATCGCTTTATTCTTGTCCACAACAATTGGATTTGGACCATCGGTAAGTCCCGGCACGGGCGGAACCGGCACACGTTGCAGCGGCATAGGCATAGGCCCATGGGCAACTGCTGCCTGCGACACGAGCAAACAACACATAATAACAATATCGGTTAATCTCATTTTTTGCCTCTAAATTAATCCTATCCGTCGCTTGATCAAGTATGCCGCAACATTGCCACCAACAGCCAACTCGCCAAGTCGCCAAGTCTCGTTGCAAGAGCGGCGAATTCACTCTTGCAACAGTAGCGTTTACCGTGAAAACTTACTCGAATTGCGCTTACCAAAGCCCAGCAAACCGACTAAAGCACTACCAAATAGCCAAACAGCACCAGGCAACGGGACGGGAGCGGCAGTGCTAAGATTCAATCGATACCCAGCGTGCGGGTTAAAGTTACCTTCTCCCGAGTTACCACCCAGATATATTGAATAAACCTGTCCGGCAACTGCGGTAAACACCAATGCGTTCGTAGCGTCTACGGTCGCGTCATGCGTCAAATAGGTTAGGCCGGTGGTGCCCATGGGGTTGTCCGCAGTAAAACTGGTCTCGTTCCAACCCGCATGGTGACTATAGTTGGGGGTTGTAGCCTTGGATGTATCCGTATCCATGCCGGTAAAAACCGTAACACCAAAATTGCTCCACGACTTATCGGGCTCGGAAACATTAAACAGTGGCGTTAACCTGATGGATACTTCGGTGGTAACGTCGGATTTGAACAAGCCTATATCGGTATTGTGCGCCCAGCCGGTAGAGCCATCGAACCAAGCGCCTTTAGCTGTATCGATATTAGCCAAGTACGTTGTACCCGCCACTGGACCCCATGCAGTCCCGTAGCGCGTCGCGGCATCGGCTTGCGAAATCTCCAAAGAATCTCCCGCAGCCGTAACATGCGCCGCCCAGTTCGCAATCGACAAGCCTTCGTAGCCAAACGGCCTTACCGCACCAACTGTTCCCAACCAAGGCAAAGGGGTTCCGGTATTAGTACTATTGTTATTGCGAGTCCAGCCGTCGGTAGATAAGGCCGCCGCATCGGTAGGATTACCATTGGTAATGGGCTTATTGGTGTTATACATCGTGGTGGAGGCTGAAGCATTTGATACGCCAGCGAGGGTTATTGCGCCGCCAGCGATAGCTAAAGAAATAGCTTTGGCAAGTGTGTTTCTTATCATCAGATTTATCCTAAAAAATATGTCCTAAAAAGTTACTACTGAACTAGACTGCTAATTACAAAAAGGTCATTGTTGATCCCTTACGCTAAGCATCAACCGAGAATTAGCAAAAACGATGCCATAGCGAAAAGCCTTATAAAGCCTCGCCTTAACCAACAATAATCAGACCCCAGGAAGAAAAAACAGGTTAAATCACTTATTTAAATACGGGAATTGGCGCCAAAGAGCGCCGGTGCGAACGCAAGACCAACACCGAAAGTATGGTCAGTCACTTGTGAACAAAATAATGCCGTTTTTGGTTAGATCGATAGCGGACCCAAAAACGTCCTTTGCGAATTAGACTTCATATTTTTCACAGTCGACGCGACAATTATAAGACTTTGGTCTAATTTACTTTTTACCAACAGGCGCGTTGTTGGTCGTAAATGTTCCATAAATTAATCTATGTTATATACAGCATAGATTTACTGGCATTTACCCTATTTTCGAGCTATTCAGGTAATGGCGAGCAAGCCATTTTCAGGGACTAATTTATAGCCACCACTTCCATTCCGCTACAAACAAAGAAGGGCAAGACGAACTCGCCTTGCCCTTCAGTTCAAGCAGAATTTCAAATAACCAGCTTAAATCATGGCTTTTCTGCGGCCTTGCGCAATCATGCCCAACAAAGCGGAACCGAACAACCATACCGCGCCAGGCACCGGCACACTTGAAACAGGCGCATCCAGAGTGATATCGTCAATACGAATATCCCAGTCCGGATAACTGCCCAAAGCATAGTTTACAGTTGGGCTATGATTAAAGCCCTGGAAAGTCAGCCAGAACGCACCTATATCACCCCAATCGGAATCGGCAGCCAACAGGTCACTTAAAGTGACGTTCTGATCGAAAGTACCATCGTTAGCTACGACATAGCTAGCGATAGGTGCAGTATTACCGCCTTCCGGGTCACTGCTTGAACCGGCACCGCCACTCGTTCCGCCGGCAACAGTCAACAAGCCGTTGTTGATAGCATTGCTGTAACCGTACAGCACGAAATTGCCACCCGCCTCGCCATTGGTTACGTTCAGGTAAATATTTTGCAGGCTGAAGTTGGAAAGATCAGCCATACGCACATAGAGACCTGTGGAATCCGGATGGTACTGCGCTTCGCGATCACCTGAAGTACCTTGACGATGATAATGAGCGCCGGAATCAGTAGGATCGCCCACAGTACCCACTACGATACCGTTTTGAGCGAAGCAATTGGCATCTGGACAGCCACCGATAAAAGCGCCAGTTGTTTCATTGGCGTTACCATAAGTAGCCGCTGTCATTCCTTGGAAATCGACAGTCGCCGCTTCAGCATTAGTCGCTAATGCCGCCGTGCCAACCAAAAATAAACCACCCAAGGTCTTGAGTGTAAAAGCTTTGTTCATCATCGATAAAATCTCCATCAGATAAAATCATTACGCAACAGACCGATGGCCTGTCATTCAGTTTGAATGTCCGGATTTCGGGGGATTGGACATTTACATTCAAAAGCGCTGGTCAAATCTATTTTCCACTCCACCAACGGCAATCCATGGGAGGCTAAAACCTGGCTTACCGAATTCTTGAGGTGTACGACGATTTGTTCAGCACTTGCATCAGGGAATTCCGCCTAGAAAGCGGGCTTAGCTAACAGATTTCCCGACAAAGCTACAGCAGTTATCATGCCATCCTTAGGAAATCATATGTTCTGTGGGCTCCACGGCTTTCGCTCTGGCGAAAAAATCGAATAATTGAGCCATATCACTTATTTTCTGAAAAACCGAGGCAAAGCACTTACATATTTGCTGAGTGGCAAAATACCAGGCCTTTCTAAAACGCATAATTCCAAGTAGCCGACAACACACCTTCGCGCTCCAGCTGGAAACCGTTAAATTTGTCGGCCACAGGCTGCTGCCATTCCACACTAAAGTTGTGACCTGCCATCGCACCATCCGGCACGTTCAGATTTAGACCGAAGCCAACATCCCAGAATTTACCGCCGTAGTTGGCTGGACTGTCAACCGTCGCACCCGAAGAGCTTATTCGATTAAACGCACCGCGTATTTTGCCCTGGTCGGTATAAATACCGCGCAACGTGGCCGAGAGCCAAGTGGACACGCTATAGCCACCCCAAGCTGTGGCCTGAAACATGTCACCCAAGGCGTAACCCGATGGATTTCGGTCCTGTAAACGCTTGGTACCGCTAAGTTGAGCACCCCAACTCCAATCGCCAATTTGACCGGTATAAGTTAAACTCGGCTTGAAGTCCCAGGTACCGCTACCAAGTTGCATGCCGTAATCTTGTAACTCGCTGTCCGGCTCGTCTCTACCATCCAGCGTCACGTCCACATCGCCGCTAGGCGCACTAACGCCCACGCCGGCATGCACATGATGACCGGGCGCATCGAACACCTTGACCATCGCCACCATCAGCGTGTCACCTAAACCGTGACTTTCGTGCCCGGACCCGTGTGCAGTCTCTGCAACCGCTCCCGGCAATTGTTCCAGGCTCATGTTCATATCCATCAACTGCGGCATCAGCATCAGATTCAGCCAATCAGTAGGTGCGTACATCAAATCAAGCATATGCATGTGCATACCCATTTCGGTCGGCCTCGAGATACAGCTGGTTGTACCGCAAGCATAATTCAACACAGCGCTGTCACCGGCGGCATGCGAGCCTTGATACATACCACCGGACTGATTGGCGTACATGTATCGGTAACCTACCATGATGTCGTCCGCACTATTCATCATATGCGCGAACATCACGCCAGCCGGGGCCGATGCGCCGTGATTATGGTGATGATGGTGATCGCCGGCGCCACCGCCGAAAATTTGTCCCGGTGCCGATAGCGCGATATTGAGTCCTGCATGCGCCATCCAATAACTAAAATCGGCGTAATCACTTTCGCCACCCCCACCCAATTTCAGATTACCTTGATGGGTGTAATACTCCATGCCCAATTCCAGTTTGATACCACGATTGAACTGCTTGGCTACGGTAACACCGCCGCTCAGGGCTCCATAGCCGGAAAGGCGGAAATCGCTGGAATACATCCCGTCGGCGCGTGGCGCCAAAAAATACGGCGCGAAAAAATCGGCCTGGGATTGCGAGTAATAGCGCAGACTAGGCGTAACAGTGAGACCGAAAGGCAGTTTTTGCAGCCACTTCATTTCCATAGTGTGGGAATCAATGCCCCAGTCATCCCGAAAATAACGATAATCCATGTGCAAAGCGGCGTCGACCGCCGGGATATATTGATTCAGCCGGGTAGAGAAAGAAAATTGATTCCTCAGATTTGGACGAACTTCTCGGAATAAATCGATACCGACAATTTCCAGATTTGTAATGCCACTCCAGTTTACGGTTTCCGGCGAATTAAACATCTCATAATATTCTTCGGCAGTAACTTCGCCACGTACGTACACATATTTATAAGGGTTGCTAAGGTATCCGCTTTGCCGGGTGTAGTTGGCCGAAAGTTGCAATAATGCATTCTTATTAAGCACTTGGGACAGACCAAGATTGAACCCATTGGACTCACTAGACTCATCAAGCTCAGGATAAATCGCCGGATTGTGACCCGGATCTTGTGAATGATGATCGCTGTGCCCACCACCGCTTCGCGTAACATCATTATGGGTGTAACTATAACCAGCCGAAACAGTGGTAAGTTTGTTATTAAACTCCTGCGAGAAATTAACCGAACCGAAGTTTGAGTTGAAATCGGGCTCGTTCGATTGACCGCCGGAAACCCCCAAAGTAGCGTCATCGAAATAATATTTGGCGCCGAATACGGGTTGCGTGCGGGTTTCTTGCGGCTGAGTCTGGAACGTTTGCTTGACCCGAGTGTTGGGCGGGACAACTTGGTTCAGAAAATTGCGGTATATACTGATTAAGGCGCTCTTTTCGAATGCCGCCTTTTGTGCAGCCGCATTATCAATAATAGCTTGTCGCTGAGATGCAGACGCCGTTTCAAGACTGCTCTGATATGCACTATAGGCCTGCAGCCATGCAATTTGTTCCGGTGTTGCGTTGGCAAATTGCGCTGGCGCAAGATTGATGTCGTCAACCCTCAGCTCAAAATCAGCGCCTGAATTTGTCACATCTTGTATATAACCCTTGTAATGAATCCACAGCGCATTAATATTCGAGAACGATGAATCAAGAGCCAAAATGCCGGTATGGTTGGTGGCAACTTGTTGATAAGCCACTCGATTCGCGTAATTTGCGCCATCACCCGTGCTCAAGTTTTGATTCACTGCCGAATTAAAACCGAGGATTTCCCAGACATCATTAACGCCTGAGCCATTTGCTTGCAGACTGTTAAAAAACATATTTGCAGCGCGAAAAGCCTTACCATCCAATTCGCGGATATAAATGCCCGATGAGTCGGCATGGTATTGGATTTCACGATCTGCAATTGTGCCTTGTCGATGGAGATGCCCGTCGGGATTTAGAGGATCGGAAATTGTGCCGACTACAATGCCATTTTGTTGATAACACCCCGCTCCACCCGGGCAGAACCCGCCAGTATTGGTATCAGCCTTACCGTAAACAGCCGCGTTTACTCCCTGAAAATCGATAGTAACTGCGCTGGAAATAGTCTGCCCCCAACCCGCCGGAAAACCGGGTGCTGGATTAGCAGCTTGATACTGGGTAAGCAGTTGATCGGTATTCGCCGTTATAGCAGCGGTACCCTGCTGGATTAAATTCAATTCGAGCTGTTGGCTTTGGGATCCTATGGCAGTATAGGCTTCGAATGGTTCTTTAAATGACATTACACCTTGATATCCGGCCAACTTGGTCGGATCTACTCCGCCCGAGGCAGCCGAAATCACATCGGCACGATTCTGGTTTTGATCTATTTTCGTTTGGTTCGCCATCACCTCGGGCATACTGAACGACGGTGTCGCCCCACTGTATGTATCCCGATCCACGCTGAAGGTAAACTCCACGCGATCCGACATTGGAATCACAAAATCGCCGTGATATACCTCTACGCGCATTCGGTTATCGCTTTCCTGATAATAGCCGTACTGCGCGTTGGCCTCGGCCTGAGTCGTCGGCGTTGCCGCATGACTATCCAGCCCGGGCAATCCTAACGCTGCAGATGTCAGCGCAGCTAAAACCTTGTTTTTTTCGAGCTTAGTTGCAGCCACAGCCGCCTCCCGAACCGCCGTGTCCACCCTGCGAGGCTTCCTTGCTGGTAAAAATATGATCTCGAAAAGCTTCCCTGTTTGGATACGGCGTGATCGCCATTTCGTCTTTGGCAAGATTACCTCTTTCCCAAGGAGACACGGCGCTACAGCCAAAACATTGAGTCAATACAATCAGAGCCAGCCCTTTGCATATAAGCGAAACAATCCGATTGTTATCCAACAACATCTTATTCGCTCAATAACTGGGTAATCTGCTTGCGCAACCCTTCTTTGTCTTCGTCGCGAAATCCCAAATGAATCATCCGAATTCTGCCTTGTTTATCGACGATAAATGATGACGGCATGGCTGTTACTCCGAAAATGCGCGGACAGTCGCCTTCTGGATTAAACGACATCGGATAGTCGACTGCGGCGGACTTCAAGTATTCTTGCGCAGCCTCGATGTCTTCATCGACATTAATTCCTATCACTTCAAAGCCGTCCTTGAGTTGTTCATTACGTAATCCGTTCAAAAATGGCATCGCTTTTCGGCACGGGCCGCACCAGGTCGCCCAAAAATCTATCAATAACACTTTGCCCTTGTAAGCGGAAATATCTAGCCGATTAGTCCTATATGCGCTAGTTGCGGGGCAACTCGGCACCGAACTTCCTATCTCTGCGGATAACACCATACTGCAATGGGCTATGAGGCAAAACGCTGCTACAACTTTTAATTTCATGGTCTGGGTATGTCTATAATGTTGCTGTTATTGCAGTTTAGTTTTTTGAATCTGCAGTCACAACCTACGCCTCCCGGCCCAGGAAAAGACTACGGACTACTTTTGCAAGCAATACACAATCGACATCTTTCAAGATAAGCCAAGCTCATGCTTGCTGCTACACCCAATTTACAGCAAGTAATATGCCACAAATAATATTGCGCATTATAAAACTCTAAAAACCAGGCAACCGGTCCGGTTGCGGCACGTGAACATGTTACAAATACGCATATCGAAGTTCGTTAAAAACCGTAACAATCTGCCCAGTAAACCAGCAAAATCAAAGCGTTGCGGTGTTCCTATCGGAACCGCCTCCTAGATGCTGTACGGTTTTAATACGTTCGAATAGGCGCAATCAGCAATTCGAATAACGTTCATTTGCAGACATTGAGCTCTGCATTCAACCCAGATTGTCCATTAGAGGCTGAATCGCACTAATATCAACAAGTTACTCTAATGGCATCCATTAGAAATCGTCAGAATTCGGTGTATTTCTGGCGAATGGATTATTTGGGTTCTAGTTTAAACTTGCTTGGCATACTGGTTTATACGTTAGACGAAAAGCCTAAAATACCAGTAATCACCCGCAATTACGTCGATACGTAGCTATATAACATAGTTTAATTATTATCCTTTCAAACCTTTGCTGACTGAATCACCTCACGCCCTCAGCCGACCCCTGATTCAGCCCTTTATAAGATTGTGGCCGACGAAATGTCTAACGAACATGGTACGGATATTGCGGCAGCTTTTGACGTATTGCCTATCCTACGTTGCGACCTATGACCCACTGTTTGATTCCACTGAGCTCTAGCCTTAAAACACATCAAGGACAGGCATGTTCTTTGATTTACATGCCTCTAAAACTTTTCAAGGAAAAAATCACTATGAAGAAATCGATATTTCGCTGCCTGACTACCAGCAGCCTTATTCTGGCGAGTTCGCAGTCCTTGGCAGCAATTGCGCCGCCCACCTTACCAACCGTGATTGGATTCAGCGCCTTAGGTACTGCAACTGCCGGCAAACCCGATCTTCCGGCAAACCCTGCAACAGGCGGCTGCCCAGGCCCCTCGGCTATTTACGGCACATGCTACCAGGAGGACGGTTTTCTGGTGGGAGTGGTTTACGAGGGAGGCGGCGAACATATTCATAGCGCGACAGTTAGCGGGAACAAACGCGCTCAATATCATGCCGATTCCACCGGCATATATATCAGGGCTAAAGACAGTTCCGCCTTTAGCCTAGATAGCATGGACTTCTTTGCCCCGATTAATGCCGGCAACCCTATTTACGGCGATAATCCAACTTATACCGCCTACGATAACGGCAATGGCGGGCAGTACTTGGTACCCGAGCCAATTTCTTCTAGCCCCGACGACACAGCCTTGCTAGGCGACAACGAATATTGGGAAATTCTGGGTTTTAATAGCGCTGCGCATCCAGGCCTTGCCGGCGCGACCAGCGACGGCACCAATTACTCGACGCGCGTGGCGTATCAAACTGTCGCTAATGGCTTCCAAGGCAATTTGCTGCTCAACGAAGACTTTCGAAATATCAATGCCTTCTGGATCCATTACCACGACTTTCCCCGCGTTCCGGACATCGGAATCAGCTTCGGCATGCAATTAGACAACGTCAATATTTCCACGGCAGTGCCGATTCCAAGCGCAGCTTGGCTACTTATCACCGGCCTCGCAGGCATATGGACTGCTGCCGGAAAACTCCGTGACCGAAGTGAGGCTTAAGTAGGCTATCGGCATTTGTGAAATCTTTTACAACTCCCTCTTCCCCCAACCTGAAGATATTTATGAATAAAGCAAAACCGGCTTTAGCGGTAATTTGGTTAGCAATGCTTGCAGCAAGTAGCCATGCCGACGCGGCGATTACCGCCCCAACCTTCGTCGACTTCGGCGTAAAACCCGATAGAGCTTCGCCGAACCCGGTACTACCGGTTGGCGCCTATTACGGCCACGCCAACACCGCCCCCGGCGCCGATGGCACTTGCAATACCACGGCATGCATTTATCAGAATGGTCTTGTCGTCGGCACATTGTCGGAAGCAATCAATACCGGGGGGCATCTACATGCACTGAATTCCGTGACGGATTCCGAGTTGTCTTACCATGCTGATGCACCGGGTATCTATATAAGAGCCCTAGACTCGACCGCGTTTAGTCTGCACAGCATACAATTCAAAGCACCTTACGCCGCCGAAGGAAATCCTTATGCCGGCGGAACGCCAATACCGGAAAATTTTGATCCGGCAATTCATTTTTACGAAATCATAGGGTTTAGCAGCGCCTTGAACCCGGATTTGACCAATGGCGACGGCACCCACTATAGCAACCGAGTAGCCTATCAGACAGTTGAAAATGGCTTTTCCGGAACGCTGGCACTGAATCAAGACTTTGCGAATGTCGCGGCGGTCTGGATACATTTCCATGGCGCGCAAAGCGTTGAGGATATAATCGAAATCGGCGCGGAATTCAAAGTGCAAATTGACGATATTGCCGTAGATACACCAACAGCAGTCCCCCTTCCCGCCGCGAGTTGGATACTCGGCAGCGGACTGTTAGGCTTGATTTCGATTGCCAGAAAAAACCGGCAGCCAACATCACGCTAAGTATGCTCACAACCAGGTGATAATAGCTGGCGCGGCTAAGATATAATCAGCGTCAATAACGTATTGAAACCCCAGCGGCAGGAGGCCAAGACAAATTACAGCAAACCGCAATCCCCTAAAGCACCTCACGTAATTGATTTAAGCGAGTTTTGCAACTTCGCTTAACAATAAAAACGCCCCCTCAGACAACTGTCATTCGATTTTATAGCGATAAACACCATGCCCCCATTCATGCAACTCGGCCAGGCCGCCGTCCAACAAAAAAATTTCAGCGAAGCGGTGGTATGGTTTACCAAGGCAGCGGCGGAAAGCCCTAAAGATCCGCAAATCAAGGCCTGCTTGGGACAATCGCTATGCTGGCTCGGGCAGCGCGAGGAAGGCTTGGCGCACCTTCATCAGTCCGGGCAGCTGCTGTTAAAAAAATCCCGTAAAAGCCGCGACATTGGCCTGGCTCTGGATATGGTCGACCAATTGCAGTATTGGAACGATTTTCCCGGTGCACTGGCGCTATGCAAACAAGCCGTGCAAATTAATCCGGGGCAATTGCGCGGCTATCAATTGCTGGCTTTGACCTACTCTCGTCTAAATCAGAAAAAACCCGCCCTCGCAGCCGGTAGACAGGCATTGAAATTGGCGCCGAACAGCGCAGTACTGTCGATTTTACTCGCCACTCTGGAAGCTGCCGATGGC
>Ga0123389_156287_pt1 | contig 16895 bp, 16 predicted proteins | sample T0HHNH4metaT_FD_89917 | JGI IMG/M metagenome (GOLD analysis project Ga0123389, IMG submission 89917) | Methane-oxidizing artificial microbial communities from Washington, USA to study methane cycling - T0-HHNH4 metaT (Metagenome... | ecosystem: Engineered > Modeled > Simulated communities...
AAAAAATGGACCATGCCCTTGCATGACTGGAAAGCCGCTTTAAATCGGTTTAGCATTCAATTCCAAGAAAGGATGCCAAGCCACTAAACCAAAACCCGTTTACACAAAATTCAGGACACCCTCCGCTCTCTCATTGTTTAAACTTGTCTGTGATCGTCTGCTCTGAGGCTTTCACTTTCCATATACGTCAATTATCTGATCGTCTCTTATTGGCCGTAGTTGCTCTGCCAGACGAGGTGAAGCATTTAGCCTGTAGGTGTCTGCTATCGGGCTTCGCCTAATCGATGCTAACGATTTGTAACCACTTATTTCTTGCGCTTTTCAATCAGGCTGTTACGTTGCTCTAACCATAAAACGCTTGCCGCCTGTTCGGCAATGCTGCCGTTATGTACCAATTGGCATAAGCCTAAATAATGCGCGTAAAGGTTGATGATACCCTCGTCATCGGGGTAGTGTTTAAAAAGGTCACGCTGCTTTTGGTCACTCGTTGAATTGCAGAATTCGCCTGGGACCGGAAGAAAATCAAATTTGTCACCATCCCCTATGGCTGCAAGGCCTGTTGTTGCAAACAGCAATAGGGTCGTAAATAAAACTTCTCCAACAACCATGAATAACTCCGGTGTCCATGTTGATCGGATTTTCAGATCGGGAGCTCTAATGCTGACAACCTTTCCGATAGCAAACTAATTTCAACGTTGCTGTTACAATCGGCCTTCATCACCAGCGGCGCAGTGAATTAACCGGACTCAACGCCAATAATTAGTAGCTGTACACATTAAAAAATAAGGAAATACCGGCTGTGTTCCAAGGCCTCACTGTCTATCAATCTCAATACTACGCATGGCTGCTGACTCGTCGCTCAGCGGGCGACAGCGTGGAGTCGTTAGCGTCTACATTGGTAGATGCACAAGTAGACCTCAATCCGCATCAGGTCGAGGCTGCGTTGTTTGCTTGCAAGAACCCACTTTCTCGTGGCGTGATTCTGGCCGATGAAGTTGGCTTGGGGAAAACCATCGAAGCCGGTTTGGTGATTTCCCAGCACTGGGCCGAACGCCGCCGGCGCATTCTAATTACCGTTCCCGCAAACCTGCGTAAGCAATGGCATCAAGAGTTACAAGACAAATTCGGTTTACAAGGAATTATCTTGGAGGCCAATAATTACAACGCATTACGCAAACAAGGCACCCGCAATCCATTTGAATACGACCAAGGGCCAGTACTTTGTTCTTACCAATTTGCCAAAGCCAAGGTAGATGATGTGCGGCGGGTCAATTGGGATTTGGTGGTGCTCGACGAAGCGCACCGTTTACGCAATGTCTACAAACCCAGCAACGTAATCGGCAAGGCGCTGAAAGAAGCGTTCGAGCGGGTACACTCGAAGGTATTACTAACCGCAACGCCGTTGCAGAATTCATTACTGGAATTGTACGGTTTGGTCAGCATCATTGATGACCGCGTGTTCGGTGATCTGGATAGCTTTAGAGCGCAATTCAGTAGCCAGGCCCGTGACACCGCGTTTGCTGGCTTACGCGCTCGATTGGCTCCTATCTGCAAACGCACCCTGCGACGGCAAGTACAGCCTTATGTTTCGTACACCGCTCGACGGGCCATCGTTCAGGAATTCACCCCCTCAACCGAAGAGCGCGAATTATCGGCACTGGTGGCAGATTATTTGCGCCGCCCCAATTTAAAAGCGCTGCCAGACGGCCAACGCCAGTTGATTTCCCTAGTTCTGTGGAAACTGCTTGCGTCATCTACACATGCGATTGCCGGGGCGCTGGATACCATGGCCAATCGTCTTCAACGCTTACTAGAACCCGCTCAAGAGTTAACTGAGCTGGCTGACGAATTGGATGCCGATTACGAGTCGCTGGAAGAAACCGCCGACGAATGGGACGAATCAGGAGCGGTAAATGAGCATTCACATACTGACGAGCAGACTGCGATTGCTAGAGAAATCGAAGAGCTCCGCCACTTCAAAAAGCTGGCAACCAACATTCGTGACAACGCCAAAGGCAAGGCTTTGCTAACCGCATTGGAACGCGCTTTCGCTGAATTGGACAGACTAGGCGCGCCGAAAAAAGCCATCATTTTTACCGAATCCAAACGCACCCAGGATTATCTACTCTCGCTATTGACCGAAACTGACTACGGCCATGGCATCGTGTTATTTAACGGTACCAACAGAGATGCGCGCGCGCAAACCACTTATAAAGAATGGCTCAGCCGCCACCAAGGTACCGACCGAATTACCGGCTCCAAAACCGCCGATACTCGTGCTGCCTTGGTTGAACAGTTCAAAGAGCACGGCACCATCATGATTGCTACCGAAGCTGGGGCCGAAGGTATCAATTTACAGTTCTGTTCGTTAGTGATCAACTACGATCTGCCGTGGAACCCGCAACGCATCGAACAGCGCATTGGCCGCTGCCATCGTTACGGTCAAAAATTCGATGTCGTGGTGGTTAACTTTGTGGATCGCAGTAATGAAGCAGACGCCCGCGTTTACGAACTATTGGCGCAGAAATTTCAACTCTTTGAAGGTGTCTTTGGCGCTAGCGACGAAGTGCTTGGCGCCATTGGTTCCGGTGTAGACTTTGAACGCCGTATTGCCGACATTTACCAAAACTGCCGTGAAACGGAAACCATTCAGGCCAGTTTCCAGCAATTACAAAACGATCTCTCCAATGAGATCAACGAAGCAATGGTCAAGACTCGACAACTGCTGTTGGAAAACTTTGACGAAGAAGTTCAGGAAAAGCTGCGAGTTCGCGCTGAAGACAGCGTCGCAACACGTAATCGCTACGAAAAAATGTTGCTCGATATTAGCCGGGCTGAACTGAGCGACTACGCCGAATTCGATGACGGCGGCTTTAAATTACTACGCATCCCCGCCGATCTACTCCTCTCGCCATCAGGGAGAGGGGCCGGGGGAGATGGGCATATTTCACTAGGGCGCTACGAATTACCCAGGCGCAGCGGTGATGCTCATCTGTATCGAGTCGGCCATCCATTAGCCGAATGGGTGACCACGCTGGCAAAAAGCCGGGTATTGCCAACTGCCCGCTTGAGCTTCGATTACGACGCCTACGGTACCCAAGTTAGTACACTCAAAGCCTATCGAGGACAGAGCGGCTTTTTGGTGGTCAAGCTGCTCAGTGTTGAGGCTTTGGGTAGTCTGGAGCAGTATCTGATTGTTGCGGCCAGCACAGCGGATAGCCAAGTTTTGATCGAAGACGATCCTGAAAAGTTATTGCGTTTTCCTGCGCTCGTCGCTCCAGAGACCTCCGAAACTCAAGGCCATTTGCCTACAGTACTGAGCGAAGACCTGGAAAGCCGCAAGCAGGCTCTACTCCGCGAAATCAACCAACGCAACCTCGGCTACTTCCAACAAGAAGTCGAAAAGCTCGATGCCTGGGCAGACGATCTAAAACTTGGACTGGAACAGGAAATCAAAGAAATCGACCGAGAAGTTAAGGAGATTCGCCGGACTGCCGCAACCTCAGCAACACTGGAAGAAAAACTGCAATGGCAAAAACGCCAGCGCGAACTGGAAACCAAGCGCAATAAGCTGCGGCGAGAATTGTTTGATCGGCAGGATGAAATCGAATTGGAACGGAATGACTTGATTGAGCAATTGGAACAACAGCTTCAACAGCATGTTCAAGATCGTATTTTGTTTGTTATTGAGTGGAAACTGAAATGACACCGTATCGTAATCTAGGAGGCAATTCCAATGTCGTTGCTTATGAGGCTAATGAAGATTCGATTCAAGTCATCTTTAAGTCTGGGAAGTATCGAAATTATCTCTACAACTCTGTACGTCCCGGTATTGCTGTCGTTGAGAGAATGAAATCTCTTGCGGTTCAAGGATACGGTCTGAACTCTTACATTTCTTTAGAGGTGAAGGATAGATATGCAAAGAAATGGTGAAACATTTATGAAAACGCCTTCTGAAGAATTAGTCGAATTGATTGCTCCCATGCTGGTAAAGGATGGTTTGCTGTTACCAGAGGATGTAGAAAAGTCCAAAGCCAAGATTGCTGCTGGCACGATGAAGGCTGAAGATTGGTCTGTTTTAGCTGATAAAGCATTTGGTAAAGGAGAAAGTCAATGACAGCACCCCCACTCACGAGCTTGCAAATCGAGAATCTTAGGGGAGCAGTGACACCATTTAACCTGGTATTCGAGAAGGGGCGAAAGCTAACAATTGTTTACGGCGAAAATGGAACCGGGAAGTCTACAATTTCAGATGCGTTTGATCTTCTAGGTAATGGCAACGTTGGTTCTCTGGAAAAACGTGGAGTTGGTGGAGTCACTAGATCTTTTTGGCCGTCTGTCGGGAAAGTACACGGTGATGTCAACGTCGCACTTAAAACCTCGGCAGGCACATGCACTTTGTCGTTGAATAAGACAAATGTAGTGGTTGATTTTGAGCATTTAAAACCTCAGGTCGCCATCTTGCGCCGCAGCCAGATATTAAACATGATTGCGGCTCAACCAGCAGAACGCTATAAGGAGATCAGCAAATTCGTTGACGTCTCTGGTGTCGAAACTTCTGAGGCGGCCCTGCGGAGGTTAATCAGTGACAAGAAAAGAGAATACGAAACAGCAGTAACTCGCCTCGGTACAAACAGAACCACGATCGAACATTTCTGGAAACAAGCCGGAAGTCCTGGATCGGATGCATTTTCTTGGGCAAAGGCAGAAACCCAAAAGGACCAGCAAGCCTTTGATCAAAGGAAAGCAATAATTGACGAGCTGATTTCGTATTGGGACAAAATTGTTCCGCACCCCAAAAAGTGGAATGAACATGTAAGTGAACTAAAGGTAGCCGAAGACGCCTTGGAAAGGGCCACTACACATTTGGAAACCATAACCAAAGATGCTGCCGATGACTATTTGGAAGTCTTGGAAATTCTTAGGGCCGCGCAGCAGCATTTCATTAAGCATCCACATCCAACATTCTGCCCGCTTTGTGAAAGTAGCGAGAAGACAGAAGGGTTGGTTGCGGAAGTCAATCGGCGTATTCAAGCCCATGGGCTTCACGCAAAATTGGACGCGGCTAAAAATTCTGTCGCAAACCAAGAAGCTAATGTTCAGAGAGAAAATCAGCGAGTGGATGATTTTCTAACGAGAGCTAAAAATGATTTTTCAGCGTTGAAAGCATACTGCGATAACTGCGAAGAGCTTATCGGGTTAGAACTTCCGGAGTTTCCTATATCTATTGAGCCAGAGCATTGGGCCAATTGGATTGAGGAAACCAAAGATAAGCGAGATGGCTGGAAAAAGGCAGCCGATGCTTGTGTTGACAGCAAGAACTTTGTAGAAACCCTGCGTCACTCATTGAGTGATTACGAAGATAGCGATGCTGCTGCGAAAGACTTGGAGGCGGTTCTCCCTAAACTTGATAAGGTCTTGCATGTAGTAGAAGGCGAGCGGAAAAAGTACACGGATTCGATTCTTTGCGATATTTCTACTCGTATTGGGGAGTTTTATGAAGCCATTCACCCTGGTGAAGGCTTAAACAAGATTGTCTTAGCACTGGATGCCGCAAAACGTGGATCATTGGAAATTGCTACCGAATTTGCAGGAAGGCAGGACACACCTCCACAGGCATACTTCAGCGATTCACATCTGGATACACTGGGCTTGTGTGTATTCCTGGCTCTTGCGGAGCGAGAGTCGCCAGAACAAAAAATTCTTGTGCTTGATGACGTACTCGGCAGCGTAGATGAGCCTCATGTCGAGAGAGTGATTGGGTTGATTTATGACATTAGCCAGAATTTCCAACATGCCATCGTTACCACACACTACCGCCCATGGCGAGAGAAGTTCCGCTGGGGAATCTTGAAACCGGATCAGGTTTGTCAGTTCGTTGAATTGAAACAATGGTCACTTAGTGATGGCATGGCTTTGACGGGGTCTACGCCGGAAATTGTTCGATTAAAAAAACTGTTGGCGGAGTCTGATCCTGATGTGCAAGCAATCACTGGTAAAGCTGGTGTCATTTTGGAGGCTCTCCTAGACTTTTTGACCCTGAAATATGGTTGTGCAGTGCCGCGTCGGCCAAGTAATACGTATGTATTGAATGATTTGCTTAGCGCCGTAAATGGATCGTTATTAAATGCTTTGAAAGTCGAGTTGGTAAAAAGAGATACGTCAGGACTAGAGACTGTCACGACAATAGTGATAAAACAAATTATTGATGACATCAAGGATATAGCCCAAGCTAGAAATGTTTTGGGTGCGCATTTCAATGCGTTGGCTTTCGATCTCTATCCTAACGATGGTATTAGATTTGCCCGACTTATCGAGCAGCTGTCCGACACACTGGTGTGTCCTGATCACGGCTGGCCTACGAAGGATACAGGCAGTTATTGGAAGAATGGCGGAGACACTCGTCGTCTTCATCCGTTGAAAAAGCCAAGTTGAAGATATGCCGGTAAATAAACAAAAACTAGAACTAACCTGGATTGGTAAAGACAAGCGGCCTCGGTTGGAGCCGCGGATTTTGTTGGAGGATGAGGAAAAGTCGTATCACGCCAAGCAACGGGTGACGGACAGCGATATTTTTGATAATCGGCTGATTTTCGGCGACAACCTGTTGGCATTGAAGGCGCTAGAGCAGGAGTTTAGCGGCAAGGTTAAATGCGTGTTTATCGATCCGCCGTACAACACCGGCAGCGCGTTTACCCATTATGACGACGGGCTGGAGCATTCGATTTGGCTGAGTTTGATGCGTGACCGGCTGGAAATCATCCGTCGCTTGTTGGCGGAAGATGGTTCGTTGTGGATCACCATCGACGACAACGAATGCCATTATTTGAAGGTGTTATGTGATGAGGTGTTTGGCAGAGGAAATTTTGTTGCAAATGTTATGTGGGAAAAAAAGTTTTCTCCCCAAAATGACGCAAAGTGGCTCAGCCAAAACCATGACCATATTTTGGTATTTGCGAGAAATAAGGATATATGGCGACCAAATTTATTAGCCAGAAGTCAGAAACAAGAGAAGAACTTTAAAAATCCTGATGACGATCCTCGTGGGCCTTGGTCATCAGCAGATTACACATGCGCGAAATCTAAAGATGAAAGACCTAATCTATATTACCCGATATTAAACCCTAATACCGGTGAAGAAGTATGGCCAAATCCTATTCGTGTTTGGGCTTTTGATAAACAATCGCATGAGAGAAATGTTTCAAATAATCTAATCTGGTGGGGAAAGAGTGGAAAAAATCCAGTTCCAAGACTAAAAAAATTTGCTGATAAAGTTAGAGAAGGTACCGTTCCCACAACAGTTTGGGGACATGAAGATGTTGGAAACAACCAAGCAGCCAAAAGAGAAGTTATTGCTTTTAATAATAACGATCCTTTTGCAACGCCAAAACCAGAAAGTCTAATACAACGAGTTATTGAAATCGCCACCCACCCCAACGACCTCGTCCTCGATTCCTTCGCTGGTTCTGGCACCACCGGCGCGGTTGCTCATAAATTGGGCCGCCGCTGGATCATGATCGAGCTGGGCGAGCACTGCCAGACCCACGTTATCCCGCGCCTGCAAAAAGTGATCGAAGGTGAAGATCAGGGCGGTATCAGCAAAGCCGTCAACTGGCAGGGCGGCGGCGGTTTTCGTTATTACAAACTGGCTCCCAGCTTGATCATCAACGACCGCTGGGGCAATCCGGTGGTCAACCCCGAATACAATGCAGCGATGCTGGCGGAAGCCTTGTGCAAGCTGGAAGGCTTTGTCTATGCACCGTCGGAAAGTCGCTGGTGGCAGCACGGCCACTCCAGCGAACGCGATTTTATCTACGTCACCACGCAAAACCTGTCCTCTGAACAGTTGCAGGCGTTGGCTAATGAAGTAGGTGTTGAATTCAGTCTGCTGCTGTGCTGTTCGGCATTCCACGGCATTACGGCGGCGCAAGCTAACGAACGCTGGCCGAATCTAACGCTGAAGAAAATACCCAAAATGGTGTTGGCACGTTGCGAATGGGGGCATGACGATTACAGTTTAAACGTGGCGAATCTGCCGATGGCAGAGGTCGAGCCGGTACCAGACAACACTAAACCTGTCCGAGCCAAAAGCCGCGCGTCCAATCCCGCTCAGCAAAGCTTGTTTGCTGAGGATGAAGAAGCATGATCATCATAGCTTTTGGTATTGGTCGTTGCCTTGGTATGTCCGTAGGCAATTCAAATAGGAACTACTACTGTCGTGTTGCGCGATTAACAAATAATTCATTAAGCGTTGGAACAGCTCAGGCAAGAGAGGTAGCAGTATGAAGCGCGATCAAGCTTTACGATTACTGGCTGGCAATAAATCGGCACTGGTGGAGCGTTTCGGCGTGACCCGCTTGGCGTTATTTGGCTCTACGGTACGTGACGCGGCAAGAGACGATAGCGATGTCGATATTTTGGTTGAGTTCGACGGCCCGGCTACCTCGGCACGTTATTTTGGCGTGCAGTTTTATTTGGAGGATGTGCTGGGTTGTTCGGTTGATTTGGTGACCGAAAAGGCGCTTCGAGCTGAGTTGCGGCCGTTTATCGAGCAGGAGGCCTACTATGTCTGAAACCGGTCAACGCGAATGGCGGTTTTATCTGGACGATATGATTGTTTTTGCCGAAAAGGTCATGGTGTATTCCGACGGTCTGGACCAGCAGGCGTTTATCGATAGCGGGCTTAATTATGATGCGACGGTGCGTAATCTGGAGCTGATTGGCGAGGCAGCAACGCATATTCCAGAGGCCGTAAGGCAAGCGCATGCCCACATTCCCTGGCGACAAGTGATCGCCACCCGCAATCGGCTCATTCATGGTTATCTGGGTATTGATAACGATACCTTGTGGAGCATTATCCATGATGACGTGCCGGGCTTAATTCAGCAGCTTACTGTATTGAAGGATCATTGTTCATGAGTCAAAGGGTATTGAATGCCGTCACTGGACGTTTGTCGTTGCGTCCACCACAAGCCGAATCACTGGCGCGCTTAGTACGAGCTTTGGAAATTACGCCTGAGATGCTGCAACATGAAAAAGATGTGTCTGCGATATTGTCCAGCTTGAAGTCGTTGTTTCCGACGCTGGAAGATTTCGAGCGCGACTTCCCTTCCCTGTGTTTCGCCTTGGCAACGGGCGTAGGTAAAACCCGTTTGATGGGGGCGTTTATCGCCTATCTGCATTTAGCGCATGGCATCAATAATTTCTTTGTACTGGCACCGAATCTAACGATTTATAACAAGCTGATCGCGGACTTTACACCGAATACATCGAAGTATGTGTTTAAAGGTATTGGCGATTTTGCTATCAATGCGCCACGCATTATTACCGGCGATAACTACGATCAGACCGGGTTTGATGTGACCAGTGACGTATTCACGGAAATTCGGATCAACATTTTCAATATCTCGAAAATCAATTCTGAAGTGCGTGGCGGCAAGGAACCGCGCATCAAGCGTATGCGTGAAGTGTTGGGTGACAGTTATTTCAACTATCTGGCTGATCTGCCCGACTTGGTGTTGTTGATGGACGAGTCGCACCGTTACCGAGCCAGTGCAGGGGTACGTTCGATCAATGAGTTAAAACCCTTGTTTGGCTTGGAACTGACTGCAACGCCGTTTGTGGAATCGACACGCGGGCCAGTGGCATTTAAGAACGTGGTGATGGATTATCCTTTGGCACGGGCGATGGAAGATGGCTTTGTGAAGGAGCCTGCTGTCGTCACACAACGCAATTTCGACCCCAAAGCGCACACGCCCGAAGAGCTGGAAAAGATTAAGCTGGAAGACGGTGTCCGTTTACACGAATCGACCAAAGTGGAACTATTGACCTATGCCCGCGAGAACGGTGTGAAAGTAGTTAAGCCGTTTATGTTGGTGATTGCGAGGGATACCACACATGCAGCATCCCTTAAGACAATGCTTGAGGAAGTGCTTTTCGAAGGGCGTTATCACGGCAAGGTGATTCAGGTCGATTCCAGCCGTTCCGGCGCCGAAGAGGAAGCGATGATCACTCGGTTATTGGCGGTCGAGAGCGTGGAGGAGCCGACGGAAATCGTGATTCACGTCAATATGCTTAAAGAAGGCTGGGACGTAACCAACCTATATACGATCGTGCCGCTTCGCGCCGCCAATGCGAGAACGTTGATTGAACAATCGATTGGGCGTGGTTTGCGCTTGCCGTATGGTAAACGTACCGGCGTGGCGGCGGTGGACCGCCTGAACATCGTCGCACACGACAAGTTTCAGGAGATAATCGATGAAGCCAATCGCGGTGATTCGCCGATCAGGCTGAAGCAGTTAATTCTGGAAGCGCCCAATAGCGACGATAAAATGGTCAGCGTGCAAGTGCTCTCGGGGGCAATGTCTCGACTGGGCTTGGGTCCGACGTCGACAATCAGAACTCAAATTGGCCTTGGGGGAAGTTCTAACAGTGGTAATGTTGAAACTACCAATCCAGCACCTTTGTTTACCCGTGAACCCGAACTGCAAGCTGCACGCATGGTGATGGAAGTCATTGGGAAATATGAGGTCAATCGCGATTTGGTTCCGAATATTGCTGCGTTGCTTAAGCCAGACGTGCAACAAGAAATCTTGCGGGAAGTGGCCGAGCGGCTGAAGCCTATGCAATCGGAATTATTTGCCGACGAAAGCTTTAACTTGGCCGACGTGGTAGCAAAGACAACTGAAGTAGTTGTCCAGCAAACCATCGACATACCTCGTATTACTGTGGTGCCGAATGGCGAGGTCACTACCGGTTTTCATCCTTTCAAACTTGATGTCGATCAATTACACCTTCAACCCGGTGAACGTGAAATAGTTGGACAGATGTTACGCACCAACGAACAGTTCACGCTGGCGGCGGAAATAGGACTGACTGAACAGCGTTTAGAGGATTACATTGTGCATGCGTTGGTGGACTTTGACGACATCGATTACTTTACTCACGCCGAGTTACTGTATGACCTTGCTGGTCAGATGGTGCGACACTTTTCCAGCTATTTATCGGAAGCGGAAGTGCTGAGTGTATTGGATCGTGACCGACGGCTGATTGCCCGCGAAATCCATGCCCAGATGATGGCACATTTCTGGGAGGAAGCCACAGAATATGAAGTTAAGGTCAGTCGTGGCTTTACCGAATTGAAACCGTGTAACTATACGGCGACAGCTGGTCAAACTTCACAACATTATCGCGAAACGGTAACCGAAACCAGCCGAATCAAACAAATGTTGTTTGGCGGGTTTGCGCGCTGTTTATATCCGTTGCAAAAGTTCGATTCCGACACCGAACGTCGTTTTGCCATCATCTTGGAAAGAGATGCGCTAAAGTGGTTTAAACCCGCTAAAGGCCAATTCCAGATTTACTACAAACTAGGTGCTGAGCAACCCGAATACGTGCCGGATTTCGTCGCGGAAACCGATAGGCAAATTTACATGGTTGAGACCAAAGCTCGCGGCGATATCGATTCTCAGGAAGTGCAAGCAAAAGCAGCGGCAGCGGCGCGTTGGTGTCAAAACGCATCAGAACACGCAATTGAAACCGGTACCAAGCCCTGGACTTACTTGCTTTTGCCACACGATGAAGTTGTGGAATCCAAAAGATTGGTAGATTTTCAAAGATTTCAATCGACAAAAGTTAACTTGAATCAATAAGACGAAAAACAACGGATACCTTAGCAGTTAGAGAGTGATTAGGCTGATTGCAATCAGCCTGATTATCGCGCTGTTTGCTTATTTAACCGCCAGTTGGTTGATGCATTTCATGGTCGAACGTAGGTGGAAATAGTTCCCGTTGATGCTGGTGGCGATCTGGTGGACTGTCGATAGCTGTTATGTGTTGTATTGGCTTTTTGAAAGCCGAAAACTAGGTGTTAACGTTGGTTCGATTTCGACTTGGCAGAAGGCAATTGCTAAACTCAGTACCTGACGCTGTTATACTTTATCGCATTGATTGGTTTTTGACAAAGAGAATGAGTGCTAAATCACGCATAGAATGGACAGAACAAACTTGGAACCCAACTTCCGGGTGCACAAAAATATCGCCCGGTTGCAAGCACTGTTATGCAGAACTTATGGCCGGTAGATTAAAAGCAATGGGAGCTCAGGGGTATGCGAACGGCTTTCAGCTTACAACTCACCCTTATAGATTATCGCAGCCACTAAAAAGAAAAAAACCAACTGTCTACTTTGTTAATTCTATGAGCGATCTTTTTCACGAGGATATTTCAGATGATTTTCTCGATGAAGTATTTTCGGTCATACGTAAATCACCTCAACATACTTTTCAAATCTTGACCAAAAGAGCAGACAGGCTACCAAGATATTTTTCTGACAGGTTATGTCCTGAAAATGTATGGCTAGGTGTTTCCGTTGAAGATCGCTCTTTTGGCCTCCCTAGAATTGATAGTTTGCGCCAAGTGGATGCTAATATACGTTTTTTATCCGTCGAACCATTACTTGAAAGTGTAAGTGATATTGACCTTAGAGGGATTCATTGGGTAATTGTAGGTGGTGAATCCGGGCCGAAAGCTCGCCCTATGAAAAAAGAATGGGTTGATGAAATCAGAGTGAAATGTGAAGCGGAAAATGTTGCCTTCTTTTTTAAACAATGGGGTGGATGGGGCGTCGATGGAAAAAAAAGAGCCAAAAAAGAGAATGGCCGAGAGCTAAATGGCCGCACATGGGATGCTATGCCAGTAATCCAATAGGGGCTGTTGCCATTTTGAAACGATAGCCTTGAAATCGAACGGCTCTGCCTCATTGATTGATTTTTCAATCAGAAGACAAGTGAGCTATGCCGCGACAAATGTTTACGGACGCATACTGGAATAAATTCAAAGCCATCCTGTTAAGCCTGGGGATTTATGACAAGCCTTCGCTCAGGCAAACGGTAGAAGGGATTTTTTATCGCATGCGAGTCGGCTGCCCCTGGCGAGACCTGCCTGCCACGTTTGGTAAGTGGAATGCAGTCTACAAACGGTTTAATGCGTGGTCACTGCAAGAAAAACTGATGGGCATCTTTCGAGGCCTGGTTGTGGCACCGGATTTGGAATGGACCTTTATTGACGGCAGTATCGTGAAAGCGCATCAGCATAGTAGTGGTGCGGCTCATGAACAGGATGCCGCGATTGGGAAATCCGTTGCGGGTAACACCACGAAAATCCATATGGCCGTTGATGCCTGTGGGCTGCCTATTCATTTCTCGATCACCGGTGGTGAAGTCCATGACTGCAAAGAAGCGCCGGAATTAGTGGCTAAACTGCCTTTGGCTGACTACACGGTCGCTGACAAAGGCTATGACAGTGAACCTCTACGGATTCAAATTCGAGAGAAAGGGAGTGTCCCTATCATTCCTAGAAAACAAAATTCAATCGTCGGGAATGACGGAATGGATTGGTGCCTCTACCAATATCGCCACCTCGTTGAAAATGTCTTTGCGCGATTGAAACATTTCAGAGCCATCGCGACGCGATATGACAAATTGAAACGCAATTTTGAAGGCGTTGTCGCTTTGGCCTGCGCTTTTATTTGGTTACCCATGTAAAACGGCAACAGCCCCTAGTCAGTGTAATGACAGACGAAAAATATTTTTGGCAAATTGGCTCTCCACCACCATTGCTTGATAGGCATAGCCAAACAAAACATTTAATTGTCGAAGAGTATGTCAAACAATATATTTTGACACTCATGGCTCAGGCAAATATACCCGAATTGAGGCTATCCATTATTGATGGCTTTTGTGGTGGAGGATGTTACCGGACTGAAGGCGAAATGTTGGCAGATGGTTCGCCAGTATTGGTGATGCGAGCAGTTCGTGAAGCTCGTATGCAACTTAATCTAGGAAGACGGAATCCACGTCATGTCAATGTTAATTATTACTTCGTTGATATTTTGCCTGATACAACCAATCATTTGCAGCATTGGCTGAAGGCAAAGTGCGAAGAAAATAAAATTGATTCGGAAGATTATCAAAAAACTAAAATTATCACAAATGAATTCCTAAAATCGCTTCCATCTATTGTTCAAAATATTAAGGAACAAAAAAGAGGAGAGCGGGCGCTCTTTATACTAGATCAATATAGTTATAAGGACGTTCCTTTAACTGATGTATCTAACATCCTAACTAGTGTTAAAGGGGCTGAAGTTGTCATGACTTTTAATGTCGATAACTTGACCACGTATTTGTCAGACCATTCATCCAACCGTAAAGCACTGATGAATATTGGTCTTGATAAATATATTCCTTGGGAAGATTTGAAATCGCTTAAAGCCACTCATCGTCGCGAATGGCGGAGGATTCTTCAGAAGTATCTTGCTAACGGAATCAAACACGAGACTGGCGCGAAATTTATGACGCTATTTTTCGTAAAGCCGTTTGGAGAAAATACTTGGGGTTATTGGCTAATCCATCTTTCAAATACATATCGAGCTCATGCAGTTATGAAATCCTTGCACTGGGCACACGCTACAGAATTCGGACATGAATTAGAGCCTGGAGTATTTGTCCTAGGTTATGACGCGAACAATGATAGTAATTATACTGGGCAACAGACTTTTGAATTTTCAGGGGCAGGATCAAAAGAAGCCTGCATTGAAGGTGTAAGTGAGCATTTTGGTCAAATTGTATTTCAACAAGACAAGCCAATACAGTTAGCTGAGTTGTTTCAAAGCTGCGTTACAAATTCTACAGCTGCAGAATACCATTTAATGGAGGCTGTACGGCAGTTACATTCTTCAAAAGATGTCATTATCCAGTCCAAAGACGGTGTTAAAAAGCGAACAAATAAAGTTTATAAGCTTTCGGATATAATTGAGCCATCAAAGCAAACCTCCATTTTCAAATAAAATTGGCTGAGCTATTTTTCCTTCGACTCATCATCAATGATACTCATCGAGAAAATGCTGTACGCGTATAGGGCTGTAATCGATGAAGCCTTGCCGACCTCCAACAAAATCCGCAGATGGGCATAGCATGGTTGAGCTTTCGCAAGAGCATCGAATATTTCCGGCTGGACGGCACATCATTATTTACCGAATTGCTGTAAATGCCATCCTCGTTTCCCGCATGCTCCACGAGCGTATGGATTATGGGCGAAATCTATAACGACAATATAACGATCCAGGGTTGGTGCCAATGTCGGTGCGATTCGCTGTAATCAAGAAGCAGTTATTTCGGCTGAAATCCAGATTAACTGAGGGAGCTAACCAAGTCTAGTCAGCTAGATGTGCTGTTTAATATCCATACGTTGGTGTAAAACGCGAACAATCAATAGAAAGTCGTCTTCGACAGTGTAAACAATTAGATGTTTGCCATGAGGATGAATGCGAACAGGTGGTACGAATTCCGGACGCTCGTTTGCTACCCAGGGATTGTCAGCTAAGAATGAAAATGCTTGATTGAGTTCAGCAAAGTAACTTTCTGCTTGAGATTGTCCAAAGTTTTGACTGCCATACAAGTAGATGTCGATGAGGTCTTCATCGGCAAGAACAGTTTTTTTAATTTGCATTCAGAGCAGCCAGTCTCGCTTGGGCCTCTCTCAATACATCATCCATTGAGCGGTTGCTGATACCGCTTTTTAAGCCTTCGGTGATGGCGGCTTGTAGGACTTGTTGTTGTTGGCGTGTCTCTTGGTCTCGGCGTATCAGGTCTCGCACATAATCACTGCTGCTAGAGTATTTGCCGTCTTGAATCTGAGTTTGAACCCAATCACGCATAGGGTCGGGTAGTGAAATATTCATAGTTGCCATGACGCGGTCTCAATAAAAATCTGACAGGACATCATGACAATATTTGCCAATTATTGTCAACGCCATGAATTTGACCAGGCATTTTTGGCAGTATGACCTGGAGTTCTTGCGTGAAATTAACGCGTTTTGGTGGTGCTTCGTCATGCTCTGTTGCATTCCGGTAATTCACTATGTATTGGTTGTTGAAAAAACAGCTGAACGCTTCGCAAAATGCCAAATCCAGATCGCCTGTCGTCTCTTCGGTTACTCTGGTTGGAACAATGCTTTCAGGAGAAATGATCATGTCCAACTCAATGTATGCAGTGACTGTTCCGCCCATTATTCACAGCTTGACCAATTTACGAGTCATCCTCGAAAAAGCGGCGAGCCATGCAGAAGCCAAGAAAATTGATCCGTCCGTGTTGGTCCATGCCAGGCTTTACTCGGATATGTTTCCACTATCACGGCAGGTGCAAATACCCACCGATGTAGCCAAGGGGGCGGTGTCGCGTCTGGCCGGTTTAGAACCGCCCAAGTACGACGATAATGAATCAACCTTTGCTGAGTTGTTGGCCCGAATCGATAAGACAATTGCCCTCCTTAAATCCTTTAAAGCCGAGCAAATTGACGAGACTGAAGGGAAGATCATTGTTCTGCTGATGCACGATAAAACGGTGGAATTTAAAGGTCTGGCTTATTCGCAATGGCAAACCCATCGCTGACATCGTTCCGGTGATGGTGGATGTGCCTTCATGGAAACGACGAAAGGCTCAACCTTTAGTGCAGGATGGAGTGGTGGTCAGCCAATTGATCCTGCAAGAGCGCGAGTCAAACGCATAACCGGGTAAGTTCATGCGTGTTTTTTTGATACGTCGGCTTTTGTGAAACGCTGTATCCAAGAAGCCGGTAGAGGCCTTGCGTAATTGTTTTCAAAGCGTTCAGCGTACGAGCTTAGATGGATCAAAATGAAATGAGTTGTTAAATTTTTTGATCGTACCTTTGTATCCATTTACCGTGGCTTTGGTCTTGCTGAAGATGAAGTAATCCTCGATTTCAATAATATAGCGTGGACCCACAATCACATCGGCATTGGCTTGTGAGACAGCATCGTAGGCTGCGGCAGATTTGACGGCGAAAAATGGATCGAATCGGAACACCTGACTGATTGGG
>Ga0123389_157196_pt1 | contig 16880 bp, 19 predicted proteins | sample T0HHNH4metaT_FD_89917 | JGI IMG/M metagenome (GOLD analysis project Ga0123389, IMG submission 89917) | Methane-oxidizing artificial microbial communities from Washington, USA to study methane cycling - T0-HHNH4 metaT (Metagenome... | ecosystem: Engineered > Modeled > Simulated communities...
CTTCGATCCCGGCAATGCCCGCACCAGCGCATGGCACATGAATAAAGAATGGGCAGACTGGTGCATCAACGCCGCCCGCATGCTCCTTACACCCGGATATCAGCACTGGATAAATCAATATACGTGTTCGCGCGGATTATCTTAGTGCAAAAATATTGCTACTTTATCCACACTCGGTCAGAAAATATTTTCTGAAGTAATGCATTACAAAGGCGATATGCCATGCCGTTACCCGAATTGGAACAAACCATATTTGAAACCATCCTTGGCAGGCGCTCGGTACGGAGCTATGCGCTAAGAAAAGTTGAAGATGGGGTCTTGAAAACACTGCTGGAAGCAGCCGTGTGGGCACCTACGGCCATGCATAAAGAACCATGGGGATTTGTTATCGTACAGAATAAAGATCTCCTGCAAAACCTTTCTACGATCGCAAAACCGCTGTTTCTTGAAGAGCTCAGGAAAACAGGCACCAGGGAGGATATTTTAAAAAACACCGCGGGAAACCTTTTTTATGATGCCGGCACCCTGATCATCATCTGCGCCAGGGCTAATGGCCAGATGCCGATTGCCGATTGCTGGATGGCGGCGGAAAACCTGATGCTGGCCGCCTGTGCCATGAATCTGGGCAGTTGCGTCATTGCATCGGCATTGCCGGCGATGTGCCTGCCGGATGTCAAGGTGACACTGGGCATTCCTCCGGAATTTACAGCGGTTGCACCGATCATTGTCGGTTACCCAAGAACGGAAGCCAGCCCCAGCTCGCGTAAAGCGCCCCTGATACTTAAATCGATTCCCCAGTGATTCTTATGCCACATCCCCACTTGACTGCATGTTCTGAAGCCGCTTTTTCCGCTACCAGGAGAAGACCCCATGTACCAACACATACTCTGCCCGATTGATGGCAGCATGGCCTCAACCGCGGGCATGCTTGAAGCGATCAAGTTAGCGAAAGAGCAGCATGCAGAATTGCATTTTTTCCATGTGATAGACACTTATATCCCGATAGTCGATATGGCGGGCGATTTCAACGTCACCTATATGATCGACATCCTGCGGGAAAACGGAGATAAAATCATCAGGCAAGCGCTTGCCGCCGCCGGGAAATCCGGCGTGACTGCCGACACAAAGTGCATGGAAGCTGTCGGCGGCAGGGCAGCTTTCTACATTGTTAAAGAAGCGGAAAGATGGCCTGCAGACCTCATCGTGATGGGAACGCACGGTCTGAGGGGTATCAGCCGCCTGGTCATGGGCAGCGATGCGGAGAATGTGCTGCGGACCAGCCATGTGCCGGTCTTGCTGGTTAAAAGTCCTCATGCAGAAAGGTAATGATGATGGAAATGGATATCAACCCAAACTTGCAATTCGATCACAGTGACCGCCATATCGCGGCACAGCAGATTCTGTCGTACCTGTTCAGTGATTATCTGGGGTCATTTGTGATCCACTTATGGAATGACAGCAAACTGCGCATAGGCAGCGACCTTTCCGAATTCACACTGAAAATAAAAGATGCCGGCGTACTGCGTGACCTGATACTGTTCCGCGACCCGGTCAGGCTTGCCGAAGCCTATTTCGACGGTGCAATTGAAGTGGACGGTGACTTTAATGCGGCACTTGGCCTGCGTCATTACCTGGAAGACCTCAAGCTGCCGCTGGGCAAAAAGCTGACGCTGCTGATGAAAGTGTTGTTCCTGAATAGATACAAAGCGGGACGGCCGATAGAGTTTGTAAGGGATGGAGAAGCTGCGCGCGATAACGGCAGGGAAACCATCGCCTTTCATTATGACATATCGAATGACTTTTACCGCTTATGGCTGGATGAGCGCATGATCTACTCCTGTGCCTATTTTGAACATCCGCAGCAGAACCTTGAACAGGCGCAGTGCAACAAACTTGACCATATCTGCCGTAAATTGCGTTTGCAGCCCGGGGAAAGCTTTCTTGACATCGGCTGCGGCTGGGGTGCGCTGGCATGCTGGGCAGCCAAACATTACGGGGTACATGCACACGGCATCACGCTCAGCCAGAGCCAATATGAACATGCCTGTGAAGAAGTAAACAGGCAGCACCTGCAAGGAAGGGTATTCATAGAGCTGCGCGATTACCGTGAGCTTGACCAGGCGGTCTCTTATGACAAGATTTCCAGCATCGGCATGTTTGAGCATGTAGGCATCAAAAACCTGCCGGGCTATTTTTCTATCGTCAACCGCCTGCTGAAACCGAATGGCCTGTTCCTTAACCACGGCATCACTACGGACGAGTCAGGCTGGGGCAACTGCGTTTCCAGCAGGTTCATCAACCGCCATGTTTTTCCGGATGGCGAACTGGAAACGGTCAGCACGATTCAATCACTGATGGAAGATGCAGACTTCGAAATCTACGATGTTGAAGGCCTGCGCCCGCATTACGCACTGACGCTCAGGCACTGGGTGCACAGGCTTGAAAAAAACCATGCAAAAGCCATCAGCCTGGTGGGAGAGCGCAACTATCGTATCTGGCGGCTTTACATGACAGGCTGCGCATTGCAGTTCGAACAGGGGCAGACCGGAATTTACCAGATACTGGCCGTGCGCAAGAACAACAGCTTTCCGCCATTGCCGTTGACCCGGCGTGACTTATACGAACCCTGAAACATGAAGCGTAGCCCGCAGCGCTAACCGGAAACATGGAGGAATATCTTGTCGATCAGAGAATTTTGTAAACGAGATTTTGTTGCCGTCGGCCGCGACGATACGGTTTTTAAAGCCGCGGAACTGATGCGCCAGAATCATATCGGAGATGTGCTGGTTGTCAAAAAAATACAGGATGCAGTCCTGCCGGCAGGCATTGTGACCGACCGTGATGTGGTCATAGAAATAGTCGCGCCGGGGCTGGATCCTCATGTCATCACCGTTGGCGACATCATGCTGCCGGTCATCTTCACCATAGAAGAAGATGCCGGAATGTCCGACGCCATCAGGCTGATGGCCGATAAAGGGGTGCGCCGCCTGCCGGTAGTCAGGAAAGACGGCGGGCTGACCGGAATCATCACGCTTGATGACCTGCTGCTGTTGATGGCGAGTCAGTTATGCAGTGTTGCGGAACTGCTGGCCAGGGAACAGCAGAACGAGGCTGACAAGCGCCGCTGAACCGGGACAGGTTTTCAGCGCATTCAGTAAAATCAGAAGGGGTTTCGTTCACTGGGCTTGCTTCCTGAGACGTCGCGCGCCCTGCCCCAGCGCAGCCAGACCCGAAGCTGCCGGTATGATTCCGCATCAAGCATGTCCGGCAGAATCACCAGCCGCGGCGCAAATATGCATGCAAGCCATTTTGCATCCGGCTCCCTGCAGTTCACAACCGTTAGATATGGCGTGACTACCGAATCGCTGCATACATCCACGGATAAGACTCTGCCATCCCTGCGTACAAGCTGCAATTGATTGCGGCTGCTCACGCGCAGGGCAACACATGACCATGGCAGCCACAAAAGGCCATGCCGGCACACCGCATAAGCAACAGCCGTGAACACCGCCATGCCCGCCAGCAATTTAATCTGCCAAGACAGGGCCGGCAGTATTAAAATGGCAGCAGCACCCAGACCCATCATGCAGATCATCAAGGTGAGTGTAATCGAGGGCTTGAAATTAAGCCGTATGGGCTTCATCTTATCGTTCATGACTGCATATCAATTATTTCAATAAAGGTTAACATGAGTACACAACAATGGCATCAATTTCTCCAGGCCTCTGCCCAACAACATCCTCTGAGTGAAATTTCACCATCGTTAATCAATGAAACCGTCATTTGCGACCTTTCTCACCTGGGGCTGCTGCAACTGCAAGGCGCGGATGCATTTACTTTCCTGCAGGGTCAGGTCACGAATGATGTCAAACAGCTGAATGGCAATCTGGCGCACTACAGTGGCTACTGTAACCCTAAAGGCCGCTTGCTGGCCTTGTTCCTGGCATTTGCGCATCAGGAGCATATACATTTGCAGCTGCCTAAGGATTTAATCGCCCCGATTGCCAAACGCCTTAAGATGTACGTGATGCGCAGCAAAGTCGAGATTCAGGATGTCAGCGAATCCATCATTAAAATCGGTGTATATGGCGCCAGGTCGATCGAGCTGCTGGGCAGCTTGTTTCCAGAAATACCGCAAACCGACTATGCGCTGACCGCTCTGGATAGCGGCGCACTCATCAGGCTGCCGGGCAGCCAGCCACGCTTCGAGATTTTTACCGACATCGCCCATGCGCCTGCCATCTGGGATAAGCTGTCGCAGCATGCCAAAACCGTCAATGCAGCCTATTGGGAACTACTGGAGATTCAGGCCGGCATTCCTGAAGTGTACCCGGCCACGCAGGAGGAGTTCGTACCGCAAATGCTGAATCTTGACCTGTTGAATGGCATCAACTTTAAAAAAGGCTGCTACACCGGGCAGGAAATTGTGGCACGCACCCATTATTTAGGTACCGTCAAGCGCCGCAGCCACCTGGCGCATATTGAAACGCATACTGAAAATAGTACAACCCCGCCAAAGCCTGGCGACAACGTGCTCAACAGCAGCGGCGACATCGTAGGTAAAGTTGCAAGATGCGCGCCCTCTTATAACGGCGGCTATGACTTGCTGGCAGAAATCAGGCTGGAAAGTGTTGAAGCTGGATCGTTAAATGTGAATGGCAGTGCCCTGGACATCCTGCAATTGCCCTACGCCTTATAAAATCCAAGCTTGAAATAAAAATGTGATGCAGTGCTGTTGAACCTGACAAACGCAGGTTTGATGGCCTCTATAGCGCTAAGGCTGGGCCTGCTGCTGTAATTGCGCCCGAGGTTGGGCTTGCTGCTGCGGCTGCGCTTCAATCACCTGGAAGAACACTTCATCCTGCTTGATCATGCCGAGCTCGCTTCTGGCACGTTCTTCAATAGCGGCCTTACCGCTTTTCAAATCACGCACTTCTGCATCCAGCATCGCGTTGCGCGCCTTCAATGCAGAATTTTTTTCCTGCTGCACTTGCACTTTGCGATTGAGTTCCCACACGCGCAGCCAGCTCCCTTTGCCCAGCCACAGCGGATACTGCAGCAGGGCAATCAGGATAACGAAGATGAGCGTAAGGGCTTTCAATTTTAACGCTTTAAACGCAGTACGCTTGCATCGGAAGCAACACCAGGCGCATGGGCAGACGCCGCGCAATCAGCACGGCTGGCACATACGGCAAGGTGTCGGTTCGAATACAAGATGGTTACTTGAAGAGCTGGTAGAAAGCAGACTTGCCTGCATAGCTGGTTGCATCGCCAAGTTCTTCTTCAATACGTAATAATTGATTGTACTTGGCAATACGCTCTGAACGGCACAGTGAGCCGGTCTTGATCTGCAATGCATTGGTTGCGACTGAAATATCCGCAATCGTGCTGTCTTCCGTTTCACCTGAACGGTGTGAAACCACGGCGGTATACCCTGCACGCTTCGCCATCTCGATGGTCTGGAATGTCTCGGTCAGCGTACCGATCTGGTTCACCTTGATCAGCACGGAGTTTGCAACACCGCGCTGGATGCCTTCACGCAGGATCTTGCTGTTGGTCACGAACAGGTCATCGCCCACCAGCTGTGTGGTTTTACCCAGGCGCTTGGTCAGGATATCCCAGCCCTCCCAGTCAAACTCGCCCATGCCGTCTTCAATGCTGATGATCGGGTATTTATCACACCATGCAGCAAGGTAATCGGTAAATTGTGCTGAAGTCAGTGCCAGGCCTTCTGATTCCAGGTGGTAGCGGCCATCTTTGTAGAACTCGGTACTTGCGCAATCAAGACCCAGATACACATCACGTCCAGGCTCGCAGCCTGCGTCTGAAATCGCTTCCAGGATATATTGGATCGCAGCTTCGTTAGATGGCAGATTCGGTGCGAAACCACCCTCGTCGCCCACTGTCGTTGCCAGGCCTTTTTTATGCAGTGTTTTTTTCAGGGCATGAAAAATTTCTGCACCGCAGCGAATCGCTTCGCGGAATGTAGGCACGCCAGCCGGAATGATCATGAATTCCTGCATATCCACGCTGTTGTCGGCATGGGCACCACCGTTGATGATGTTCATCATTGGGGTTGGCAATTGCATTGCGCCTGAACCACCCAGGTAACGGTATAAGGGCAAGCCTGATTCTTCAGCTGCTGCACGCGCACATGCCATGGAAACAGCCAGGATCGCATTGGCGCCCAGGCGGTCCTTGTTTTCCGTGCCGTCCAGTTCAATCAGGGTTTTATCGATAAAACTTTGTTCTTCAGCATCTAAGCCGATGATCGCTTCGGTGATTTCAGTATTTACATTTTCAACCGCCTGCAACACGCCTTTGCCCAGGTAACGGTTTTTGTCACCGTCACGCAGCTCCATGGCTTCCTTAGCGCCGGTAGAAGCGCCTGAAGGCACGGCTGCGCGCCCAATTACGCCGCTCTCCAGCAATACGTCAGCCTCAACAGTCGGGTTACCACGTGAATCCAAAATTTCGCGGGCAATAATATCTACAATCGCGCTCATTATTTTCTCCTCAATTTAACTAAATTTATTATTAGCCGCTTACCAAACAACATTAAAACCAATTTAACCGCCGATAAACGCCGATGCACGCCGATGACTTAAATCAAAAATTTAAATTTTTGAATAAGGATAACCACCGCTATTTCAATAACATAACAATAAATTCATCTTAACTGTTTTTATCGGCGTGCATCGGCGTTTATCGGCGGTCGAAAATCAAAGCGTTGTTTCAATAAAACCAGCTTTTTTTACCAACCTATCTAAATCCACCAATACTTCCAGCAAATCTCTCATCTTATGCAGTGGCCATGCGTTCGGGCCATCTGACAATGCCTTGGCAGGATCCGGATGCGTCTCCATGAATACGCCCGCAATGCCGCTGGCCACTGCCGCACGCGCCAGTACCGGCACATGCTCACGCTGGCCGCCGCTCTTGTCACCTTGCCCGCCCGGCTGCTGCACTGAATGGGTTGCATCGAACACCACCGGGCAATCGGTATTGCGCATAATGGCCAGGCCGCGCATATCGGATACCAGGGTGTTATAGCCGAATGAAACACCGCGTTCACACACCATGATATTGTCTGCACCGCCATTGGCTTCCTTGGCTTTTTCTACCACATTCTTCATGTCGCCCGGCGCCATGAACTGGCCTTTCTTGATATTCACCGGTTTGCCGGATTTGGCACACGCCATGATGAAATCGGTCTGTCGGCACAGGAATGCAGGCGTCTGCAGCACATCTACCACGGCGGCCACGTGCGGCACCTGCTCTTCGGTATGCACGTCGGTCAGAATCGGCACGCCGATCTGACGGCGCACTTCGTCAAGGATCTTCAGCCCCTGCTCCATGCCAAAGCCACGGAAAGTCTTGTTGGAACTGCGATTCGCTTTATCGTAAGAAGATTTATAGATGAACGGAATATTCAGCGCGCTCGCAATTTCCTTAAGCTGGCCGGCGGTGTCGATCGCCATCTGCTGTGATTCAATGACACAAGGGCCGGCGATTAAAAACAGTGGGTGCTCAATACCTACATCAAAGTTGCATAGTTTCATTTAGTTAAACCTTAAATTCTTTTTAGCCGCCGATGAACGCCGATAAAAACGGATAAAACCTTAATAGTGATGTTACTGAATAAACGCTGATTTAACTCTCGATTCTACATCCCACGCAATTGAATTATCGGCGTGTATCGGCGTTCATCGGCGGTTAAATTATTTCTTATTCGCCAATGCCGCTTTCACATAAGCCGTAAACAGCGGATGCCCGGTGCGTGGATTAGACGTAAACTCAGGATGGAACTGGCACGCCACAAACCATGGATGCACGTTCTGCGGCAATTCAACCATCTCACACAGGTCTTCTGTCGGCGTCCTCGCAGAGATCACCAGGCCAGCCGCTTTAAGCTGCTCTACATAATGGTTATTCACCTCATAACGATGACGGTGCCGTTCATTGACATGTGAACCATAAATGCCGGCAGCCAAGGTGCCAGGCACGATTGGACAGCTTTGCGCACCCAGGCGCATGGTGCCGCCCAGATCGGAATTCTCATCGCGTTTTTCCGTATTGCCCGAGGCATCCTGCCACTCATCGATCAGGCCGATCAGCTTGTGTGCCGCATCCGGGTTAAACTCGGTGCTGTTCGCACCTTCCAGGCCTGCAACATGACGGGCAAACTCAATTACTGCTAACTGCATACCAAGACAGATGCCTAAGTAAGGCACTTTATTTTCACGTGCGTATTGGATCGCCGCGATCTTGCCTTCCGTACCCCGCACACCAAAGCCGCCGGGCACCAGAATCGCATCCATGCCGGCAAGTGCGCCGGTACCATTCTGCTCAATATCTTCCGAGTCTATGTAATGGATTTTAACTTTCGACTCGGTGTGGATACCGGCATGAATCAATGCTTCTGTCAGCGATTTATAAGATTCTGTCAAGTCGACGTACTTACCAACAAACGCCACATTGACCAGGTGTTTCGGATTAGCAAGCGCGGTAGCAATGCGCTCCCACTCAATAAGATTTGCTGGCTTAGCGGCAATCGCCAGTTTCTTGCAAACGATGCTATCCAGGTGCTGGCCATGCAGCATGCCGGGAATCCGGTAAATAGACTCCGCATCAATCACGCTGATCACCGCTTCGGAAGCCACGTTGGTAAACAGGGCAATTTTTCTGCGCTCCTCTTCAGGAATGTCGCGGTCAGCACGGCACAGCAGAATATCCGGCTGAATACCGATTTCACGCAACTCTTTTACCGAGTGCTGGGTAGGTTTGGTTTTGAGTTCGCCTGCGGTTGGAATCCATGGCAACAGGGTTAAATGGATATAACAGGTATTTTCCCTGCCTTCTTCAAAACCCATCTGGCGGATAGCTTCAAGAAATGGCAGTGACTCAATGTCGCCCACCGTGCCGCCAACCTCAACAATAGCCACATCGGCGCCAGCTGCGCCGCGTTTCACCTGGGCTTTGATTTCATCGGTAATGTGTGGGATCACCTGTACGGTTTTGCCTAAATACTCACCGCGGCGTTCTTTTTTGATCACTGTTTCGTAGATCTGGCCGGCAGTAAAACTATTGCGTTTAGCCATGCGCTGGCTGATAAAGCGTTCGTAGTGACCCAAGTCAAGGTCGGTTTCCGCCCCATCATCCGTCACAAACACTTCACCATGCTGGAATGGACTCATGGTACCGGGGTCAACGTTGATATAAGGATCCAGTTTCAGCATGGTGACTTTGATACCACGTGATTCCAGGATTGCGCCAAGGCTGGCAGCGGAGATACCTTTACCAAGAGAGGAAACAACACCGCCGGTTACGAATACATATTTGGTCATGGGAAAGGAGCTTTAAATTATTTGTTTCAGACGGGAGTCTATTTTACTTTAAAGCCCCCTAGCCTACAAACAAAAACTCTTAATTGAATGTTAATTTTAAACATGCCGCTTTGCATAACACAGTCGCGGAATGACTGCTGATTAAGCGGTAGTTGATATAAATCAAGCGAATATCCCCGCTCCTCCATAAAATTAAGCTTAGCGATTCTGCCTAACAATCAACACTGGGGGATTTAAATTATGTACAAGGAATTATTCAGCTCATATACCGGCATGCTAAGCCTGGGTGTCATCGTATTTGTACTGCTCATGGCAGCATTTTTTCTTCGCCTGTTCCTGACGGCAAAGCCGCTGGACAGCGATAAAAAATAATACATGCCCGGCTAAGCCACATGGGTACAGTCACATAGTTACAGTCACATGGGCTAGGTCCGCCTGGCCCATGCGCCATAGCTTTTGAATTTTTCATGCACCTCCTGCATTTCTTCATGCGTCAACAGGTGCGGCTCCCCTACCTGCAAAGCGCGCAGGTACTGTTCACACAGCGTCTCGACTTCCTCTGCCACCTGCAAAGCCTGATGCAGATCCGCGCCGATCGCGATCAAGCCATGATTCGCAAGCAGGCATGCCTTGCGCCCGGATAATGCCGCCAGGGCATGATCCGACAGCAGCTGGCTGCCGAACAGCGCATAAGGCGCGCAGCGTACCGTATCGCCGCCTGCAACGGCAATCATGTAATGAAATGGCGGAATATCACGCCTGAATGTACTGAGCGTGGTGGCAAACATACTGTGCGTATGAATCACTGCATTGATTTCCGGCCTGTGCTGCAGGATATCGGAATGGAAGCGCCACTCGCTGGAGGGCTCGCAGCGTCCGTGCCAGTGCCCGGAAAAATCCATCCAGACCATATCGTCAACCGTCATCCGGTCCACAGCCATGCCGGACGGCGTGACCAGGAAACCCGGCTGCCCATCATCAGCACAGACCCGCACGCTAGCATTGCCGGACGTACCGCGGTTCAAACCCAGGTGACATAATTGCCGGCTGGCATCCAATAATTGCTGCCGCTGTTGTTGCATGCTTATCTTTCCAGAACGGTTAGAAATGGGTTCTCTGCATCATATGCAGCTGGTCCGGTGCAAATACGCCCTGTTCGGTAATGATGCCGGTCACCAGGCGCGCCGGTGTTACATCAAATGCCGGATTCGCGACATTTGCGCCTTGCGGCAGGATATTCACGCGCGCAACCTCGCCACTGGCAAGCCTGCCGCTCATCCATGCCATCTCATCGGCATGGCGTTCTTCAATTTCAATCGCTTTGACGCCATCGCTTACATTCCAGTCTATGGTTGGCGATGGCACCGCCGCATAAAACGGCACCCAGTGACCGAATGCGGCACTGTCGAAAGCGGCCAGCGCTTTCAGGTAAGTGCCGATCTTGTTGCATACATCCCCGGCTGACGTCACGCGATCCGCGCCTACGACCACCATATCCACCTGCCCCTGCTGCATCAAATGACCACCTGCATTGTCACTGATGACCGTATAGGGCACACCGTGCTGCGCCAGCTCCCACGCGGTAAGGCTGGCTCCCTGGTTGCGCGGCCTGGTTTCGTCCACCCAGATATGCACATCGATGCCGGCATCGTGTGCCGCATACACCGGTGCCAGCGCCGTACCAACATCAACCGTTGCCAGCCACCCCGCATTGCAGTGTGTCAGTATATTGAGCGTGCGGCATTTTTCAGCCTGCATCCGTTCAATCAGTTGCAGGCCATGTGTGCCGATTGCCTGATTGAGCAGCACATCGTCCTCACAGATCAATGCGGCTTCATCCCACGCTGCCTGCCGCCGCGCCTGCTCAGGCAAGGCAAGCAGGCGAAGCAGCATGCGCTCGACCGCCCACCTCAGGTTCACCGCAGTCGGTCTGCTGGCGATCAACCGTTCTGCCGAGATGTGCAGATAGGCATCATCAGCCGCATTAAGCAGCGCCAGTGCCATGCCATAAGCGGCAGCAGCGCCAATCAAGGGCGCCCCGCGCACCTGCATCGTTTTGATTGCGACGACCATCTGCTCAAGGCTGGTAATGGTTTCCACCTTAAACTCATGAGGCAGCCTGGTCTGGTCTATTATTTTGACCGATGGGACACCTCCGCTGGTATCAGGCCAGATCGTCCGATAATGCTGATTGTCTACTAACATAAAAATACTAACTTTTTATACTGTTTAGCGTTAAAAAAATTTAATTTAAAAGTTGACTTTTAACGAGTTCAAAAAATTGAAAAAAATGCTCCACAATATCTGTGGATAACTTTGTGAATAATTGTGATTACAAAATGTAACATACCAATTTATAAGGTTTTTTTAAAAACGCCTATTTTTTAATCTATTATTTAACCTTTATAAATCAATAGCTTACATAACACCCATTGATTAATAAGCGTTTTTAACAAATCGTTAAAGTAGCACTTTAACTGATGTGCATAAGTCAGCCATTTTCGGCAAAACTTTTAAGGCATTGGCACTAGTAATATCAACCACTTGCGACACATTGAGCTGCTTTAATCCGGCTAAAACCTGTGCGATTCCAGGCAATTCCAAAGGGCTATTCCTGCCCCCGCGGCCTACCCATTCAGGCGGTATATCCGGGGCATCCGTTTCCAGCACAATGGCCTCCAAAGGCAGTTTCGCAGCCAGCTCACGTATCTTCAATGCGCGGCTGTAAGTCATGGCACCGCCAAACCCAAGCTTAAAACCCAGGTCAATCAATTGCTGCGCCTGCTGAAAACTGCCGTTGAATGCGTGCGCGATACCACCCGACAGTTTATATTTGCGCAGCTGTTTCAGAATATCATCAATGGCATTGCGCACATGCAGAATCACCGGCAGCCCGTGATGCCGGGCAATATTCAGCTGCTCCACAAAAAACAGGTGCTGGCGCCCGGTATTATCAGGATTATCGCGCGGGTTCGTCAGAAAATAATCCAGACCGATTTCACCGATCGCCACCGGATCATTATCCCGGACATATTGTTCCAGTATTTGCAGGTCTTCCGGCTGTGCCGCATCAACATACATAGGATGAATACCCAGGGCATAAACGCAATTCTGGTGCCGGGCCCCTAACGCAATCACATCGTCGAAGTTATTTCGCGCCACAGCCGGCACCACGATGCCGCAGATGCCCTTTTGCATGGCCTGCCCGGCAATACTGTCCCGGTCCGCATCGAATTCCGCTGCATCAAGATGGCAATGTGTATCGATGAGCATCATGGACTGGATAAACCTTAAGTGAGCGTCTTGGCAGGTTTTGCCTGTATCCGCAGATCACGGCCAACCTGACGCACATCAAGCAGCTGCAGAACCGTCACTTGCTGCATCTGCGTGAGCTCCGGCATCGCAAACATCGCCTTTGCAGCATCCCCCATCAGTTTGGGAGCGTAATAGAAAATAAACTCATCGATCAGGCCTGCATGCAGCAGCGCGCCATTAAGGCCCTGCCCGGCTTCCACCAGCACTTCATTGATGCCGCGCTGCGCGAGCGCACGCAGCAAGCCTTGCAGGTCTACTTTGCTTGCAGGGTCAGCCAACGGCAGGAGTTCCGCACCCGCCTGCATGAGCCTGGCGGCGCGCTGCGGATGGCCTTCCGCGTATGCCACCAGTACCGGGCTATGCTTCAGGATCACAGGATCCAGGATCTTGCTATCTGGCGGCGTCTGCAGGCGGCTATCCACAATCACCCGCAGCGGTTGCCGCGTGGTATTTTCGAGCCGCACCGTCATGCTCGGGTCATCGGCCAGCACCGTGCCGATACCGGTGATAATGGCGCAAGATTGCGCCCGCCACTGCTGCACATCCTGCCGCGCCTGTTCACCCGTAATCCACTGGCTTTTACCGTTGTTCAGCGCGGTACGCCCATCCAGGCTCGCTGCAATTTTAGAACGGACATAAGGCAAGCCACGCGTCATACGCGAGATAAACCCCGCATTCAAGGCACGCGCCTCATGCTCCATGACGCCTACAATCACCTCTATGCCCAGTGCCCGTAGCGCGGCAACGCCGCGTCCGGCCACCAGCGGATTCGGATCCTGCATCGCGATAATCACGCGCCTGGGCTTTACGCCAATCACGGCCTCCACACACGGCGGCGTCCTGCCATGGTGACTGCATGGCTCCAGCGTCACATAAACATCGGCACCTTCGGCCTGCGCAGCTGCCTGGCGCAACGCATGCACCTCCGCATGCGGCTCGCCCGCTTTCAGGTGCGCACCGGATCCGACCATATGGTTATCTTTAACGATCACGCAGCCCACCCGCGGATTAGGGGTGGTGGTGAACAAACCCTGCGCGGCAAGGCGCAACGCCTGCGCCATCCAGCGGAAATCTTGATTGGTAGGCACTGCCATAATGAAATATCGTGAAATTTAGTGAGAAGAGATGCGGCTGCTGACCAAGCGGCCATCCTGGTCAAAGAAAATGAGCAAGCCATGATAGACGTGCATGCATTTACCCAGGTCATATTCAATCGAGCTTTCATCCTCGAATGCAGGACGCCCAAGCAAAGCCGTGACAGCCTGGCGCTGTGCGCCCCTGGCAAGGATGTTCTGCTGCAGGTCATAAGCCATGTCACCGCGCTTGCATTCATTTTTAGTGCTGGTGGCAAGCTGTATCCATTTCACCTGGTCAAACTTCTCGCCGTTAAACACGAATTTATCCTTGAATGCCCACCAGGTAAAAAACACTATCGTGAGAATGAATGTAAATACTGCGAAAGCAATTGTCGCGTTCCTGATCAGTTTCATGCAGCCTCCAAAGGTATAGCCTGATAATGATGCCGTTAATCCAGGTCACGGATGACATCGCTGAAATCATCCACATCAGAGAAACTGCGGTATACCGATGCAAAGCGGATATAAGCGACTTTATCCATCATTTTTAGTTCATGCATGACCATCTCACCCAGATCGCGCGCCGGCACTTCGCGGTCACCGCGCGCCAGGATTTTTTGCGTGATATGGTCAAGCGCCTTATCTACATACTCTGTAGGCACCGGGCGCTTATGCAGCGCACGCGTGAATGAAAGCCGCAATTTATCACGCTTGAATTCCTCGCGCGTGCCATTCTGCTTGACTACCTGCGGCAGGTGCAGGTCTGCCGTTTCGTAAGTCGTGAAACGTTTATCGCAGACCACGCACTTACGCCTGCGGCGAATGGAGTCACCCTCGTCATTGACCCGTGAATCAATGACCTGTGTATCGTCAGCACCGCAGAAAGGGCATTTCATGATAACGTGAAACGTGAAAAACACACAGTGGGTGAAACGTGAAATGTGAAACGTGGGAAATCACCAACAGTTTCATTATGTAGGTTACGCCTCACATCTAAACACTTTTCACTTTTCACATTTCACCTTTCACAGGTTTTCAAGCGTAAACCGGGAACCTGGCTGTCAAAGCATGCACTTTAGCTTTTGTCGCTGCAATCACGGCTTCATCAGCCGGGTTATCCAGCACATCGGCAATCAGGTTAGCCACTTGCCTTGCCTCTTCTTCCTTGAAGCCACGCGTAGTGATTGCCGGCGCGCCGATACGGATGCCGGAAGTCACGAACGGGCTTTCCGGGTCGTTAGGAATGGCGTTCTTGTTGACGGTGATATGCGCCAGACCCAGTGCGGCATCGGCAGCCTTGCCAGTCAGGCCTTTAGGACGCAGGTCCACCATGAACATATGTGACTCGGTGCGGCCTGAGATAATGCGTAAACCACGACTGGCCAGCGTTTCCGCCATCGCCTGTGCATTTTTCAGCACTTGTGCCTGATAGGTTTTGAATTCAGGCTGTGATGCTTCAAGGAACGCAGTCGCCTTTGCTGCGATCACGTGCATCAGCGGGCCGCCTTGCAGGCTTGGGAATACATTGGAGTTCAATGATTTTTCGAACTCGGCCCTGGCAAGAATGATACCGCCGCGTGGCCCACGCAGCGTTTTGTGAGTGGTTGAAGTCACAAAATCAGCATGCGGCACCGGGTTCGGATAAACACCGGCGGCAATCAGGCCTGAATAATGCGCCATATCCACCATGAAATAAGCCCCTACTTTTTTCGCGATCTCGGCCATGCGCGCCCAGTCAAAGCGCAAGGCGTAAGCAGAAGCGCCGCCGATCAGAAGTTTAGGTTTGCATTCAACGGCAATGCGCTCCATCTCGTCGTAATCAATTTCCTCTTTATCGTTCAGGCCATAAGGCACGATATTGAACAGTTTGCCGGAAAGGTTGGCCGGTGAGCCGTGGGTCAAATGCCCGCCATGACCCAGGTTCATGCCCATGACCGTATCGCCCGGTTTCAGGATGGAGAAATAAACGGCCTGATTGGCCTGTGAGCCTGAGTGCGGCTGCACGTTGGCATATTCGGCACCGTAAAGCGCTTTCAGGCGATCAATCGCCAGCTGCTCGACCTGGTCTACAAATTCACAGCCGCCGTAAAAGCGTTTACCCGGATAACCCTCAGCATACTTATTGGTGAGCTGAGAACCCTGTGCCTGCATCACTGCCGGGCTGGTGTAGTTTTCAGAGGCAATCAACTCGATATGTTCATGCTGACGCACAACCTCTTGCTCGATCATGCCCCATAAAGCAGGATCGGCTTTGTTTAAGGTATTTGCGTAGTTAAATGGTGCCTGATTTGGTGAAGCAAGTGACATGGTTTTTAGTTTTCCAAATATTTGAATAAAAAGAAGCTGTTGCATTTTACCACGCCAACGCCGCAACGTTAAAGCCTCCATTAATATTCAAAACACGTAACGTCACTCAATAATCATGGCTGAATTCAACCAGCCTGGTTTAAATTGGTGCATGAGGAATCACCATGAAACACACTAAGTGACTGAATCATATGAAACTAATACTTGGCATCAGTCTTGCATATATTCAATTGCGTACTTCTCCAAAATAACGCTCACCTCGCCCGCACTGCCTTTTCAGGCACTGCGGGCTTTTTTTACCGTTCTACAAATTGTCATTCCATAAAAATATTTTCATATTTTGTTGCATGTCGGCTACAGGACTATAATTGCACTAAATCAATCAAAAGGAATACCGATATGAAATGGACAGATAGCCAGGCTATTGCAGAAGCACTCTACGACAAGTTTCCCGACACCGATCCCAAGACCATACGTTTTACCGACCTGATGGAATGGGTCATGCATCTGGACGGCTTTAACGATGCGGCAGACCATTGCGGCGAACGCATTCTGGAAGCCATACAGCTCGCGTGGATTGACGAAGCAGCATAAGCACCCGCATGTTTGAAACCCTGTTATGGCTGTTCATCAAACACTTTATCTGTGACTTCCCGTTGCAGGCGCATCCGTGGATGTACCAGAACAAAGCCAGCTATGGGCACCTGGGCGGCCTGACGCACGCCGCGATCCATGGCGCCGGCACCTATCTCGTGCTGAGTGTATTGCAGGTGAACGATGCATGGGTGCTGGCGCTGGCTGACCTCGCGGTTCACTACCATATCGACTGGGCAAA
>Ga0123389_106016_pt1 | contig 16861 bp, 14 predicted proteins | sample T0HHNH4metaT_FD_89917 | JGI IMG/M metagenome (GOLD analysis project Ga0123389, IMG submission 89917) | Methane-oxidizing artificial microbial communities from Washington, USA to study methane cycling - T0-HHNH4 metaT (Metagenome... | ecosystem: Engineered > Modeled > Simulated communities...
AAAAAAGGTGCGTTCATCGATGAGAAAAAGCATTTAGTGCTTAAGTCTGTACATCCATCACCTTTGTCATCACATCGCGGATTTTTTGGTAATCACCAATTTTCTACGATTAATCAGCATTTAATTCAGCAAGGTCAAACGCCGATTAATTGGCAGCTTTAATCTTTTTTAGCTTATTTAATGGGTTAACTTTGGGCTTTTCAGCCAAATTACATCAAAAATTCGTGATAAATGCCTAAACTTAACCATTAAAATAGGTCAATAAATTGCAATTCCAATAAAGCGCTTGCCTGCCATTTACAACTTGTTTACACTTTGCAAAAGTTAGTTACAAACTAACGCAAGACAAAAAAAACCCCGATTAAGGGGAATAAATCGGGGTTAAAAGGCCTCATAGTCTAAGGCTTCCGCTCAGGGAGGAAAGAAGCGGAAAGAAAACTAAGCGTCAACTTAGCTTTCATGTAGGTTCAGAGGCCTTCAATTCAGGTTAGTTCACTAATCTTTCAATTTTTTTAACTTTTTTTCATTGCCTCTTTATTTGCCTCACATGCGATAATATCGGCATGCAAAATCAAGAATCACTTCTCACTGGCCTTAACAATAAACAGCTTGAAGCCGTTACTTTACCGCATCAATCCGCGCTAATATTAGCTGGTGCGGGTAGCGGAAAAACGCGCGTTTTAACTACTCGCATCGCTTGGTTGATTCAAACGGGGCAGATTTCGCCGATGGGTTTGATGGCGGTGACTTTTACCAATAAAGCCGCCAAAGAGATGCTGACGCGCTTGACCGCCATGTTGCCGATTAACACGCGCGGCATGTGGGCTGGCACTTTTCATGGTTTATGCAATCGCTTGTTGCGCGCACATCATCGCGAAGCTGGTTTACCTTCTACCTTTCAGATTTTAGATACTGCAGACCAATTATCCAGCATTAAACGCTTGATGAAGTTAATGCAAATTGACGATGAAAAATATGCGCCAAAGCAAGTGCAAGGTTATATCAATAGCTGTAAAGAAGAAGGTTTGCGCGCGAATAAAGTAGATGCGTACGATGGCCACAGCCAAAAAATGCGTGAGATCTATGAAGAATATGACAAGCAATGTAATCGCGAAGGTGTGGCAGATTTTGCGGAATTATTATTGCGTTGTTACGAGTTGTTAAGTCGCGATGAGCGCATTCGCAATCATTATCAAAGCCGCTTTCAATACATTCTGGTCGATGAGTTCCAAGATACCAATAAACTGCAATATCAATGGCTTAAGTTATTAGCTGGCAAAGAAAATTGTTTATTTGCCGTCGGTGATGATGACCAATCTATTTATGGCTTTCGCGGTGCGCGCGTGGGTAATATGCGCGATTTTGAAACCGATTTTAACGTGCAAAATATCGTTAAGTTAGAAGAAAACTATCGCAGCCACAGCAATATTTTGGATGCAGCGAATGCGATTATTTCACACAACAAAAACCGCCTTGGCAAAAACTTATGGACAAGTGCAGGCGCTGGCGAACCAGTCAGAATCTATGAAGCTTACAACGATAATGATGAAGCGCAGTTTATTGTCGATGAAGTGAAAATGTTACAAAGCGAAGGTACGCCGCTGGCTGATATGGCGTTGCTATATCGCAGTAATGCGCAATCGCGCGTGTTAGAACATGCGTTATTTTCCGCCAACTTGCCCTATCGCGTTTATGGCGGCTTGCGCTTTTTTGAACGTGCCGAAGTAAAACATGCGCTGGCGTATATGCGCTTGATGGCGAACGCCAATGATGACACTGCACTGTTGCGTGTGATTAACTTCCCCGCGCGCGGTATCGGTGCGCGCAGCCTTGAGCAATTGCAAGAAGGCGCACGTCAAAATGAGTGCAGTTTATGGCAAGCCGCCGTTAATAAAGTGGGAAATGGTCGCGCTGGCGGTAAGGGAATTGAAGGCTTTGTCGCGTTAATCCGCGAAATGACAGACCAAGCTTACGGCATCACATTGGCAGAAATCGCAGAACTTGCCACCACGCTTTCTGGCTTAAAAACACATTATCAAAACGACAAAGATGGTGAAGACCGTATTGAAAACTTGGAAGAATTGGTCACTGCTGCAGTTTCGTTCACCAATCAGGCATTTGGCAACCATAACAATGTAGACGGCGACACCGAGCAAGATTTAATGACGCAGTTTTTAACTCATGCGAGTTTAGAGGCTGGCGATCACCAAGCGACGATTGGTTATGATGCGCTGCAATTAATGACGGTGCATGCCTCTAAAGGTTTAGAGTTTAAAGCCGTTTTTATTAGCGGATTAGAAGAAGGTCTTTGCCCGCATGAACAAAGTTTAAGTGAAAACAATGGCTTAGAAGAAGAACGCCGCTTGATGTACGTCGCCGTCACACGCGCGCGCCAACGTTTATATTTAAGCCACGCGCAAAGCCGCATGTTGCACGGACAAGTGCGCTATGGCATTCCATCGCGCTTTTTAGATGAAATACCGGAAGCATTATTAAAACGGCTGAACAGTAAACCAATCGCAAGATCAGGCAGTAGTTACGGTGAAAGTTACAATCAAAAACCGCTGCAAGTTTCCGCACAAAACGCCAATGTTTATCCTTATAAAATTGGTCAAGGCGTACGCCATAACAAATTTGGCGAAGGCGTGGTGGTGAGCTATGAAGGCAATGCGGCGAGTTTGGTGATTAAAATCAATTTCGGTCGCGAAGGCTTGAAAATGTTGGCGATGGAATATGCCAAATTAGAGAAAATCTAGAAAAAACTTAACAGTTAATAAACTAGCAATTATAAATATAGCTATAAAAACTAGTCGTTTTTAAGTGTTAAGTCTTAAGTTTTATCAACTGGGGCGGCGCGAAACACATCGCGATAACTGACATATTGGAACGCTAGCATTAATGTAGTGGCTAATAACAACACGCCAAAAACCAATAATGAAGCTAACAACTCGCCAAAACTAGCCTGCACTAAACTAACTATTGCAACCAACATACCTGCTGGAATCATCAGCAACACAATGCCCGCAGTCAGCAATAACCACGCGGCACCCAAAGCGACCATGTATTGAATTGATCCAGCGATACTAGATTTAATGGCTTTAATCACACCGTAATTATTAAAAGCGATTAGCATCGGTGAAAACCATGTCGCCATTAACAGCGGCGCAGATAGTAATAATATTTTCAGTATTAAAGGCAGCGTTTTTTGCATCACCGATGCGGCTTGCGATTCGGTCATCACGCCTTCTACTTGGGATAATTTAAGCACGCCTTGAATATCGCTATTCAACAACAATCCGACCAGAACACCGTATAAAAGACAAAATGCGCCTAAGCCGATTAATGACTTGATTTTCGGTTGAATCGTATTAAATACTGCATTTAAGCTTTGCGGTTGTTGAGTATCCGCATTGCGATATAGGCTAATCGCAAACACCAAAAAAACTGGCCACATTAATATCACTACAAAGCTAAATAACTGTAAACCTGGAATAGATGGAACCATCATAAAAACCGCGACATAACTCAGCCCAAGCAACATCCATTTGCTTGGATTGGTTTTAAATAAAGCCACCGCTTCTTTTACCCAACTAATGCCCGTTTTAGTGCGTGATTCCAAAATTGCCATTGTTTAAACTTTCTTTAACTTTTTAATAAGTTGTAGTGCCCCGTCTAGTTCTGATGCCATTTCAATGCGATTTTTTAATATATCTTTAAAGTGATTTGGGTCTTTTGCATGTGTTAACTCACCAGCCGCTGGATAATGGAAATCATACAATCGTGACAACCAAAAACGCAATGCCGCGCGGCGTAATAATGCTGGCCAATAGTGCAATTCAGTCGCTGTAAACGGTCGCACTTGTTGATAAGCCGCTAAGAAATTTTCTAGCTTTTCGGCATCAAAACGCCCATCTGCATTGATGCACCATTCGTTCACTGCAATCGCCACATCATAAGCAATCACATCATGGCAGGCATAATAAAAATCAATAAAGCCACCCAATTTGTCGCCATCAAACAGCACATTATCGCGGAATAAATCCCCGTGAATCACACCATGTGGGCAATCGTTTAAATCTAAACCTGTCTGAAAAGCCAATTCATTTTTAAGCAACTCTGCTTCATCATCTGCCAATTTTGGCAGCACTTGCTGTGCGGTTTGATTACGCCAATTTGCGCCACGTTGATTATGCGATGTGGACTGAAAACCCGCCCCAGCCACATGCATATGCGCAAGTGTTTGTGCAACTGCAATGCATTGCGCTAGATTAGGTGCTTCAACATCGCGCCCTTTCAAGCAACTGACCATCAACGCTGGTTTGCCTTTTAACGTGTGCAAAGCAACGCCATTTTTATCTAAAATCGGCGCTGGGCAAGGCACATCATGCTTGGCCAGATACGCCATTAAATCGACAAAATACGGCAGTTCGTCTAGATCATTTTTCTCAAAAATCGTCAGCACATAACGCGCATTCGCCGTCATCACAAAATAATTGGTATTCGTGATACCTGCTGCAATGCCTTTTAATTCAACGAGTTCGCCAATGGCAAAATCGCGTAACCAAATGCGTACTTCTTCAAGCGTTAAAGTGGTAAAAACCGACATATTAATTAAACTGACAAGTGGATTAGAAACATATCATTGAATGAATGCGATTCAAAAAATTAAGAGGGCAATGCCCTCTTATGAACTGAAATTTCTTAGAACCTAAATAAAATCCATTTCGGCACACTTAATGGTTTATTTGGGCCATCATTAATCCAGTTTCCGCTGGAATCTTCTTTGTGTAGATAATACGGTACGCCATGCGCAGGCGTCACTTTCATCATATACATTTCGCCACCAATACGATATTCCTCAATCGTATCAGCCCCTTTTTTGCGAATAGTGATTTGCGGCTCAATCGCAGGATCGTCTAGCGCTTCGCCATCCACTACTTTAGGTGGTGGTTGCACTTGTTCTAATGGTTCAAGATTATCCGGCTGTGCTGCCATGCTCACATTTGTGAGCATTAATGTAGGTAAAAGGGCTACTAAAACTGTGACTATTTTTAATATTTGCATCACAAACTCACCAAGAAATTATATTGGTACATTCTATCAAAAAGGCTGTATAAAAACTTAATCGACAACAAATAAACAAGACGATAAATCACACTTGTAAGTTCGTTTATAAGTACAGTTGCATCCTACGTTCGGCAGGCGTCAGCTCAAAACCTGTTAATTCATAATGTTTAAAGATTGCATCGACAATTTCTTTAGGGTCATCAATCAATTGAATCAACTCTAAATCCTGCGCAGACGCCATCCCCTCATGCACTAAGGTATTTTTAAGCCAATCCAGTAAACCTGCCCAAAAATCTTTACACACTAAAATAATCGGAATTTTGCGCGATTTACCCGTTTGCACCAGTGTAATCGCTTCCATTAACTCATCCAACGTGCCAAACCCGCCTGGCATCACCACATAGGCACCCGCATATTTAACAAACATCACTTTACGCATAAAGAAGTATTTAAAGCGAATATCAATATCCTGAAAACCATTGCCACTTTGTTCAAACGGTAGCTCAATATTTAGCCCTATACTTGGCCCAACACCTGCAAATGCACCTTTATTCGCCGCTTCCATAATGCCTGGCCCGCCGCCAGAAATCACACTAAAACCCGCATCTGATAATGCACGCGCGATTTCTTGCGTTAACTTGTAATAAGGATGATCTGGCTTTGTACGCGCGCTACCAAAAATAGAAACCGCTGGCGTGATTTCTTTTAACTTTTCGGTGGCAGCGACAAATTCTGCCATAATCTCAAACGCATGCCACGATTCAGTTTCTCCGCTCGCGCCATTCAGCAATTCTGAATCATTCGTTTTTGGTAATTTTTTAATCATTTAGTTAACTCATTAATATTCGTTAATTATTTAAATATAGCATTTATACATTATGAAAACGCTCTTACTTGTAGATGGCTCTTCTTACCTTTATCGCGCCTTTCATGCCTTGCCAGATTTGCGCAATAGTAAAAATGAACCCACTGGCGCCATTCGCGGCGTACTCAGCATGTTACGCAAATTGCACAAAGATTACCCTGCTGATTATAGCGCGTGTATCTTTGACGCAAAAGGCAAAACCTTTCGCGATGATATCTACCCCGAATACAAAGCCAATCGCCCAAGCATGCCGGATGATTTACGCAGCCAAGTAGAGCCGCTGCTTGAAGCGATTAAAGCGATGGGTTGGCCGCTTTTAGTGGTGGATGGTGTAGAAGCAGATGACGTTATCGGCTGCTTAGCCGAACAGGCCGAAAAGCAAGGCGTGCGCGTGCTTATTTCTACAGGCGACAAAGACATGTCGCAATTGGTCAATGAGCATGTCACCGTGATTAACACCATGCCAAATGCCTTTAGAAAAGGTGATGAGGTATTGGATATCGTAGGCGTTGAAGCTAAATTTGGCATTAAACCAGAATTGATTGTTGACTACCTGACTTTAATCGGCGATACGGTGGATAACGTACCCGGCGTAGAAAAAGTTGGCCCTAAAACCGCAGTTAAATGGTTACAACAATATGGCACGCTAGATAACATTATCGCCAATGCGGATAAATTTACTGGAGTGGTTGGCGAAAATCTACGCAAAGCCTTAAATTGGCTGCCGACAGGCCGTGAGCTGATTACCATTAAATGTGACTTAGGCGATTTTGCAGGCATGCCGCAAAGTTTTGAGCCTTTGCAATTACAAACACAAGATACTGCCAAACTTTCTGAGATTTATGACCGTTTTGAGTTTAAAACTTGGCAGCGAGAGCTGGGCTTGCCCAGTACAAGTCAGGCAAACCAAGACAAAAAATTGGCAACCCCTTCACAATCTGGCGACTTATTTGCCAGCATTACATCTGCTGAAAATTTAAAAGAAAAGCAAGATTTCGTACCGATCGTTGAGAGTTTAGTTAATTATAAAACCAACACCAATCGCCAATATGAAACCATATTAACCAATGCGCAATTAGATAATTGGTTAGATAAAATCAAGCAATCAGCCTTATTTTGTTTTGATACAGAAACCACCTCGCTAGAACCAATGACTGCGAAGATTGTTGGCATGTCGTTTAGTATTGAAGCAGGAGGTGGCGCTTACTTACCTTTAAAACATGATTATTTCGATGCGCCAGAACAGTTAAGTTTTGCTGAAACTTTGGCCAAAGTTAAGCCTATTTTAGAAGATGAAAAAATAAAAAAAGTCGGGCAAAACTTAAAATATGACCAGCATGTTTTAGCCAATCACGGCATCCAATTAAATGGCATTCAACATGATACTTTGCTGGAGTCATATGTGTTTGAATCGCACAAATCGCATGGCATGGACGACCTTGCGCGACGTCATTTAGATGTTAAAACGATTACGTTTAATGATGTGGCGGGCAAAGGCGCAAAACAAGTTAGTTTTAACCAAGTGACTGTAGAAACCGCCAGCGAATACGCGGCTGAAGATGCCGATATCACGCTGCAATTGCATGAGGCGATGTATCCGCTCATTGCTGCAGATAGCAAGCTAGACTACATTTACAGCCAGATTGAATTGCCCGTTTCCAACATTTTATTCACCATTGAGCGCAATGGCGTGTTGATTGACAACAACATGCTGAATAAGCAAAGCAACGAAATCGGCTTGAAATTAATCGCGTTGGAAAGCCAAGCCTACGAACTAGCAGGCCAACCTTTTAACTTGGCATCGCCTAAACAATTACAAGAGATTTTATTCGGCAAACTGGGCATTAAGCCAACTAAAAAAACGCCTTCTGGCGCGCCATCTACTGATGAAGATGTATTGCAGGAATTAGCGCTTGATCATCCGCTACCTAAAGTTTTGTTGGAATACCGCGGTTTGGCAAAACTGAAATCGACTTACACCGACAAATTGCCCAAAATGATTAACGCACAGACCGGGCGTGTGCATACCAGCTATAACCAAGCGGTGGCGATTACTGGCCGCCTTGCCAGCTCAGACCCTAATCTGCAAAACATTCCAGTGCGTACCGCAGAAGGTAGAAGAATCCGTGAAGCGTTTATTGCGCCGCTAGGCAGCCATATTGTTTCGGCCGACTACTCACAAATTGAGTTGCGCATCATGGCGCATCTTTCACAAGATGAAGGCATGCTGCAAGCATTCGCCAATAATGAAGATATCCACCGCGCCACCGCCGCAGAAATTTTTGGCGTAGAGCGTGCGGCAGTAGATAACGAACAACGCCGCTACGCAAAAGTAATCAACTTCGGCCTAATCTACGGCATGAGCGCATTCGGTTTAGCGCAAAACCTGAATATTGAACGCAGCGCCGCCGCCAGCTATATCGAACGCTATTTCGCCCGCTACCCTGGCGTGCGCGAATACATGCAAAACACCCGCGAAATCGCCAAACAAAAAGGCTATGTAGAAACCTACTTCGGCCGCCGATTATGGGTACCAGAAATCAACAGCGCAAATGGCCAAAGACGCGCAGGCGCCGAACGCGCCGCCATCAACGCCCCCATGCAAGGCACCGCAGCAGACTTGATTAAACTCGCTATGATTGCGGTTGATAAATGGTTAAGGGCAGAAAAACTACAAACCAAATTAATCATGCAAGTACACGATGAGCTGGTGCTAGAAGTGCCAGATAGCGAGCTAGAGTTAATCAAATCCACCTTGCCAAAACTAATGCAGAGCGTGGCGAAATTAGATGTGCCTTTATTGGCTGAGGTTGGCGTGGGTAGTAATTGGGAAAGCGCGCATTAGATGTCTGATTTAAATGTTGGTATTTATATCATCGGCGACGAAATCCTCTCTGGTAAACGAGAAGATAAGCATCTCACGCAGGCGATTCAAATACTGAAATCGCGCGGGTTAACGCTTGCTTGGGCGGAATATTTAGCAGATGAGCCTGACCGTTTAGTAGCTAGTTTTAAGCGCAGCTTTAACAGCAGCGACATTGTGTTTAGTTTTGGCGGCATTGGTGCTACACCTGACGATTTCACTCGTCAAGCGGCGGCGGATGCTTTGAACGTGCCGATTGAGCGACACAAAGCGGCAGTTGAGGAGATTGAAGCGCAGTTTGGTGAAGGCGCTTATCCTAAACGCGTATTGATGGCCGATTTCCCAGCAGGTGTGGATTTGATTCCTAATCCGGTGAATCGTGTGGCGGGATTTGCTGCGGGTTTAAAAGGACAAAAACCCAGCCATTATTTCTTACCTGGTTTTCCGCAAATGGCGCATCCAATGATGGAATGGGTGCTTGATACGCATTACAGCCATCTATTTCACAAAACGGAATTTCTAGAACAATCAATTATTATTGCGGATGGCGTTGAGAGTCAACTAATTGATTTAATGCAACAAGTATTAATTGACTACCCAAGCATTAAAGTATTTAGCTTGCCAAAACTCAAGCCGAATCGTCAAGTGGAATTAGGTGCGAAAGGCGCGCCTGATTTAGTGAATAAAGCGATGCAAGATATTAAAGCTGGTGTGAGCAACATTGGTTTTGCTTGGGTCGATGTTGTGTAAGTTGGTTGTGTAGATTTTTATGGATTGCAGACCAAACTGCGGTGCGTGTTGCATCGCACCTTCTATCAACAGCTCTTTACCCGGCATGCCAAACGGCAAACCTGCGGGCGTAGCTTGCATCCACTTACTTAACGACTTTAAATGCGCAATTTTTAACGCACCTGAACGACCTAAGTTTTGCGGCAGCTTAAAACCTAGCCGCGAAATGTGTGGCGAAGAAAAACACAATAATGCTCGCGAATATGCGATTGCTTGGCTGAGTAATTTAGAGCAACTCACAAAGCCTAACCTCTAGATTTTTTCAAAACTTTTATGCAAAAAATAGGTATTTAAATCTGTTAAGTAAGCCTGTTTGCGTATAAAATAAGCACCTTCCCAAGAACGAATTACTCCATGCAAATCGGCAATCATATTTTGAAAAACAATCTAGTCGTCGCCCCTATGGCTGGCGTTACGGATAGGCCTTTTCGCCAGTTATGCAAAAAATTGGGCGCGGGCTTGGCCGTTTCAGAAATGGTGACTTCAAACTCTTTGCTTTACGGTAGTGAAAAAACCTTGCGCCGCGCGAATCATGAAGGTGAAGTCGATCCGATTTCAGTGCAAATTGCAGGTGCAGATCCAAAAATGATGGCGGAAGCCGCTAAACATAATGTGGATAACGGCGCACAAATTATTGACATCAACATGGGCTGTCCGGCAAAAAAAATCTGTAATGTGATGGCTGGCAGCGCCTTATTAAAAGATGAACCGCTAGTCGCGCAAATCCTTAAAGCAGTCGTCGGCGCGGTTAACGTACCAGTGACCTTAAAAATTCGCACTGGATGGGATAAGAATAATCGCAATGCGATTGAGATTGCAAAAATGGCACAGGATATTGGTGTGCAAGCGCTTGCCATGCATGGTCGCACGCGCGCCTGTTTATATATGGGCGATGCGGAATACGATACGATTGCCGCGGTTAAACAATCCATCAACATTCCACTTATTGCCAATGGCGATATCACCACTCCCGAAAAAGCCAAGCATGTTTTAGATTACACTGGCGCAGATGCCGTGATGATTGGCCGCGCAGCACAAGGCAGACCTTGGATTTTCCGCGAAATTGAATATTTTTTAAAAACTGGTGAGCATATGCTGCCGCCAACGGTTGAAGAAATTCACACGGTGATGTTGGAACATCTGCACGATTTATACAGTTTTTATGGTGATTTAGCGGGTATGCGCGTTGCGCGAAAACATATCTCTTGGTACACCAAAGGTTTGGCAGGTTCAGCTAGCTTTAGGCACAACATGAACACGTTACAGACTATCGATTTACAACTGGGTGCCATCAATGATTTTTTTGCAGAGCTAAAAAGCAAAAATGAACGCTTAGTCTATATCGATACGTTGACTCAAGACGAATCTCAGGCGCTAGCTGCTTAAACTTTGGTGGAGAACAATAATAATATGTCCAATATCTGCAAACTTTCAACCGCGATTGATGAATCTTTAGAAGAGTATTTTACGCATCTTGATGGACAACCACCGCACGCTATTTACGATATGGTATTAGGTTGTGTAGAAAAACCTATGCTGGAATTTATACTGCATAAAGTCGGCGGCAATCAATCAAAAGCAGCTGAAATGCTCGGTTTAAATCGCAATACACTACGTAAAAAAATGGCGCAATACGACTTAAGTTAAAAGCAATATTGTTAACTTGTTCCAGCATCAACTATCTTAAATATCACCAATATTCATTAAAAAATTATGGCAACTATCAAACGTGCACTCATCAGTGTTTCAGACAAACAAGGCATTTTAGAGCTGGCGCAGGTGTTAACTAAACTGCAAGTAGAGATTTTATCTACTGGTGGTACCGCAAAATTATTCCGCGAAAACAATATCCCAGTGATAGAAGTGAGTGATTACACTGGTTTTCCAGAAATGTTAGATGGCCGCGTTAAAACGCTGCATCCTAAAGTACATGGTGGCATTTTAGGTCGCCGTGATTTGCCAGAGCATGTTAACGCGATGCAAACAGCGGATATTCCTAATATTGATATGGTCATTGTTAACTTATATCCGTTTGAAGCAACGGTTGCCAAGCCAGATTGCAGTCTGGAAGATGCGATTGAAAATATCGATATCGGCGGCCCAGCCATGGTGCGTTCAGCAGCCAAAAATTGGAAAGATGTTTCTGTTTTAACAGACGCCAGCCAATATGCTGATGTAATTACCGAGTTACAAAATGCAAACGGCAATATTAGCCAAGCGACCAATTTCGCATTATCCATCGCGGCTTTTAACCGCATCAGCAATTACGATGGCGCGATTAGTGATTATTTATCATCTTTTAAAACGGACGGCACACGCAACGCTTTCCCTGCGCAAACCAATGGGCGTTTTGTCAAATTGCAAGATTTACGTTATGGCGAAAACCCACATCAAGAAGCGGCGTTTTATCGCGATTTATATCCAGCGCCTGGCTCACTGGTTACTGCGCAACAGTTGCAGGGCAAAGAATTAAGCTACAACAATATCGCAGATGCAGATGCAGCTTGGGAAGCGGTTAAATCTTTTACTGAAAAAACTTGTGTCATCGTAAAACATGCGAATCCATGCGGTGTTGCAGTAGGTAAAGATGCTCTTGAAGCTTACTCAAAAGCTTTCCAAACTGATCCTAGCTCGGCTTTTGGCGGCATTATCGCTTTTAACACGCCCTTAGATAAAGCAGCAGCAGCAGCTGTTTCTAAACAATTTGTTGAAGTATTAATTGCACCCGATTTCACAGCAGATGCATTGGCGGTTTTTGCTGCAAAAACTAATGTTCGCGTTTTAAAAATCGATTTGCCAAAAGGCGGCAAGACCGCATGGGAACAAGGCCGCAACTCACACGACATCAAACGTGTTGGTTCTGGCATCTTGATTCAAACCGCAGATAACCACGAAATCAACCCATCAGACTTAAAAGTGGTTTCACAAAAACAACCAACAGCACAGCAATTGGCAGATATGCTGTTCGCTTGGAATGTAGCCAAATATGTTAAATCTAACGCAATTGTATTCTGCGGCAATGGCATGACATTAGGCGTGGGCGCTGGTCAAATGAGCCGCGTTGATAGTACAAAAATCGCCGTAATCAAAGCACAAAATGCTGGTTTAACGCTTAAAGATTCAGTCGTTGCGTCTGATGCATTTTTCCCGTTCCGCGACGGTATTGACGTACTAGCCGAAGCTGGTGCCAGCTGTGTGATTCATCCAGGTGGCAGCATGCGCGATGAGGAAGTGATTGCTGCGGCAGATGCGCATGGCTTAGTCATGGTGATGACTGGTATCAGACATTTTAGACATTAATAGCAATCGCTAAAGGATAATTCAGCATGAAAATTTTAGTGATTGGTAGTGGCGGACGCGAACATGCGCTGGCTTGGAAAATCGCCCAAAATAAAAACATCAGCCGCGTTTTTGTTGCGCCTGGCAATGCTGGCACCGCATTGAATCCTGACATGGTGAATGTACCTGTTTCTAGCGTGGATGACTTGTTGGCTTTTGCACTAAAAGAGCAAATTAACTTGACGGTAGTCGGCCCAGAAGCGCCATTATCGCAAGGTGTAGTCGATACATTCCGCGCAAATGGCTTAAAGATTTTCGGCCCAACTAAAGCCGCCGCACAGTTGGAATCCAGCAAAGATTTCGCCAAAGCTTTTATGGTGCGCCACAATATTCCGACAGCTACTTATGCCACATTTACTGATGCAAAACTTGCGCATGATTATGTGAATGAACAAGGCGCGCCAATTGTCATTAAAGCAGATGGTTTAGCTGCTGGCAAAGGTGTCGTTGTCGCCATGACCAATGACGAAGCACACGCTGCCATTGATGCCATGCTATCCGATAACAAGCTCGGTGATGCTGGTGCGCGCGTGGTGATTGAAGAGTTCTTAACCGGTGAAGAAGCCAGTTTTATTGTGATGGTAGATGGCAAAAACATTTTGCCGTTAGCAACCAGTCAAGACCATAAACGTTTACTAGACGCTGACCTTGGCCCAAACACTGGTGGTATGGGCGCTTATTCACCTGCGCCAGTCGTGACGCCAGAAATCCACGCAAAAGTGATGCGTGAAGTTATTCGCCCGACCGTTGACGGCATGGCGAAAGATGGCATTCCGTACACTGGCTTTTTATATGCCGGCTTGATGATTTCGCCAAATGGCAATTTAAAAACTTTAGAGTTTAATTGTCGTATGGGCGATCCTGAAACGCAGCCGATTATGTTGCGTTTAAAAAGTGATTTTGTGGCATTGGCTGAACATGCCGCAAATGGCACACTGAATTTAGCAGAAGCAGAATGGGACAGACGCACAGCACTTGGTGTGGTGATGGCATCTCACAATTATCCTGAAACACCCAGACTGAACGATGTCATCACTGGTTTGCCACATGGATTAGAAGATTCACATGTGTTTCACGCTGGAACTCAATTAGTTGATGGCAAAGTTGTCACTAGCGGCGGTCGCGTTTTATGTGTAACCGCGTTAGGCGAAACAGTGAAATTTGCGCAACAACAAGCCTATAAAATAGTCGATGAAATCCAGTTTGATGGCGCGCAATATCGCTCTGATATTGGTTATCGTGCAATTAAAGGTTAAAAACCAGGTTAAGTTATTTTGAGCCAACAACTAAATAGCAACGCCGTACTGCATTATTTACAAAATCTGCAAAATCAAATTGTTGAAGCACTTGAATTAGTTGACGGTAAAACTTTTTTGCATGATAGCTGGAATCGTCCAGAAGGCGGCGGCGGTACAAGCTGCTTGCTAGAGGACGGCAATGTATTCGAGCGTGCTGGTGTTGGTTTTTCTCACGTGCTCGGCAGTAAACTTCCTCCCGCTGCAACTATCGCCCACCCAGAAGCTGCTGGCCGCGCATGGGAAGCCATGGGCGTTTCACTGGTATTGCATCCACGCAACCCTTATGTGCCTACGGTACATATGAATATTCGTTTTTTTGTAGCTAGAGCACAAGGAAACTCATCTAATCAAGCAGATGCAGACGAAGTCAACGCAGTTACAGCTACAAAGGAATCCGAAGATATTTGGTGGTTCGGCGGCGGCATGGATCTAACGCCCTACTACGCGTTTGAAGAGGACTGCGTGCACTTTCATCGCACCAACAAATCTGCATTAGACGCATTCGATTTAACCTACTATCCGCAATTCAAAAAACACTGCGATGAGTATTTTTACATTAAACATCGCAAAGAACCACGTGGCATAGGTGGCATTTTCTTTGATGACTTTAACGCGCTAGGTTTTGAACAAAGTTTCGCGCTACAACGTGCAGTGGGCGATAGTTTTGTACAAGCGTATTTACCTATTTTGCAACGCCGTAAAGATATTGCCTACACTGAAAAAGAGCGAGATTTTCAAGCTTACCGTCGTGGCCGTTATGTAGAGTTTAATTTGGTACATGATCGCGGTACGTTATTTGGATTGCAATCGAATGGCCGTACTGAATCGATACTAATGTCAATGCCGCCAATCGTGAAGTGGCGTTACGATTGGAAGCCAGAAAATGGCAGCGCCGAATCTAAGTTATATACCGATTTTTTGATTGATAGAGATTGGTTATAAACGCTTAGAATTGTTGTACACTGTGCTTAAGACACTGTAGTCATGAGGAATCAAAGCATATGCTAAAACGATTATTGCGCACAAAACCTGTCGAAAATCATGCCAATAGTGGCCTTAAAAAGTGTTTAAGTGCCTTTGATTTAGCCTTATTAGGTATCGGTTGCGCCATCGGCACCGGTATTTTTGTCTTAACAGGCCTTGCCGCCGCTACTCAATCTGGTCCCGCTGTCGTTTTATCCTTTGTATTTGCAGGCATTGCCAGCGCTTTTGCAGCGCTGGCTTATGCAGAATTAGCTGCTTCAGTCGGCGGCTCTGGCAGTGCTTATGGTTATAGCTACGTTGCCTTTGGCGAATTAATCGCTTGGGTAATAGGTTGGATTCTATTGCTTGAATACGGTGTGGGTGCCGCTGCGGTCGCAAATGGTTGGTCTGGTTATTTTATTAATACACTCGCCAATTTTAACCTGCATTTGCCTGAGTCTTTAACTAAAGCGCCAATGCTAGGTGGCATTATCAATCTGCCTGCTTTTGCCATCATTTGGCTATTGATTATATTATTGATTATCGGCGTAAAAGAAAGTGCACGTTTTAACAATATTATTGTTGTCATCAAGTTAAGTACGATTGGCATTTTTATAGCACTAGCAAGCGCGCACATTAACACAGATAACTGGCATCCTTTTACTCCATTTGGCTGGTTCAGCACTTTAGAAAATGGCAAAAACATCGGTGTATTCGCAGGCGCATCTTTAGTATTTTTTGCTTATTTTGGATTTGATGCAGTATCAACAGCGGCAGAAGAAGCTAAAAATCCACAGCGCGACTTACCCATTGGCTTACTGGCATCATTAACATTTTGCACCACCATCTATATCATCGTTTCCGCAGTTCTCACTGGCGTTGTGCCATATACAGAACTCAATACATCTTCACCTGTTGCGTATGCATTATTTAAACTTGGCTACACTTGGTCGTCCACCTTGGTTGCCACTGGCGTTTTAGCTGGATTAATTACCGTGTTATTAGTTTTACTGTATGGTCTTACGCGGATTTTATTCGCCATGAGCCGCGATGGATTAATATCGCCCATCTTCTCAAAAGTGAATCCAGACAGACAAACCCCCACGCGCATCATATTAATGTGCGGCGTGGTGGTGTCTTTAGTCGCGGGGTTCTTCCCTTTGGGTGAGTTGGCAGAGACAGTGAATATCGGCACCTTAGCCGCATTTGTCATGGTCTGCGTTGGGGTAATTGTGTTGCGTATACGCCAACCTGATTTACCGCGACCATTTAAAAACCCATGGAATCCTGTGATTCCCGTATTAGGCATATTATCTTGCGGCGCATTAATGTATTTTTTGCCAACATCCACCTGGATACGCTTTGGCTGGTGGATTTTAATTGGTGTTATATTCTATTTCGCCTATTCAATTAGGCACAGCAAACTTAACAACATTTAAGCAATAAAAAAGCCAGCGGTTAGCTGGCTTTTTTAATAATGAAATATAGTTAACCGAAGTTAAAGTGTCAAAATCCACTGTACGATTGTTTTGATATCTTCATCTTTTACTTGTGGGCTATTAGCTGGCATTGGCATAGGGCCCCAAACACCACTACCACCTGCTTTAACTTTTGCCACCAATTTTGCTTCGGCTGTTTTGTCACCTTTGTATTTGGCTGCAACATCTTTGTAAGATG
>Ga0123389_133286_pt1 | contig 16626 bp, 14 predicted proteins | sample T0HHNH4metaT_FD_89917 | JGI IMG/M metagenome (GOLD analysis project Ga0123389, IMG submission 89917) | Methane-oxidizing artificial microbial communities from Washington, USA to study methane cycling - T0-HHNH4 metaT (Metagenome... | ecosystem: Engineered > Modeled > Simulated communities...
ATTACAGAAGTTTTTGCAGCGTTTTCATACCCGCACATTAACTACAAAGCACTTTAATTTTTTTAGCTTGGCAGCTGGATTATTTGGATTAACATTCATGGGCAGTTCAAAAGACATGCTGCCTGAAACACTTTCTACATTTGCCCTTTTTGGTTTTGTTACTTTTACTGTTCTAGCATTAGCAGAATTAGTTTTTCAGTGTATTGAACAATTGGCAAATCGTCTTTCCCATGAAAGTAATTACTATTGGGCTACCTTAGTGCTTGTAGCCTGGGTACTGGGGAGCATTAACAATGAACTTACCGTACCAATTATCATGCTCTCATTTGCCATGATTCTGCGAGGGCTTATTGTTGGTTTTGGACAAATTCTTCGCAACAAATAATTCATGGTTCTTAATAATTAATTAGTCCTCTAGCTCGATTAAAGCTACTAATCTGATCTATGAGATCCATGCGATTTTGGCCGGCTGCACTCATCAATAACTTTGAAATATTGTTGCCATCAATGTCTCCTTCCTCTTTGATCAATTGTTGTTTTGCTGCGGCCAAATTTCCGCTATATCCTCCACCAACTGATATTCCAGCGAATGCTTCAAACATTGCTGCTCGGTAATATGATTTTTGACTTGGCGTTAATTTGTCACCGATTTCATTAATTCTTTGGTCTGCCCAAGCCTGGGTAGTTTGAATAAAACCGGAGTAAGATTTAGAGGCTCCGTATTTTACCGAATCCCAAAAGCTTGCTCCGTTCGAGTAAGCTTCCGTAGTATTTGAAGTAAATTCTTTAATGCTTTCAGCACCAGAAGAACCCACGGCTTCGATATTCTTGGCGGTATTATAAATACTCCCTCCCAGGTAATCGTATGTTGCCTCTGCGGCCGAAGGCGTGTCATTAGCCGCAGCCGCAATGGATTGCCTGAAATGCTCCGCTTTGACGTTTGCCAATTGCCCAAAGCCTTCGCTTGAATATTGTTCACGCTCAGCCAAATTACGATCATGCTGCGCTTCGATACGGGCTTCGCCGCCGGCAATTTTCCCCGTCGCTGAACGAATCTGTGCCTGAGCATGCTGATTTAGCGATTCGGTTTCAGCGCGTGGGTCTTTAATCTGAGCCTGTTCGACAATAGTCTGAACCTTGCCAGTTTCCGGAGCATTGGCCTTCAGCGATTCGTTCTGGCTGGCATTCCAGCTTTGATCGGGCTGCGGCGCATTAAAAGTGTCGCCCAAGAGTTGATAACCCGAGATTTGCGCCTGGTGCGATTGTTGATTATCCAGAGTGCGGTAACTGGGTGACGAAAAACCGGTCAATAACGACATGCCAGCAGCGGCATAGGCTTGATCGGCATCGCTGATCCAACCGGCGGCTTTCCACTGCGAGGCTAGCCGCTGCGTATCGCCGCGCAAGCCATATTGGTCTAGTGTACGATCCAGGCGTTCCATCAAGCCGGGATCATGCGCAATTTTGTAACCCGTTTCCGCCGCGCCGAAGCTGGCTTGCGTTCCGAAGCGTTGTTGGGCTGATAGCGTTTGTTGATAGGATTCGCTGGCCGATACGGCATCGGTTGCGCTGTGTTGCAATGAGGACAACGATTGACTTTGCAGTCCCATTGAGGCGACGTTTCGGGTGCCGGTTTGTGCATCCATCGCCAGGCTTTTGGCTAAGCCGGCTTGGTAGCCTTGGCTGTCGTTGACCGTTTGGCTGATGTCCGCGGCAATCGCATCGGACTTGTCCTGACTGACTTTGAAATCGTTCTGCAAGCGGCCAGATATTGCGCCGCTGAGTTGGTCGCTTCCCAGCTTGGCCCCGGCATTGGCACTGCCGGCCACCAACGCTGAGAACTGATCAGCGGAAATTCCGGTATCGGCGTGTTTCTTGGCGAAGGCTTCACCGAACTGACGGTTATAAGCATCGGTATAACTGGAACTGCTGGCAATCTGATTGCCCAACGAACGGCTGTCAAAGGCATCGCTGCTGATGCTGGCCGATTTCATCGCCGTTGACGACACACTGTGCATGAAGCTACTGCTCGCCTGTTCCGAAGCGCTGTAAGCTGATGAAACCGCCGCACTCATGTCTTTTCCGGCCGTGAAGGTCGGCAGCACTTTGTCGACACCGGTTTGGGTAACCGCAGACAACGGACTGTATTGATGTTGCGCCTGGGCATTCAAGACCGGCGCCGGACTGATCACATCGGGCGTGGCAATTCTTTCGTTAATGGTGTCGCCGCCATCCATCCGTCCCAGAAAATGCGTGGCGGTTACCGCTCCACGATAGATCAGCATCAAGGTGATCGCCGGCGTCGACGCCGCCAACATACCGCCAATCGACAACCATTGCTGTAACTCCATGTCCAGTTGGTAAATCCCCATCATCGACGGTAGATTGTAGGTGGCCGTAGTAAGTGCCGCCATTTTGCCGGCGGCCGACATCTGGATGAACAGATTGATCACCGCTAGTATTGGCATCCACAACTGGATCCACAGCAGCATCGAGAAATAACCGATATTCATCCGAATCCCGACATTGCCCAGCATCACCACGAAGGCCATGATCGGCGCGATGGCATAGCTCAATCCCTCGATGAAGGCCATCATGGGCCGGACGATCTTGGCAAACAAGGTTTGCTCCGCTGCCCATTGAGTATTGCGTTGCTGAATGGCTTGCTCGACCATCGCCGCCTTGTTCCAGTGCAAGCCGTCTTCATGCCGACCGATGACGCCTTTTTCGAACATCGGCATGATCGCCGACATCAGCATGTAATCGGCGGCATCGACCACACCGGCACCGGCCAGCGCATCGAAGGCCTCCTGGATTTTTGGTACCGTGTCTGTTGCCGCTGGTAGGCCTAAGGTCGGTTGCAACAACCCTTCCAGCGCCGTCGTGAAATTACCGGTGGCCACCACGCTCAAATCCGTCCAGGCATCGGTACAGGTTTTGGTTTGCGGTTGGCCGCCGACATAGATTTGGGTCATGTAGATGTCGGAATCGAAGCGAATGGCATTCAGGGGATCCGCATCGCGTAAGATGGCGTCCACCGATTTCAGGTTTAGATCGACACCGGTCAAGGTACATTCCCGCACGTAATTGGCAAACGAGGTTTCCATGTCGCTGCCGGCATTGGGCACATTGGCGGCGCCTAGATTCACCCGTGATAATAGATTCTTCCGTACCGCCGTCAAAGTCTGCAAACTGTCGGCAAAACCATTGCCGGTCATCGACGGCGTGCCAAAGCCCTGTTCGAACAAACGTGTGGTCCGATAACCCATGTTCGACATCACACTACCCACCACCGCTGGTCCCAACGGTACGTTGTCGACCACTACCACGCTGCCGGTATAGGCATCCTCGATCGACACCCGCACCGACGGCGCATACAACATCAACCACAACACATAGGCCAACAATAAATCCTGATAACGAATGCCGCGGCCATCCCATTGCAACAAAGCCCGGAGCATGACGATGATGATGCCGATCAAACCACCCACGGCTGCGGCGGTGCGGTAATCGCCGGTACCGGAAATCATAGCGATCGCATTCAGGACGGCTTGCAAATAGGCGGAATCGCCCACGGAGAAGATTTCAAACATGGGCAACCTACCTTTTAATCAACGACGGAGAAAACCATCATGGGAGACGGGAAAACGAGATACTAAGGACTTGGCCAAGCCATCCCGGAAGCCGGCAATTGCGCCACGGTGCCGTAGTGTTTGGGCTTCACGGTGGTCATCAATTGCTGGTAGAACGCCATCAGGGTTTGTGGATTGCCGTAGCGGCCGGCGATGGTGACGTATTCAGCCTGGATTTGCTCGCGTGCATCTTTCAGAGCATCCATCAGCAATTTGGCGTAGGCATGGTCATTCATGTGCGCAGCGGTTTGCACGGCATTCAGTAGATCGTTAACGATCAGTTGCGCCAATTCCAAGGCAATCACCGGTGCCGCTTCTTCGGCCCACAGTTTGGCAATGCCGGCGTCCTCCCTAGCCAGGTTATGGATCATGCCGCCGATGGCATCCGGCACGGTTTGCATGAAGGCTTTTTCGCTGTCAGTGATTTGACCGGAGTTGGTCGAGAATTTGTAGATGAGGCCGTTACCGCTATTGGCTGAACCCAGCAGGATGTCCATCACCCGCTGCTTCAAGCCGACCAGATTGACGTTTTGGACGATGGGTTTCAGACACTGATCGGCATCGTGTCCATCCGAACAGGTGTACATCCTGACGGTTTGATAACTATTGCCGGCGTCATTGCCGTACATCAGATCCTTGATCCGCAGCACCGGCGGCGGCGCGCTGACTGCATTGTTTTCGCCTTTGCCGTCGGGCGCGGCTTGAGGCGCATCGACGATCACGGTACCGGAAATACTCATCGCCGCTTCCAGCAAATTGTTGCCGCCGAAGCGGAACCAACCGCCGGCATTTTGATTGACCAACGCCCGCCAGACCAGATTGCCCTGAATGATCTTGGTCATATCCGTCGGGTCGTTCTGCTTGATCTGCTGAACCGGATCACCCAGAGTACTGGTATTGGTCCAGCTGGAAAACACATCCGAAATACCCTGGGTAAACGAGGCATTGGACAGATTGGTTTTACTCTGCAGATCGAAGGCTTTGACCGTATCGTTGACTAAGCCTTGTGCCAACCGGCAGGAGTTGCTGAACATCTGGTTCATTTCCTGGATTTTCTTTTGCAGGTCAGTCATCACCGACGCACACCAGGGACACATGGCACCCACGGCCAACTGAAACGCATAACCCGCCGCATTACCGGCCACGTTGCGCATCAATTGCACGAACTGGTTGAAGTTGATGAAACTGAAACTGCCGGCGAACAAATCGATGCCGCCACAACCGGCACTGAACGACGGTGGCACGAACGACACCAGGTTGGTGTTGGTGATACCATTGCGCGCCACCAAGCTACCGCCGGTAATCACGCCACGGCGCTGTCCCAAATGGGCGGTCGGTGCCGTGAAATTGGTCATGGTGCCAAACATGCTGTCCATTTCCTGTTGCAGGTCGGCATAGGCTGGAACGGCACTCTCAACCAACAAAATCAACACTAAGATCTGACGATAGCGTAATCGAAACGTAAACGACGTCATGGCGTGCTCCCCATTTGCGCACTGCGTTGCAGTGCCTGGATCAATGACAGTGGATCTTGAGTGGCCGCAGGGCTGATGCTACCGGCGGCCGGTAACAACATCGGCGTATTACGAATGCCCTGGGTGGTTTGGTATTGCGAAGCATCGATCCATCCCGCTTCCTTGGCCGCCAACAGAATACGACCGGTGATTTCTTCCAGCGACAAGGCGCCTTGCGCCAACGGCACAATCTGCTTGGGCGGTTTCATCAGAAACAGCGCTGGTGTCTGTTCAACGCCCAACATTGCAGCCTGACCTTGATCGCGTTTGAACTGACTGAAAATGCCATTCGGCATCGGTAAACCATCCAGCGACACGGGATAAATTTTGAATCCATAAGCGTTTTCCAGCATCGCTAAAATCGGCGCCTGCACATGGCAATAAGGACAATCGGACCGGAAGAAAAACAAAATGCCTGCTTGGGCGGCAATCGACTTCAAGGCGCGTTCGGCCACCACGCCGGCCTGATGATTGGCTTCATTGGCCGCATAAGTTGCCACCGGACGACGCACGGTTTCATCGAGTTGCGGATCAGACATCACCACATAACGCGCGGCGTTGGTAAAGCGCTCGGCTTTATCCATCATCACCCGCTGCAGGTAATAAAACGCCGCAACATTCTCTTGGGTGGGATCATCAATGGCCTGGTTCAGGTAATGCTCCAAGTTTTGCTTCAACCATGCCGAGGACAGTGGTTGGGGTTCAGCAGAGGGATTGGTTTGTGTTTTGGGTTCAATTGGAGTCTGAACGACGCTGGGTGGTTTGCTGTCATGCCTGGGTTCTTCCTGATCAGCTTGAGTTTCGGGTTGAGGTTTTTTAACCGGCTCCGGCAACACCTCATACCAAAACCAGCCGCGCTGTTTGTCGGCGAAATAGGAAACCTCGGGCGCGTTGTCTTTACCCATCGCCAGTGAGGAACTGAGACACAAGCTCATGATGATCGGCAAAGAAATGACATTTCGGTTCATCGCGCCATTGTCCGTCAGATCTTCCCAGCGACTTTTGCAGCTGACGTCGAAAACGCCATCAGCTGCAAGATGGCTCGAAAAGCTATCGCAGAACGCGACCGTAACAGCAGGAGATCGCGAATTCGTCGTCAACTGCAATCGGCGTCCCATATCGGTTGCATAAAATGCCGACGTTATTGCGAACGGATGATAGCCCGCAAATCCCAACAGGAATTCGACTTTCGATTTCCCTACTGTAGTAGGGAAACGTAACGGTCGTTAACCGGCCTGTAATCCGATGTTATTTCCTAGGTAGGCATGAGTCACGCCGTTTTGCGAAGGCAATGCCTAAATGAACCCTCGATAAAATGACAGTGATATGCCTACTGTGGTAGGGATTCAATTTGCAAATGGCTATGCAGTAAGGCGCTTTCCAAGGCTCGCAATGAATAGAAAATCCCGTTAGGCATTGTCCATGCCTATCCCTACAGTTAAGTAATAGGAAAATTCATGTCAAGCGAACAACCTGTCAACACTCAATTCAATCTCACAGAACAAGACCTGCTGCATTGGATCGAAACCCGGTGCGATCATCTCCAGGCGCAAGCCAAAGTATTGGTCGATGATTATTGGCGCCAAATGAAAAGCCAGCGCCAGAAACACAGCAAAAGCGAATCGGGCCGAATCGGCGTCCGCATTCGCTGCCGGGAAAACCAACGAGCTTTCAGCATTGAGTGGTATCGCATGGCCACGTTGCGGCAAAACGGTCAGACCAGGCCCATTGCGCAGTACGTTAAGAAAGGCCGTGGCTATCGTTATCCGCTTGGTAACATGCTAAAAGGCGAACCCGCCTGGGAGGCCGAATTAGTCGAAGAACTGGAAACCGAGTTTGCCCATATTCGGCAACAGCTCGATCAACTAGGAAAGATCCGCGATGCGATGCAGCGTTATCGAAAAAGTCTCGAATCCAATACAAACCCGACCGCCAATTGAGGCCGTTAAATGCCATGTTTATTGCGCGCTTTAAACGAATTTAAGGTTTCTGTTCAGATAAAAGCGCTTAATCGCCGAGTCTAAAATCCAGTTTCAATATGTCTGGTTCCTGTCATTGATTTACCAAACGCTTCAAGTTGGCCAAACAGCACTGACCTGATGGATTTCTGATTTCGCAGGCGCATTCGCCGGCTTTGGTACGTTGCATGACGAAAGCTTTGATCGCTTCTGCCCGTCGATCTTTTAACGCTGATAAATACTGCTCAGTGTCTATGTCAAAGCAGTAACACAGCGCGTCGTTCTGAATCGCTTGATAGCTTCGTAAGTGTTGTTTGGGAATGATGTTTCCTGCGTTGGCAAAGTAAGCAATCGGACAGGTTTTTGCCGGACAAAAATAATAGCTGTCAATGACGATTGACTGATTCTCGGGAAACCGTACCTGATGGTACAGCGTCGGCATGCCGACGCTTTTGCACGAGGAACCGCATTCAGGACAAATCTGTTTGGTTTTGGTGGATGTACTTGGGCAGCAGCAATCAGACATAAACGCTATCCTCGGCCTTATCGGGTAATAGGTGTAACCAGGGAACCCGGATAACCGGCATCCGTCGTGGCTTTGATCAAGGCGGCGCTATTGGTTTTGCGACTGTCGAAAGTAACCACGGCCGTTTTGGCATCATAATCGACAGTCACTTCTTGTACGCCTTCGACTTTCTGCAAGGCCTTCTTGATGGTGACTGTACACATGGCACAGGTCATATTTTCTGTGTTCAGCGTCACCGTTTGCTGCTGGTTTGGCAGTGCAACAGTCGTTTCAGCATGAGCTGCCGGCATCCACAACACACTTGATGACAAGCTTAAAATAAACAAACTGGATTTAATGGTCATATATGAATCCTCTCAAGCCATGAAAAAAGGCGCTAACCAGGGAAAGGCCAGCAATATCAAAATGAATGCGGAACTCAACCAAAACAGTAGGCGTTGTCGGCGTTGAATGTCGGATGTGGCACAGTTTTCACCTTCTTCACAGTGGTGAGGCGTTAGATAGAGTTTTCGATACCCTAAAGCCATAAAGGCCAGGGTCAGGATGATAAAAAATGGCCGGACCGGTTCCATAGCCGTTAGCGTGCTAATCCATGCGCCGCCAATACCTAACGACAACAGCAAAAATGGCCCGACACAACAGGCCGAAGCCCCTACAGCGGCCAACAAGGCGCCGATACCTAACCATGACGGAGTTTTTAAGGGCGTTTCAGGGTCTGTATTCATGCCAATCTCCTAAGCCAAACCATGCTAAATGTTGGCAAGGAGTCTAAACCCTGTTGTTTAGAACAGAGTCAAGTGGACGGTGGTGTCTTACTTAAAATTAGAGGTTGGTGATGCATCATCATCGCTAAACGCATCGAGAATAGCGCAATGAGCGGCTGGCGCGGTTTGCTGACAGTCGTTGACCAGGCTTTCCAATACCTGACGGAGAGCGGTTAAATCCCGGATTTGTTGATCGATCTGCTGGCATTTCTGCTCGGCCAGTTGTCTTACATCGGCACAGTGCGCTCCATCAAGGGATAACAAGGTGGCAATTTCCTTCAAGGTAAATCCAGCCTGTTGAGCGCGTTTGATAAAACGTATTCGGGCAATCGCATCTGTTGAATATACGCGATAACCGCCTTCGGGTTTCGCTGGCTCTGTCAGTAAACCAATGCGTTGATAGTGACGGATGGTCTCGATAGTGACTTCGGTTTGTTTAGCAAGTTTGCCGATCGTTAAATTGGGCATTTTGAGCCTTAAAGTTTTCTTTTCAATGCAAAACGGCAACGTTCCTCAAATGGCTGGAATCATAATCAGAAACCTGACTGCCGCACATTGAATTTTATATGGCTATTGGGGCCAATGTACGAAAGCCGGAAGAGATGGCGACATGTTCACAGAACCCCGACACGATGAACAAGTGTTATTTTCGGAGGCGAAATTATCCACAACGTAACATCCCCTTATTTAGATTAAATAAAGATTATAAATAGATTAGCACCCTAGATTTTCATTGCAAAAGAATCGCTACAGCCATCGAATAGCAAGGTCTGCAGCGGTTTCATAACTTGCTCGAAGCGTCGGTCTAATGCCGTGTCAAACGTCGGCCTAATGCCGTGCTTTTTGTCGGTCTAATGCCGTGCCCGTCGGTCTAATGCCGTTACCTTGTCGGCCGAATGCCGTGCCTCCGTCGGTCTAATGCCGTATCCGCGTCGGCCTAATGCCGTATCGAGAGGCTTCGACCGACCGAAAATAGCGTCGGTCTAATGCCGTGCTTTTTAGTGCTGTTGGTCGTCCAGAAAGCGCTGTTGACTGGGCGTAGGTTGGCGTTTGATCTTCACCATGTCATCAGCGAATTCAAAGTTTGCCAAAGTGCCAATGCGCACCAAGGCCTCCAACGCTTTACCCAACCGATATTTGAAATCTCGCAGGGTTTTCGCGCCACTGCCGCTCAGCCGGTGAATGGTGGCAATTTTCATCGGAAACGGAGCGGCATGGGACGACAGGAAACCGTGTAACCATAATGCCAAAGGTTGTTTGCGCAATTTTTGCCGCTGTTCGAACTCAATGTAGGTGTACCCCTCCTCGAACAGGCGCAGCATGGATTCGGTCAATTCCACCACATAGCGCTGTGTCAGTTCATCACGGTAATAGCGCAAGAAACCTTTTTCACCAAAGGCATCCCGGCCGTGAAAGGTGATTTCGACAAAGGCGCCTCCCAAGCGGGCCATCGATTCTTTCAGCCATTCATGTTGGCTTTTGCCGCTACCGCGACCCAATGCCGTCAATAGGGCATGTGCGCTGAAGGTCACGCTAAATCCCGGCAATTGTTGCCTGGACAAGTGCACGATCTGCATCCAGACATCGAGGTCCGATTGATTGAGCTGTATGCCGAGGTAGCGAACCTCAATGCCATCAACCGCAGCCAGCAGGGTGCGTTTTTTGTAAGCAATACGTTCCTTACCCTGGATGCCGGCGAACAATGCGCTCCGCAAACAGGCATTCGGCGTACCGCGAATTGCCGCCGGCCAGTTGGGCAAAGACGTCATGGGTTCGACCACCCGCAATTTGGCTTTTTTCCGCTCCGTCAGAGACTGAAAGCGTTCGGTGAGATTCTCGAGCGAATGGTTGGTGCTGTTTCTGTCCATGACGGCCGCCTCACTTCTTCAGGCTGCCGGGATTGCAGCCATGGCTCAGCACGTTGTGTGGAATTGGCATGGTTTTGACTAGCGCCTGCTCCTCCGGCGTCATATCGAGTTGATGATGGCAATATTTTCGCCAGGCGCGTTCGATGACCCGTGCATCGTCATCCGGGCTATCTGGGAAGTGGAACGTGCTGATATTAAGGACATGACCCGCTACGTCGTCATTTGCCACGTAAACGCCAAACGGCTGATCAACTTGCCTGACGACGTGTTCCATTGCTGCAGCTCGTAGCACTGAACCGCCCAATCCACCTGTCTGCCAAGCATTATCTAGGCGCCAGGGTTGTTCAGGTTGAATCGGCACAATCGATTCGATGACGGTCTCGCTTACGGCAGCATCGGGACGATTCAGCGAAGTACATGCCGTGCCGCACACTAAGGACACAAGACAATGGATTGCGAGCGATTTGGATTTCATGAGAGCTCCAGGGGGTAATTAAAGGGAGCTCGTTACACTAAACACTCTTTTGCCAGGCCTGCTTGCAGCTGACGTCGAATTCGTCGCCAGCTGCAAGCGACGACTGAAAAATTCCCGGCAAGATGCGGCGATATGGAAAATACGCCCTTAACGCTCATTACCCGCATCCGCCAACGTCTGTTTGGAGTCGAGTCCGCGCCTATAGGTCCGGTTGTGACAACGACTGATGAGGACGTGCCGCGTTATCCGCCGTTCATGAAGGGTTTGCCGGCTGCGCCTGTGGAACGCATCCTGTCTAGTCAAACGGAGTTGATTGGGGCCATCGAACAGGCGCTGGCCATGCCGGAAAGTCTTTATCAAACCATAGCCGCGCCGGTCTTACGCCGTTATGCCGCCTACAGCCATTTATTGCCGGCTTCGGAATCTCATCACCATCGCGGCGCCGGTGGCTTGTTTCGGCACGGATTGGAAGTCGCCCATTGGGCGACCTTGGCTTCCCAAGGCAGTTTGTTTGCCACGTCAGCATCACCCAAGGAACGAAAAGCACAAGAATTACGCTGGCGTCTGGCGGTCTGTTTTGCGGGGCTGTTGCATGACATCGGCAAACCGGTCGCCGATATCGCCGTAGTCGACGCACAGGGGCAACATACCTGGAACCCTTGCGATGAAAACATCACCGACTGGGCTGTGCGACATCAGATCGACCGATACTTTCTACGTTGGAGGGATAACCGCCATAAACGCCATGAACAGTTTTCGGCCTTGGTAATCGAGCGCGTCCTCACCCGAGAAGCGCGCACATTCATTCTGGAGTCCGGCCCCGACATCATGCAGGCCATGCTGGAAACCATTAACGGTTTAGACCGCGGCTCCAAAGTTTACGCACTGGTGATAACCGCCGACTGCAGAAGTGTGGAACGGGATTTAAAAGCGCACTACCAAAACATCGACTCTGCCTTGGGCATGCCGGTGGAAAAGTACTTGTTCGACGCCATGCGCCGCTTGGTCAAGTCCGGACAGTGGTCCGTCAACGAAAAAGGCGCTCGGCTATGGCGTTTCGAGCAAGGTCTGCATATCGTCTGGCGGGCCGGTGCGCAAGACATCGTCACATTGCTGGCCAAAGACAAAGTTCCCGGCATTCCGCGTGACGAAGACACCTTGGCGGACATCCTGATCGAACGCGGCTTGGCAATCCCTAAGTCCTGGCCAGATGGTCGGCAATACCGCTATTGGCAGATGCAGCCTGAAGGTTTGGACAATCCGCTATATCTGTTACGCCTGAAATCCGCGGAACTCGTTTTTAGCGGCGAACCACCAACCGTGGTAGACGCTCACGAAATCAGAGAACAGGATGCGACTGCTGTAACAACTGAGCCCGTTGCCAATCCGATACCGAAAACCAGCAAGCCGGCAAAAAGCAAGAATGTCGCGGTTCTGAAGCCGCCCCATCGTGCAGAGAATCCTTTGGCGGCAATCGAGGCGTCAATTCAGACAACTGAGGCGGATAACATAAATGTCCCCACGCACTGGGGCCAAACCGAATCCATTTCCGCAATCCCTTCTCCGGAATTCCCGCATGAAAGTAATTGTGCGCCATCTGCCCTGGATGAAGACTCGAATCAGTCTGATCTGGACAACAACCTTACCCGTCCGATTCAAGCCAAGGTGTCGCCAAACCCAACTACACCCATTCCAACTGTAAATGAATTTAATCATCCAGCCTCCGAAACCGATCCACCCACGGTTGAAATCCCAACGCTTGATAGTCCCGTTGACAAAACCAAATCATGGCTGGACGATCATGGCCCCGCGGGACAATGGTTATTAAACATCGCCTTTCACCTCAATCAGGACCAATGGCAATGGGGAATCGATATTCTGGAAGTTCAGGAGAAATACTTGCTTCCGTTTCCGGGCGCAGCTGAAAAACTAGGGCTTGATCCGAGTCAATTCATCAAAACGATGGAAGAAACCGGCTGGCTGGTCACCGATGTGCTGTCGCCCATGCGCAAGGTACAAACCATCCAATCGGTTCGCGGCATCCTACTGGCATTGGAACCCAGTTTGGCTATGAAGACGTTATTGACCGCCCAAGGTGAAGTCAGACCGCTAGAGCCGTCAGCATCACCCCCAAACGACAGTGCTAACTCCGTCAGTAATCAGGGGCTGCTCAAGCGCCAAAAACGCACGAAACCGGAACCTAAAGTCGCTCAGCTCACCCCAAAAGTTTCCGGCAACCAACAATCGAGAAACGATAACGCTTCAGATATTATGGTTAAACCAAATGCCGACAAGTCAGCCGCGCCAAAAACAACGACACCGGAGAAACCCGGAACGATCGATTTGCTGATAACGCATGTGCAGCAGCAAAACATTCCGCCCGAAGAATCATCCACGGAAGGCAACTGGCATAAGATTTCCAATACCGAACTGGAACGGTTTCTGGCGCAACATCCAACCATCAAACGGACCCGATTCATGCTAGACATTGCCAATCACCCGGATTGTCGCTCGGTCAGTGCGACTGAAGGCATTCAGGTGCGGCTACGCCCATGAAATCCGATTACGACCATCAATTTCCCTGGCGACCGATTTTTGAGGTGTATGCCATCTCCGGCTGGATCGGAGGGGCGGGATTAGCGTATTGGACCAGTCGTTGGTCGGGGTTGCCCCGAGAACCGTTTGATTGGTTAATGATCGCCTGTAGCGTAATAGCCTGTTATCGACTGCCTACGGCGGTGAGCCTTTGGTATCGCAAGCGCCGCCTAGGACAATTCCGCTTTCAATACCTGGATGCCGAGAAACTCAAGCACTTAATCAAACACCATCCGGACGAGTTATGGTTTGGCTGGGGATTCGATTGGGTGCAAAAGCATGCACAATTGGCTTATGAGATTTTGAAACGGGATGTCTCGACACTGATTCCGAACGATCATAAACGTATGGGCTCTGCCTGGATTCATGGCTTGGAAATTTCTGAAAACGATATCCGGCAGCCGCTTCAGCATACCGCCGGCCATACGCTACTAGTTGGCACCACCGGCGCCGGTAAAACCCGAGCGTTTGACGTGTTGGTTACGCAAGCCGTGTTGCGCGGCGAAGCGGTGATCATCATCGATCCGAAAGGCGATAAGGATCTGATGGCGTGTGCCAAACGGGCTTGCGAAATAGCCAATCGCCCCGATCGCTTCGTGTATTTCCACCCAGCTTTTCCGGAAGACAGCGTGCGGCTGGACCCGTTGCATAATTTCAATCGGCCATCCGAAATAGCAAGTCGTATCAGTGCTATTTCGCCCAGCGAAAGCAGTAACGATCCCTTCAAGGCATTTGGTCAGAAATCCCTGGATAACGTCATTCAAGGCTTGATGGTGATCGAAGAACGGCCAACGTTGGTAAAACTACGCCGCTACCTGGAAGGCGGTCCTTCGACCTTGGTAATTCAAGCCTTGGAACGTTATTTCGACAATAGTTTGGAGCATTGGCGGCAAGAGGCGCGACCTTACCTGAAAAATGCCAAGGATATCGACTCCAAAGCGGCTGGTTTGGTACGGTTTTACCGAGAAGTCGTACAGTATCAGGTGCCGAATTTGGATTTGGAGGGATTGTTGTCCTTGTTCGAACACGACCGAGCGCATTTCAGCAAAATGGTCGCTTCGCTGATTCCGATCATGAACATGCTGACATCGGGATCGTTGGGTCCGTTATTGTCGCCTAACCCGCAGGACATTGATGACGTGCGGCCCATCACCAATACAGGCCATATTATTCAAAAAGCCCAGGTTGCCTATATCGGCTTGGACTCACTATCGGATGGCATGGTTGGCAGCGCCATTGGCTCCATTCTATTGGCCGATCTGGCAGCCGTTGCCGGTGATCGTTACAACTACGGTGTCTCAGACAGACCCGTGAATGTCTTTGTCGACGAGGCCGCTGAAGTTATCAACGACCCATTCATTCAAGTATTAAACAAAGGCCGTGGCGCCAAAATTCGCTTATTCATCGCCACCCAGACCTTTGCCGACTTTGCAGCCCGCACCGGATCTCAGGACAAAGCCCGCCAGGTATTAGGCAACGTCAACAACCTGATCGCACTGCGCATCATGGACAGCGAGACTCAACAATACATCACCGACAATCTGCCCAAAACCCGACTCAAATACATTATGCGCACCCAGGGTGTCGCAACCAGCGCAACCAATCCCACCGTGTTTTCAGGGAATGTCGGCGAGCGACTAATGGAGGAGGAAGGCGATTTGTTTGCGCCACAGCTCCTCGGTCAACTGCCTGATTTGCATTACATCGCCAAGTTATCCGGCGGTCGCATCGTAAAAGGCCGTTTGCCTGTGCTGCAATCAGCACTTGATACCCAACTGACCTGACCATGCAACGCAATTTGCTATTCAGTCTGATGATCTGGTTGTTGGAAGTAATTTTAGTCGCGAGCTTTGTCTCGGATCGCTGGACACGGGAAATCCAGGCAACTGAAGATCAGATGTTGATTGCTTATTTCGGCATTGAAAAGGAAGCGGAGATCCGGCACACCGCACAGGTCTGGTTTGACCAAATGTTTGTCCAAACCGGCATGAGGGAAAGTGTATACCGTTACTTCATTCCGACCGAGCGCGAACGACAAATGTCCAAAGGCTTTGAAGACGTCGGCCGCAATGATTTGTTTCCGTTCATTCAAAGCAGACTCGATGTGCTCTGGGATACGGTGTATCAGATGATCAAGCGATTTGTTATGGCTTGCGCCTGGATACCCTTTTTGGCAGTGGCAATTCTGCCGTTTGCCATTGATGGCTTGATTCGGCGCAAGGTTAGCCAAACCAATTTTGATTACCCCAGTCCGATGGCGCATCGTTATAGTATCTATGTGATGTTGGGGGCGTTATACCTTTTACTGATGGGACTGACGCTGCCATTTCCCGTGCCACCGCAATCGTTGCCGGTTGGCATTATTATCGTGGCCTGGGCGATGAACATCTTATTGGCCAATACTCAGAAACGGGTTTGATGCTCGATTTTGTGATTTACCTGAGTCCTCATCATCGGCCCGCTCCGATAATTACTAATGTCGGGTGGCACCAAAAGTGAAAAAATCTTAGATTTTATGATGGCAATAATGAAAAATTTCTCGGCTAATGGAGGATGTCACATAAAGAAGCCAATCTTGCTACACATTGGCCATTTACAGACATTTGGCTAAGTAAATGGCATGATAGAATCCATGTTCTTAGAAGTTGCAGACATCACTGTTCCGTTTTGGTTACCGCCATTGGTAGCCTTCGGCATATCATTCTTCACCTCGATGGTCGGGGTATCTGGCTCATTCTTGTTGCTCCCATTCCAGATGAGTGTGCTTGGGTATGTTAGTCCTTCGGTATCGGCGACCAATCTTGTATTCAATTTAGTGGCCATTCCTGGCGGCATATGGCATTACGCCCGTATTAAACGTATGGACTGGCCGCTCGCCTGGACTATTGCCACAGGCACTTTGCCAGGCCTGTTGGTGGGTTGGTGGTTACGTGTGCATTGGCTACTGGACGCACGCACTTTTAAACTGTTTGTCGGCGTCATTCTGCTTGGGTTGGCAATCCGTTTGCTCGGGAATAAAAGCGCCTTTGCCAGGGGCGAAATAGGGGTATCTATTTCTGGCAATAGCGGGAATACGATACCTATTTTCTTAGTTGCACTGATTATCGGTGTCATTGGTGGAGCCTATGGTATTGGTGGCGGCTCCATCATGGCGCCAGTGCTCATAGCAGTGTTTAGCCTTCCGGTATATGAAGTTGCGGGGGCAGCACTCTTGGGTACGTTTGTGACATCCGTTGTAGGTGTGGCGCTCTATCAATTTCTGCCTGCACCGCCTGGTATCAATACAAGACCTGA